>Ga0209101_1001581_pt1 | contig 16488 bp, 14 predicted proteins | sample ConPoolayeCmetaG_FD_185481 | JGI IMG/M metagenome (GOLD analysis project Ga0209101, IMG submission 185481) | Hot spring microbial mat communities from California, USA to study Microbial Dark Matter (Phase II) - Cone Pool mat layer C metaG... ...
CTCGTGGGCGCAGAACACGACGGTCGCGCAACAGGCGGCGTGGCTGGCGGAGGCGGCGGTGTTGGCGTCGCAGAGCGGGAAGGTGCGGCTGATGATCATCTTCAATGTAGACTTCACGGTATGGGGGGATGACCCGCAGGCAGGTTATGCCATCATCCGTCCCGGAGGCGGTTGCCCCGCCTGCGATGCCCTCCATAATGTCATCGGAAGCCGATAGTGGTGAGCCTATGCGCAGTGCACTTATCAAGCCGTCCGCGCGGCGGTTGAACAGGAGAATAACAGCATGACCAATACGGGAAAACCCCGCCTTTCACAACAGCAAATTCGCATCCTCGCCTTTGTTTGGATGGGAGTGATTGTGCTGATTGGTGTTTGCACATTCCTCTCGATCCTGTGGGCCTTGAACAGACGTGCCGAGCAGACCAGCGCGCAGGGGGGCAATGTTGCCCCAATTGTCCCTCCCCTTCAGGGCGATCAGCCAACTCCTACGATTGGCGGCCTTAACCCGACCCTGCCGCCTGGCGTAACTCCCTCGCTTGCCCCGACTATCCCGCCTAGGCAGGATACAGCTTTTGGCTACGGTATCCAAGTGCAGGCTCACATGAATACCGAACAGACCCTCGTGCAGGTGCAACAACTTGGGCTAGGCTGGATCAAGCAACAGATACGCTGGGCTGATCTGGAGCCGCAGGCCGGCTCGCCAAACTGGGACGCATTGGACGCTGTCTTTGCGGCTACCGCGGCGCATAATCTCCGTGTCATGGTCAGTATTGTGGATGCGCCGGACTGGGCACGCTCAGTGACGGCTGAAGGCAAGGCTGGGCCGCCGGATGACCCTCAGCTTTATGTGAACTATGTCTCACAACTGGTGCAACGCTATCGGGGCGCTGTCCATGCTGTTGAGATTTGGAACGAGCAGAATCTCGACCGTGAATGGTACACGGCGGGTGGCCTGAGCGCCGCCAGCTATATTAACTTGCTGGCTCCCACGGCGGCGGCTATTCATCAGATCGACCCCGGCGTGATTGTGATCAGCGGGGCGCTGGCTCCTACTGGCTGGGATGATGGTGTGACCGCCATAGACGATTTCCGGTATATGCAGGAGATGATCAATGCCGGCCTGCTTGACCATGTAGATTGTGTAGGGGCACATGCCAACGGGATCAACCTGCCGCCGGACATCCCCTACGACGCAGGCTTCAATGACCCTACTGCCCTCTTCAGGGGGCCGTTTGATAACCCCCACCACAGTTGGTCGTTCTACTCAACCCTGAGAGGCTACCACGATATGATCGTGGCCGCCGGGCGGAACACCCCTCTGTGTGTGACCGAGTTCGGCTGGGCCACTGTGGAAGGGATGGAAGGGCAACCACGTCAGGGCTTTGAATTTGCCATTGATAACACCCTCGAAGAGCAGGCAGACAACATTGTGCGAGCCTTCCAGCTCATGCATGAGTGGGACTTCGTGTGGTTGGCCTTCCTGTTTAACTTGGACTACTCGCCCAAAGCAGGCGGTAATACACAGGATGACTCGACTCTGTTTAGCATTGTCTTCCCGGATGGCTCGCCGCGCCCGGCCTTTGAGGCCCTGCGTGATATGCCCAAGCCGCCCTAAAGACACGCAGGGGTATCTCTCTGCGGCTATGCTTCATCAAACAGAAAAGTTGACTAGCTTATGTCATCACACTCTATGGAACGTATCTGGAGCCGGGCGGCGGCTCTGCTCCTGCTGATTAACTTACTGGTGCTGATCGGGCAGGGCGTTTCTGTTGCTAATGCCCCTACTCTGCCTGAGACACCAACGCCCACACCATCCCCTGAGGTCCGACAGCTCGTCCCTTCGCCTGCTCCGGCTGTGCATGTCTCCATCTGGTGGGATGAGGCCGTCGCCATCCGTGACCTTGATCTGGTGCAGGCGATGGGCTTTCACTGGATCAAGCAGACTTTTGCATGGCGGGACATCGAGGGTTCGCGGGGGGCCTTCGACTGGTATCGCCCAGATCGGATCGTGCAACAGGCAGAGGAACGCGGCCTGCACCTGCTGGTGCGTCTCGACAGGCAACCCTTCTGGTCGCAGGCTGATGGAGGGGCAGTGCCGCTCAACAATGCTCCCCCTGCCGACTACACGGACTTCGAGAACTTCTGCTTTGCGGTAGCCAGCCGCTATCAGGGGCGCATTGATGCCTATCAAGTCTGGAACGAGCCGAACCTCTCCCGTGAGTGGGGTGATCAGCCGCCCAACCCGGCGGATTATGTGCGCCTGCTCCAGCACTGTTACGAAGGCATCAAGCGGGGTGACCCCGATGCGATTGTGATCTCTGCCGGGCCGGCGCCTACTGGTACCGGCCTGCCTATAGCCATCCCAGACGATGAGTTTATCCGGGCCATGTATGAGGCTGGGGCGGCTCAGTACTTTGATATGCTGGGCGTCAATGCGCCGGGCTATGCCGCCCCTCCTCAGACTTCTCCGGAGGAGGCGGCCAGTAACCCGGCTTATGGCGGGCATCGCTGGAATGTTTTCCGTCATGTCGAGGACATCCGCCAGATCATGTTGGAATATGGGGATGGTGCCAAGCAGATTGCCATCCTGGAGATGGGCTGGACGACCGACCCGACCCACCCGGAATATAGCTGGTTTGCTGTGACAGAACAGCAACAGGCGGAATATTTAGCGGGGGCGTACTGGTGGGCGCGGTTGAACTGGCAGCCTTGGATCGGCATCATGACCACTATCTACATTGCGGACCCATACTGGACGCCTGAGGATGAGGAATATTGGTGGAGCATCACCCTGCCAGATTATCCCACTACAGTGGTGCGGCCCGCCTACGAAGCTTTAAGCGGCCTTCCAGACTGGGGTAACGAGTCTGACGAGCATTAGGCTTCTAGCCTGTACAGGGAGCTTCCTTTGTTGCAACCCAAGCCTGATCCATGCGTATATATGGTCAGGTACAAAGACGGTATGTCTGAGCAAAGGAGCGTAGGCGATGACCGATAATATCCCGGACAATGAGAAGCCCAAGCAGGAAACCCCTGATATTGCCGCCGAGTTTGCGGAGGTAGGGCGTAAGCTTCGTGAGACTATCAATGTTGCATGGAACAGCCAGGAGCGGCGCAAGATTCAGGCTGAGGTGCAGGATGGGTTGCAGAGGCTTGTCAAGGAAGTTGACGAGGCAGTGAAGACTCTGCGTGAGACAGAGCCAGGCCAGAAAGTCGAGACCGGTGTCAAACAGATACGCGAGGATATCGAGTCTGGCAAGGTTGGGGACGAAATTCGCAAAGGGCTGGTAACGGCACTACGCGGCCTCAGCGATGCACTCGATAAGATGGCAAGCAGTTTTACACCCCTAGAGGAAGACCAGGAGAAGAAGGAGTAACATCCTTATCCCGCCAGTATACAAGTAGAGAGAAAGGTCAGGGCAACTCCATGCCGCCCTGACCTTTCTCTAGGCAGGCTACCCAGACGTGCTGTGTCTGGGGCCGCACAATGAATCTCTCATCTACACGCCAGCCGCATACCCACACAATCTGATCGCCTGCTGTCAGCAGAGGCAACTGGTCACGCCAGATAGATGGAATCTTCGAGTTGATCATGAAGTCGCTGAGCTTCTGAGTACCCTTTGCTCCCTGTGGCCGGAAGTGGTCGCCGGCCTGACGGGTGCGAATCTGCAGGGGACCTGAATGTGCTACAGCATCCGCGTCCAGAGGGGTGGTCCATATGCCAGCCAGCAGTGCTTCCCAGCTTTGCCCGGAACGCCTGCCATTGTAAGGGTGAAGGCCAAAGTACCAGCCTGTCCCTGGAAGCCTATACTCTCCCTCGCCTGTGATTGGCACGATTGTTCCCGGCTCAATTAGCGGCCAGTCAGGTTGAGGAGGGTGGGTATCAGCAGGGGCGATCGCAAGTGTGTCATACTCGACGCGGAGCACCAGCCTGCCCGGTAAGGTCACCTGCATCCCTGTCTGACCTGCCTGCCCGGCTCGGACGGCCTCTTCTACATGAATATAGCCAAGGTCTCGCAGGCAGGCGCGAAGCAGGCCGACTGCCCGTCTGATAGTAGCCCGCTGGAGGGCAAGCGGCAGACTTCTCCACTCTTCTAGTTCGAAACATACTCGCCCGTTTGTCTCTTCACGCACCACAGAGCGCCATGCCTCTTCGGCCTCCATCAACAGGATTTCGTAATCTGCCGCGATGACTGAAGCTGTGTGTCCCAGCAGGGTGACTAGGTTGGGGCTGACTGTCTTCAGCAAAGGGATAACCTCATACCGTAGCCGGTTACGAAAGTAGGTCGTATCGAAGTTGGAATGATCCGTTCTAGGGCTAAGTCCCTGAGCCGTGCAATATGCTTCGATAGCCGCTCGTGTAGTGCCCAGCAGGGGGCGGAACAGGTACAAGGGAGTGTTGTTCCGCGTTCTGCTATATACTGTCAAGGGTAACATTCCCCGTAGCCCTGCTGACCCTGAGCCGCGCAACAGATGCATCAACACGGTCTCGGCCTGATCGTCGGCATTGTGGCCTACGGCAATAACGTTTGCTCCGACCCGTTCTGCTTCTTGTGTCAGGGCGGCGTAGCGGACCTGCCGGGCCGCCTCCTCCAGCGACAGCTTGGACCTTGCGGCTACGGCAGGCACATTGACTTGTTCCACTCGACAGGGTACATCCCATTCAGCGGCGATTGAGGCAACAAACTGGGCGTCAGCCTCTGCCTCACTTCCACGGATCTGATGGTTAAGATGAAGGACGTAAGGACGCCAGCCTAGGGTCTCGCGTGAGCGTACAAACAGATGCAACAGGGCCAGCGAGTCTGGCCCGCCCGACACACCAATCACGACCGCATCGCCGGCATGGAGAATACCGAATGCCTTGATCGTTCTCTGAAAATCAGGTAGCAAGTCCATAGTAGCCGCATTATAGCATGGGCTGTCTGCAAAGCGGCTGATGCGGGCCTCAGCCTCCCAGCGTCACCCAGATAGACATGTTCTGCCTGTCTATGGCCCGCCATACGAGAAGACTAACCGCCTGACCTGCCGAGAAACGTTCGAGTGCCATTCCCAGTGTATAGGTCTGCGAGAGTCTTGCTCCATCCACCTCAAGGATAACATCCCCGGGTTCCAGCCCTGCTGTCTCTGCCGCGCCGCCTGATCGGACTGTGATGATCATAGCGCCCTGATCAAGGCCGGAAGGGTCGCCAGTGGTCAGCATACGATATACAACGCCTAGATGAGCTTCCTCGCTCTGTTGGGAGTTCGTAACGAGCGGGGGCGGCAGGATAGTCGGCTCAGGGGGGATTGCGCTCAAGCATCCAGCATCTGATGCCACCCCTAGCGTTATGAAGTACTGATTCACAAAATGGTTGTGCTCGGCGATCAGGTTGATTTGATCGCCCGCGAGGCGTGAACAAAGAACCTCTGTTGCCTGTGAGGCGCTAGTGACAGCAGTGCCGTCAATAGATAACAACTGGTCACCGTCCCGCAGGCCAACGCTTCCAGCCGGGCCGCCGGCGTATACCGAGGCCAGATGGACCTCTGCCCCACGCTCCTCCAGCATTGCGCCAAGTAGCCAGTAGGCTTTCCCCTCGCATTGTCTGCCATGTTGTCGTTCGTATACGCGCCCGGCGATTGAACCTGCTATAGCACCTCCCACAAATGACGTCAGCACGATCACCGCTACCATCGTCCACAGCCAGGTGGGGGTTGCGGCGGATCGTGTAGCCTCTTGGCGGGGTAGCTCTCCACGGGCAGGGGGTCCAGCCAGCCGATCTTTTTCTGGAGGTGTCAGATCATCTCCCATGGCTTGCTCTCCTCGTGTGCAGGCAGAATCTTATCTCCTGTCTATCAAGACGACAGGCCATTGTGTTTAGTTCCCTCCGACGCTCAGCGGTATGAGTTGTATCTGTGACAACAGTGCTTCAACTTCCTCCGGGTCTATATGCCCTGCCTCCCATGTGAGCGTGTTAGCAACAGCCGAGGCCATTCCCAGACGGAAGCAGTCCTTTGGAGGTTGTCCTGTTATCCAGCCGGCCAGAAGTCCAGCCGTCATTGCATCGCCCGAACCAATCGGATTGACGACCTTTCGTGGTGGAGGCTGAGCCAGCCAGCTTCCCTCCTCACAAGTGAACAGTGCTCCCTGATCTCCCAGCGTCAAGACCGCCCAGCGGGCGCCGCTGTGGCGTAACTCATTCAGCGCGCTGATCTGTGCTTCCAGCGTGTCAAGAGACCTGCCCAGCAGTGCGGATGCCTCTGCCCGGTTAATCTTCACAATGGTAGGGACGGCTTCAAGGCCAAGCCGTAATGCGTTGCCATAAGTGTCCAACAGGGTTGGAATGCCCTGCTGGGTTGCCCTATGCAGGAATTCAGGGAAGAGGCAATCAGCCTGCGGAGCTGGTGAACTTCCACACAGGCACATTGCCTTTACACCCGCCAGTGCCTCCTCAAAGCGCTTCCGGATGAGGGAGAGGTCCTCAAGGGTCACAGGGGCAGAGGGGGTAAAAAATGCCCTTTGCTGATAGTCCCGATCAACAATCGTAATCGCCATCCGCGTATCGCCTGATACCCACGCCGCTGTTTTCTCAATGCCCTCGGCCTCCAGCAGTTCAGCCTCATGCCGACCGCTTGTCCCGCCTAATGGAAGGAAGACGCGGGCAGACTGCCCCAACCGCAGAAGTGCTCTGGCGACATTGTTACCCTTGCCGCCTGCGATGTAGGTCACGCGGCGGGCATCCGTGCGGTAGACCGGTTTTATCTCATCTACGAACAGGGTCATATCTACTACAGGGTTGAGCGTAATGCACAAGATCATGTCTCACCTCGCCGAAAGCGATCTTACTTCGATAGAGCCTTGTCAGGGTAGATGACTCTGTCTCTGACAACGTATTAGTATGTCTAAAATCGAGGTGTTTGAGACACCGTAGTGGCCTGCAAGGATGACCAGACGATCAAGAGTTAGGTAAAATATCCGCATGGAGACTTGTCCGTACTGTCATACTACAGGCAATCAGATTAAAGCAGGGCGCAACCGTTCGGGTAGCCAGCGTTACCGTTGCAAGATATGCGGCCATCGCTACACGCCAGACCCTAATCCCAACGGCTATCCAGACGAAGTGCACCTAAAGGCGGTCCAGCTATATCTAGCTGGCATGAGTCTGCGTGCCGTTGGGCAGGCATTGGGGGTGAATCACCAGAGCGTGATTAACTGGGTCAATGCCTATATTGCCAGCCTGCCGCTTCGTAAGTTGCGCCTGGATAAGTCCGCGCGTTTAGACAAAACTCCTAAAATATATTGACTCCCCCTTTGGTTTCATGCTACGATGCTCTCAGGGCAAACAAGCCGTGATTTGCTAAGCTTCTGCTGACAGCATCTCGGCCTCCATTTCTTCCTCTCAATCGCTGTTAGCTCATTACCATACATTGGCTGGAAATCAGTTTTACATACCCCCATACGCAGGTGGACATCCGTAGTGTTGGGACGATCAGCGTTCCCCAGGGGCATACTTTCTTGTTGGGTTGCTCTCCATCTGGCTAGTTGAGCGCTAAGGCCGGATGGCCGTTTTCATTTGTCCAATGGGAGCAGGCCAATAGCCAAGTTTTTCAACAGGAGGGATTTATGACAGAGGACCTATTCAACGCTATGGCTCAGAGCATCATTGATGGCGAGCCTGAAATGGCGGCGCAGCTAGCCCAGCAGGCCATTGAGCAGGGGATCGATCCACTTGACGCGATCAACAAGGGCTATGTAAGCGGGCTGGACTATGTGGGCGAGAAGTTTGCCCAGTGCGAAATGTTCCTCCCCGATCTGGTGCTGGCCGGCGAGGCGATGAAGGCGGCGGTCAGCGTGCTGGAGCCTGAAATGAAGCGGCGCGGAACTGAACGGCAGATGCTGGGAAAGGTTGTACTGGGAACAGTTGAAGGCGACATCCACGACATTGGGAAAACGCTGGTGGCCACTATGCTCTCAGCCGGCGGGTTCGAGGTTCATGATTTAGGTGTAGATGTGCCGATCAACACATTTGTTGAGAAAGCGCGAGAGGTTAATGCGGACATCGTGGGGGTCAGTGCCCTTCTGACAACGACGATGGTCAAACAGCGGAATGTCATCGAGGCTCTGGCGGAAGCAGGCTTACGGCCAAGGGTCAAGGTGATGGTGGGAGGGGCGCCGGTCACCAGTAGCTGGGTCGAGCAGATTGGCGCAGACGGCTACAGCGAGGACGCCTTTGGGGCAGTAGCTGTGGCAAAGAAACTAATGGGGGTCTGAGGAGGACAAGGTGGAGGAGAAACTCAAGCGGGCTGATCTGAAACTGATAACCGTCTTTTTCATGATCTTCATCCTATGTTCGTCCGGCCCCTATGGGTTGGAGGACATGATCTCCTCGTCCGGCCCGGGCCTGTCACTGCTGATGTTGCTCTTCCTGCCCTTCTTCTGGAGTGTCCCGATGGGCCTGATCTGCACAGAGTTGGGTTCAGCTATCCCGGAGGAAGGCGGGTTCTATAAGTGGGTCCAGCGCGGGCTGGGTGAGTTCTGGGGATTTCAGGCCGGATGGTGGCAGTCCCTCTCCGTGATCGTGGACACCGCCGTCTATGTTGTCTTGGCAGTCGGCTACATCAATAACTGGCTTGGCCTGCCGCCCTTCGGACGGTGGTTGCTGTGCTTTGTGCTGATCTGCATCTTTGCTTACATCAATATCAGGGGCATTGAGGCAGTTGGGCTGTCCTCTACTTTGTTCTCGCTCATCATTCTAGCTCCGCTGGTCCCTTTGATCATCCTGGGTTTTGCCAACTGGCAATTCAACCCCTTTGTGCCCCTTATGCCAGAGGGGCAGTCGCTGTTTGACAGCCTAGGGCTAGGGCTGGCTATTGCCATCTGGCTGTACTCCGGCTACGAGTCCATGTCAACTATGGCAGGCGAGATGAACAACCCGCAGAAGCTTATCCCGCAGGCCCTGTTGATCTCTATTCCGGTGATTATTGCGGTCTACTTCTTCCCTGTGCTGGCAGGGCTGGTATCAGTAGGGCAGTGGGAGAGCTGGGCGACCAGCGAAGGGATTTCGTTTGTTGAGCTGGGCGAAGCTCTAGGGGGGCCAATTCTTGCCATTGTTATCTTCATTGGGGCGCTGGTGTCTAACCTGGCCCTGTATAACAGCTATCTGGCTTCCGGCACACGCCCATTCTTTGTGATGGCCAACGACAATCTCTTTCCTAAGTTCATGAGCAAGACACATCCTAAGTTCAAGACGCCTTATATCTCCATCCTTGTCATGGCCGGGATCCACGCTATTCTCGCTATAGGCACGTTTGACATCCTGATCGTCATTGATGTGTTCCTGTTCATCTTCGCTTACATCTTGATCTTCATCACAGCCATTGCACTCAGGATCAAGGAGCCTGATCTGCCGCGCCCCTTCCGTATTCCCATGAGTACACCTGTGTTGATTGCCTTCTGTATTCCTCCTCTCATTCTGGCTGTAGTTACCCTGTTCACCAATGGCATTGAGTACATCATTGGCGGGACTATTGGCGCAATCTCAGGGCCGGTCGCCTACTTTATCTTCAAGAAGCTGTATGGCGGATTGAGCAGTAAGCCCGCTTCGAATGAGACGGCGTCGTAACTTGCTCTGGTGTCTGCCCTTGTAGAGGAGGTAAGAGACGATGGCAGTTCAAAGCCCGCCAATCGAGCCGTTGCGGACGGCCTATAGGGTGCAATTTGTAAGCGATGAACAACTGGGTGTGTTGCAGGAGGCCACCTTCCAGATTCTCGAAGAGGTGGGGGTCCGGTTTCCTTCTGAAAAGGCGCTGACTATCCTGAGTGATCATGGTGCACAGGTTGACCACACAACCCAGATCGTCAAGATGCCGCGCGAACTGGTTCGCAAAGCTATGGCGACCGTGCCACGCTATTTTCTGCTGGGAGCACGCGAGCCAGCTTATGACCTGCCGCTCCAAGATGGGGTGACCTACTTTACCACCGATGGTTGCGGGGTTGAAGTCATTGACTTTGAAACACGCCAGCGCCGGCCATCCACCAAGGCGGATGTAGGGCGTATGGCGCTCATATGTGATTACCTGTCTGCAATTGCCTTCTACTGGCCTATGGTCAGCGCTCAGGATCACGGTGAGACCGCTCCTCTCCATGAGCTGGATGCCAGTTGGAACAACACGGTCAAGCACGTACAGACTGAGACAGTTATGGGGGAAGTTCCTGCCCGCTATGCTGTCGAGATGGCCACAGTGGTGGCGGGAAGTCGAGAGGAACTCCGCAGGCGTCCGGTGCTGTCATCCTTGATCTGTACTATTGCCCCCCTGACACAGGATAAAGAGGGCATCGAGGCCGCGCTGGTGCTGGCAGAAGCAGGTATTCCAGTTGGGTTTATGGCCATGCCAACCATGGGCACGACTGCCCCGGCCACGCTGGCCGGCGCATTGGTTCTGGGAGATGCTGAGGTCATCAGCGCAACAGTGCTGATCCAATTAGCTTTTCCAGGGGCGCCGGTTTATCACTCGCTTTTGCAGGCATGGGCTGACCCGCGTTCTGGCAAATATCTCGGCTATCCGCAGGATGCCCGTTGGCGTTATGCACCGGTGGATATGGCCCATCACTGGGGGATGCCTACACTGGCAGGCGCGTTTGGAACGGAATCCCTTGTGCCCGGCACATGGCAGGCGGCGGCGGAGGTAGCTCTCGATCCTTTCCTTGTCGGGCTGAGTGGTGCTGAGATCGCGACAGGGATGGGGCTGGTAGATACATACACCCTGCTCTATCCTGAGCACCTCTTCTTGGATGTCGATCTCTATCACCGCGCACGTTACCAGCTTATGGAGGCAGAGGTCAGCCCAGAGACTTTAGCACTGGATACTATTCGAGCTGTCGGGCCGGGCGGGCACTTCCTTGCTCAAAGGCACACTCGTAAGCACCTGCGGGAGGTGGTCAAGTTTGGCATCACCTATGAGGCGGGGCCGGATGGCCAATTCCGTGATCCTGTCGAGGTTGCGCGTGAGAAGGTGGACTGGGTGCTTCGTAATCACCATCCATTGCCTCTTGATGAGACCAAGAAGGCCGAGCTGGAACGCATCCTTGCCGCCGCTGACAGGGAGATCAAGGGGAGAGTATGAGAACGTTCCTCCAAGTGCTTTCAGAGGATGAGCGTGATCGAGTGCATGAGACCACGCTGAAAGTGCTCGCCCAAACAGGCCTGCGTGTGGATACCGTTCGGGGAAGGCAAATCCTCAAAGAGGCAGGGGCCGAAGTAAACGACGAGACAGGCGTTGTACGTTTTCCTCGTGCGCTGGTAGAGGAGTCACTTCGCCTTGCACCTAAACGGTTTACACTAGGAGGCCGTCGGCCTAATTGGGCACTCCCCCTGAATGCTGGAGAGTGCACATTGCTGGCAGATGGAGGTGCCGTCTTTATGCTCGATCCAGAAACTGGCGAGCGTCGGCCCGGCACTTTCGATGACTGGCTGACCTCTACCCGCCTGATTGATGCAATAGACGAGATCGGCGCTTACTGGTGGATGGTCGAAGGCGGTTTTGCCAGCGATTCAGCCGGAGATTTTGTGGCCTACTGGCGTAACCTGCTTAGTAACTTCTCCAAGCACATTCAGGACTCGACCAACGACCCAGAACAGTCACGCTGGTTGCTGGAAGTACTTGACGTGGTCTTCGGAAGGAAGTATGTCCGTACCCAGCGCCCCTTCTCTTTCCTGCTATGCCCGCTTTCTCCACTGGTCATCGAAGGGCCTTTCACCGATGCCTACCTTGAAACGTTGGGTTGGGATATTCCGGTCGCGGTCATGCCGATGCCTCTCATGGGGACGACAGCCCCGGCCAGCCTGATCTCGACGGTGGTGCTGGGTAACTGTGAGACATTAGCAATGTTATGCCTGATACAAGCCGCCGCCCCGGGAACACCCTTTATCTATGCGCCTGCACTGGCGGTGATGGAGCCGCGCTCTGGGCGTTACGGTAGCGGTTCAGTTGAGCATACATTGTTGGGGGCGGCGTCTACCGAGATGGCTCGCTACTATGGCCTGCCGGTAGAAGCTTCCACTGGCGGTACCGATCATCACATTCCCGGCATTCAGGCAGGGTATGAACGTGCCGTCAACTGGTTATTGCCTGTGCTGGCTTGGCCGGATTTGCTGGTCGGCCCTGGCTTGCTGGGCGGCTCTATGATCCTCAGCCTGGAGCAGTTGATGATAGACGTGGAGGTCTTCAGGCTGTGCCGGCGTGTTCATCAGGGCATTGGTAGTGAGGGCGATAAGTGGCTGGAGGATGTGATTGCCAGTGTGGGGCCGGGGGGGAACTTCTTGGCTCAACGTTCAACCAAGCAAGCCATTCGTACCGGGGAGTGGTATATCAGCAGGCTGGGCGTGCACGATACCTATGAGCGATGGGAAGAGCTGGGCCGTCCCGACTTGCTGGATGAGATCAAGGCGAAAGTACGCCAGATACTGGCCGAGCATACCCCTCTCCCGCTTGAAGAGACAACTCTGCGTGAACTTGAGCGCGTAGAACAACGTGCCCGTGAGATGGACTGATAGAAAGCGAGAAAAAGATGCAACTACAGGGCGGCATACTATCTGAAGAAGAAAAGACCAGAGTTCATCAAGAAAGCCTGCGTATCCTCCGCGAGATTGGCTTGAAGTTCCACAGCGACAAGGCCCTCAAGTTGCTCGAACGAAGCGGTGCTCAGGTAAACTGGGACGACCGGATTGCAAGGATACCGGCGGAGCTGGTCGAACATGCCCTGCAAACGACGCCGAAAACACTCGTGCTGGGAGCTAGAAATCCGACCTATGATTACCCTATGCCCTCCCCGTTCACACGCTACAGCATGGATGGGACAAGCGCATTTGCATTGGACTTCGAGACGGGTGAGCGCCGCTATGGCGTGCGCAAAGATATTGAGAACGGTGTGCGGATTTTCCAGCAGATGGATATGGGGATCATGGCATGGCCTCCTACCTGTGCTTCCGATACGCCTGCCGGCTCGCGGGTGTTGCACGAGTTCTTCACCATGCTGCGTTACTGCTCCAAGCATGGCGAGCATGAGCTTCACCGTGTAGAGGAAATACCCTATTTCATCGCTGGCCTGAAAGCCATCCTTGGCAGCGAGGAGGCGATCAAAGCTCGCAAGATATGCTCGGTAACCTACTGCACTGTTGCTCCGTTAGTACACGACGGGCCCATGTGTGACACCTACATGGAGCTGGGGCAATACGAAATACCGATCATGATCATGCCTATGCCGGTCACTGGAACAACCGGCCCTGCCAGCCTGTTTGCCAACATCTGTCTGGCCAATGCGGAGGCGCTCTCTACTGTGGTGATCTTCCAGCTTGCTAATCCCGGAACGCCTATGATCTATAGTAGTGCTTCAGGCGCGGTTGATTTCAGCACAGGTAATTTCTTGGCTGGCACGCCTGAGGCTGTGCTCCAATCAGCAGCCATTGCTGAAATGGGGCGCTTCTATAACCTGCCTAACACAGCTACTGGTTGCATCTCGGATGCTAAGCAGGCGGGGCCGGAGGCGGTCATCGAGAAGATCATCACCATCCTGCCAAATCTGCTGGTCAGAGCCGATCTGATCGTGGGGTTTGGGGAAGTGGAGTCCAGCCAGTTGCTCGTATTGGAGCAGATACTGGTAGACAACGAGATCGCTCATCTCTGCCAACGCCTGCTGGAAGGGGTAGATACCAGCGACGAAAAGAATCTGTTTGACGATATTGCCAGCATAGGGCCGGGCGGTCACTTCCTGAAGGCCAAGAGCACTCGTCAGGCCACACGGAGCGGCGAGTTCTATATACCCAAGTTGATTGACAGGCATTCCTTCGAGAGCTGGGTCAACCTTGGAAGGCCAACCATGTATGCAAAGGCAAGGGAAAAGGTGCAGGAAATACTTGAAGGACCAGTAGTAGACCCACTGCCCGATGACGCCGCCGGCAAGCTGGATGAAGTTCTGCTTGCGGCAGACCAGGAACTTAAGGAGTGAGCCTTTACTTTCCTGCCCGGCAATTCAACTCCAATGGATTGAATAGAATCGAGGGACGGCTTCCTCCCCTCGATTTTGTTTTGTGAGGGTACAAGGCGGTGTTTGACAGGAAGAGAAAATTGAATTAGGCTCTAGGTAAGGCAATGGAATCCGGGAGGCATGATGACATGGATGATGATCTGATGTCATTGAGGGGCACTCGCAACACCCGCGATGATGATCTGTTTGCCGCATTCTCCGACCTGGGGGCATCTGCCGGCGAAGGCGATCTAGATGATTTGGGCGATCTGGGTGATATGAGTGACCTCGATCGAAGTTTTACGCCGTCTGGCTCTTTACCCCTTGCTGACGAAGCTCCCGACTGGACGAGCGGATTTCGAGAGGCCGGAAAGCCGACAACCGCGACGCCAGAAGCATCGGCTAAAGGGCGTGAAGCTCCCAAGACACCTCCAAAAGACAGCACAGCCCAAAGTGGATTCCGCTTTGGAAGACAACCTGTTACTTCCAGCCGGGCTGTCCCTCAGCCGGCAGGACGCCGCCGTTCGCGGCGGTCGAGTGGAATGTTGCTGGGCATGACTCCCCAACAACGCATGATTCTCTCAATATTCCTGTTCCTCGATGTGACAATACTGGGTTTCTTGATTCTCATTGCAATTGGCGCGATCAGCATTTGAGAACAGCTAGGTTTTTTAGAACATAGAGCCGGCCCGATTATGCCCCGGCTCTATGCTCTTTTTGCCTTTTGCATTGACGTCGCCTGCCACTCGCTATACAATTGGAGCATTCTCAGATTTATCTGATCATCTGATCAGGTGTTAGACGGGGGATTAATGGTGCGGCTCTCAGCCTTACAATCTGACCTTCTCAAGTACATTATAGAAAACGGCTATAAGCCTGGTGATCTGTTACCGACCATCCAAGAGATCAGCCAGTCTATGGGGGTGAGCGTTGCTAAAACACGCGAGTCTCTGGAAATAGCTCGCGTGCTGGGCATAGTAGAAGTGAAACCAGGGCGTGGGACGCGCGTGTCATCCTATCGTTTTACGCCGGCAATGACCTTGAGCGCCCTCTATGCAGTAGGCCAAGACCCCGCCCATTTTGAGCATATGCGGCAGATGCGTAATGCCCTCGAAAGTGCTTTCTGGGATGAAGCGGTCAGGCGGTTAACCGAGCAAGAGATTGCCACACTGCGTAAGTTGATCGGGGCCGCGCGGCGTTTGCTTTCTCGCGAGCCTGCGCAGGTTCCAGCGGCTGAGCATCGTGCCTTTCACCTGACGATCTTTGGGCGGCTGGATAATCCCTTTGTACTCGGTGTACTGGAGTCGTTCTGGGACATTTATGAAGCATTCGGGATGAACGTGTACATGGAGCTGGACTATCACCGCAAAGTTTGGGATTACCATGAGCGGATTGTGGACGCTATCGAAAAGGGGGATATAGAAGCCGGTCGCAGTTTGCTGGTTGAGCATATGAGTTTATTACAGCATAGGGCTGTGCCCCAGCCTGCGTCCGAATCGCGCCCGGCAATGTTCGAATAACACAATTGATGTCCCGTTCTGCAAAGAGGCGGCCTGTAGCCGCTTTTTTGCGTTAACGGAGAAACATCTCATACAGCAGGGGATTGATGCGATTCCAGTCAGGTTCAAGCACTGATGCGCCTGACTCGGTTGTTCGGCCAGTAGTCATGGAGCTGTCCAATACCTGCCGATCTATGCCGCTCGGCCCGACCCACACGACAGAAGGTGCCAGTGCAACGGCATCCAAAATGGTCAGGTCTGTGTCAACATACTGCACAAAAGCCAGAGAGACAGCAGGCCAGCGCCACCAGTTAACCGGGTTGAGCAGTTGCCGGAACAGTGCCTCGATGACCTGCTGTTGACGCTCGGCACGCTGAAAGTCGCTGGAGCCATGTCGGGTGCGTGCATACTGCAGGGCGCGTTCTCCGTTCATGTGCTGTGCACCTGCTTGGAACTCCACCACCATTGTGCCATAGTCGGCGGTAGGATACTCATAATCTACAAAGTAGTTGGGAACGTTGATCGTCACGCCGCCTGCCGCATCTACAATGGCTACGAAGGCCTGAAAATCTACTCGGATGAAGCGGTCAACCGGCACCCCGAAGTTAGACTCAACCGTTTGTCTGACCAGTGCAGGGCCGGTGCCCGGAGCATTGCTCTCAGCGAAGACGTGTGCCGCATTGATGCGCTGGAAACCATAACCAGGGATGTTGATGTACAGATCGCGCGGGATAGAGAGCATTCCAACATATGGTTGGCGGGGGTCCACTGTCGCAAGGATAAGGGTATCGGTGCGGGTAGCTGTTCCCTCGCCAGGGCGGGAATCAATGCCAAGCAACAAAATGTTGGTGCGGGGAGGCGGGAAAAGGATGTAAAGGATGGTTACCAGTGCAGTGAACGCGGCCACGAACAGGCTGACTATCAGGGCCAGCCGGAACAAACAACCCAAGCAACCAACACGGCGGCGCTTTTGCCTTCGGCGGGGTGGAG
>Ga0209101_1001582_pt1 | contig 16481 bp, 10 predicted proteins | sample ConPoolayeCmetaG_FD_185481 | JGI IMG/M metagenome (GOLD analysis project Ga0209101, IMG submission 185481) | Hot spring microbial mat communities from California, USA to study Microbial Dark Matter (Phase II) - Cone Pool mat layer C metaG... ...
TCGGCCCGGCATTCATGCCGGGTATCCGTGGACCAACGCCACGGCGCGAGGCCCGTTGACGGGCCTTCTCGCTGGGACGGCTTTGAGCCTACCGATTCCGTTGGCGGAGCCGCTCGAACGGGTCGCGCAGGGTGAGGAAACGGCCTGAACGCCGCCCGCAACGCCCGCTATGACCAATGCGGGCAAGATGCCCGCGCTCCCCAGGGGAATCGGCCTCGACGCCGTCCGCGAATCTGGGAGCGCGGGCGTCTCGCCCGCAAATCACGAAGGCACCGAGAAGCCCCGTAAACGGGGCTTAAGGTTCGCCATGGGATCGACACCGCGACCCGGCGTGAAACGCCGGGCCTCTAGACCGCCTACGGCGGGGAAGGCCCGTCAACGGGCCTTTATGCTCCGCACGCGTTGAAATGAGACGTTTCTCGAATAAGAAGGACTCATATTGCGCCGCGCGGAGTAAAATAATTGTGCACCAGTTAGGTATACTGTCCCCGGAATTAGACACGGGAAAGGAACTACGAATGCATCGTCGAGACTTGTTGAAGGCGGGAATTCAAGGGGCCGTGGCTGTCGGGGGCCTTTCGCGGGCAAGGGAAACGGGCGCGGCGGAGAATCTCGCGGCGGCGACAAGGGCCGCGCCGATCCTGGCAACCTACACGGCCGAGGAACATCGGCGACGGCTGCAAAACATTGCCTTTTGTAACCGGGCCATTCAACGCTGCATGCGCAAGCACCTGATCACCAGCTATATGCCGGGCCAGTGTTGCTACAACCTGGGTGAATACCCCTCGCGCAAGCCGTGGGAGATCGGAGAGTACGACGAGCAAGAACTCGACCGCCTCAAGAAACACGGCATCGAGCTGATTCAGGTCTTCGACGAGTGGAACGACTCGCTGCGGCTTTTCGGCGGCGACAAGTTCACCTCGGTCAATCCCGCCGCCTTTCGGCGTTTCATCAAGATGGTGCACGATCGAGGGATGAAGATCATCGCCTATATGTCCACGTGTTTCTTCGAGCGAAACAACCCGGCCTGCCGCCCCGAGTGGTACCGGGAAAACGATTACCTTCGGCTCGGCTACTGGAACATGGCCCGTTGCTCGCCGGCAAGCCCCGGTTGGCGAGCCACGTTGCTGCCGCACCTGCCCCGAATCCTGGACGAATTCGGCCTCGACGGCGTCTACGTCGACGGCGGCTACGTGCAGAACTATCGGAAGCAGATCACCACCCCGGCCAAGGATGAAGTGCCGGCCTTTGAGGAAACGCCGCAATACGACGGCGCGTTCACGGATCTGTTGGCCTTGATGTACGCGGAGGTGAAACGCCGGGGCGGCATCTTCAAGCTGCATGTCGACGCGGCCGACCAGCCGCGGACCGGCGGCATGAAGGTCTACGACTATCTTTGGGTCGGCGAGGGGGTGGGCAACGCGGATGCCCTCCGCGAGGCCACCAAGGACTATCCGCCCTACGTCGTCCCCTGCATCGACATGACCTTTGCCAAAGTGGCCAGCGAAAACGAACCCTTCTTCCACGCGATTCCCTACATGCAGTTCCCGGTGCTTCAGGCCGGCCGGCCGTTCACCGGGGAGCGGGGCATGGTCCCAGGCGTGGATTATCCGCCGGAAGACCAGGACTTTTGGGTCCGCCGCTGCAAGGAGGCGTGGAAACATCACCAGGCCCATCCCAACGGCCCGTACACCTACGGAGGCTGGGATGCGGTGCCGCAATCCCCAGAGACTCGACCGACTCACGCCCGCTGGCTGGCCCAGTACCAACCGATGGTGGAGGAAGGCACCTGGGCTTGGCTGGAGATTGCCGAATCGAGCCTGTTCGTCAGACCACTGCCGAAGGACGTGGTCGCCTCGGCATTCGCCAACCGCCAGATGTATCTGGTGCTTGCCAACTACGGTCAAACGGCCGTGGAGGTGGAAACGACGGAGACGTTCGTCCCCGTTGCCAGTCCCGCCGCCGTTGTGAGAAAACATGCGTTGCCTCCCCGATCGTTGGCCATCCTTCGCAGAGGCGAGTAATGGCCTGTTCCAGGGGGTCCAATTTCCTTCCGGGGAACCATTCACGGGCCGAAGGGGACCAGGCGACGGCAAGGGGGGCGAGAGATACGGAAAGCATAAACCGAAAGAGGTTCACGCGATGATGGGGTTGAGTATGAGCCGCCGGGCAGGGTTCACGATGGTTGAATTGTTGGTCGTGGTTGCGATCATTGGAACCCTGGTCGGCTTGTTGCTGCCCGCCGTGCAACAGGCCCGCGAGGCTGGACGAAGGGCCCACTGCCTGAACAATTTGAAACAAATCGGGCTGGCGTTGCACGCTTACCAGGCGGCCAACGGGGTTTTTCCACCGAGTTTTTGCATCCGGCCGGGGACCACGCTTTCGACCAACAACGGCTCCTGGTCGATCCACGGGCGGCTGTTGCCGTATTTGGAGCAGGGCGCGGCATACCGCCGGATCCGCTTGGATGTTTCCTGGGACGCACAACTTGGCACCGGCGTGCCGACGATGCGCACGCCGACGTACCTTTGTCCGAGCGAGGTGAACGACCGGGTGCGGGTCGATGCGTCGGGAAATCCTTATACGTACCCGCTGAACTACGGATTCAACTTTGGGACCTGGCTAGTCTATCACCCCGCCACGAACCAGGGCGGCGATGGGGCGTTTTTCGTGAACAGCCAACTGAGTCCCGCGAGCTTCGCGGATGGACTGAGCCAAACGCTTGGCGCGGCCGAGGTCAGGGCATTTACCGCCTATTTCCGCAACACGGCCGATCCCGGGCCAACGGCGCCGTCCTCGCCAGCCCAAATTGCGGCCCTGGCAACCGGCGCTCAATTCAAACTCGGTCCAACGACGAACGACAACACGGGCCATACGGAATGGGGAGACGGTCGGGTTCACCACAGCGGGTTCACGACCGTGTTTGCGCCGAATGCGCGGGTCAACTACCTGCACACCGACGGGCGAACCTACGATGTGGATTATAATTCCCAACAAGAGGGCCGCAGCGCCACCCAACCCACTTACGCCGCCGTCACCGCACGAAGCTACCACCCCGGGATTGTTAATGCCCTTTTTATGGACGGTTCCTCGCGACCGATCAGCAACAGCATCGAGCTGGGCGCGTGGCGGGCCTTGGGGACCCGACAAGGCGCCGAGACGCCTTGAACACCATTGTCCAGCGAACAACCAGGAGGCTGGGCGGAGTGACGAACCCGAAGCCCGGTTCCTCTCCGCCATCGACTTGACAGATCATCGCGTCCAACGGCCATGGTGGCAGCGGGCGGAGGCTACTACCTTCAATGAGGCAATTTCGCTATCATGGTGGCCGTTACATTTGGTCATTGGCACGCGCGAGCGAAAGAGTCGGAAAATCACGGGATTTCACCGGGGCGCGTCGATTTCATGACCAAGGGCCACGTGGCCTGGGCGGCCTTGCTTGGCGGAGACCGAAAGACGCGCATCGATTGCAGCCATTCTTTTCCCCTCTCCCTTTCCCGCACGCGGCAAAGGTGAGGCTGTGGGATAGGCTGATCCGTCCAGTTCACGAAACATTACGAGCGCACTCCAGGTTCTGGGAGAGGAAGCGATGACGCGGCGATCCCGTCGGGAGTTGCTCAGGAATGCATCCATCGCGGGCCTGGCCGTGGCCGCGCCGCGATGGCTGAGGGGAGCGGATCGTTCAGGCGACGGACCCAATGACAAATTCCGCATCGCCATCCTCGGGCTTGGCGGCATCAACGTCGTTGGAGGCGTGGGGGGGCGCGGCCGGCAGCTCATCGACGCACTGCGCAAGGTCCGCGGCGTTGCCGTCGCGGCGATCTGCGATGTGGACAAGGAAGTTCTCGACCACGGCGTTCAGCTCTTGCAAAAGCGAGGCCAACGCCTCGCCGCCTTCACCGATCTCCGCCATGTCCTGGACGACCAATCGATCGACGCGGTGGCCGTGGCCACCCCCAATCACTGGCACGCGCTGGCCACGATCTGGGCCTGCCAGGCCGGCAAGGACGTGTACGTCGAGAAGCCCTTTTCGTACAACATCTGGGAGGGCGCGCAGATGGTCGCCGCTGCCCGGAAGTACGCCCGAATCGTTCAGGTCGGCACCCAGCGACGCTCCAGCGTTGCGATTCGCCAGGCCTTGGAGTATCTTGGCAGCGGCGGGATTGGGCCGATTCGCTGCGCGCGGGCGATCATTTACCGGGCTCGCCAGGGCATTGGGAAGGCGGGTGGGGAAATGCCCGTGCCGAACACGGTCGATTACGACCTCTGGTGTGGCCCCGCTCCCAAGACGCCTTTGCTCCGCAAGCAACTGCACTACGACTGGCATTGGGTGTGGGCGTTTGGCAATGGAGAGATCGGCAACAACGGGGCGCACACGATCGACGTCTGCCGATGGGCCTTAGGGCAGCATCGGCCCCCGCCCCGCGCGATGAGCATCGGCGGCCGATTCCGCTTCGACGACGACGGCGAGACCCCGAACACGCAAATCGCCCTGTTCGACTACCAACCGGCGCCCCTGATTTGCGAGGTCCGCAATCTGTCGGCCGGCAAGGAAGCCGATGCCGTGGGCCGGTACCGCGGCGCCGACCGCGGCGTGGTGGTCGAGTGTGAAGGGGGCTGGCTTGCGGGCGACGCCTCGGGGGTGAAGGTGTTCGACTCGGCGGGAAAGAAAATCAAGGAATTCCGCGACGGCCAAGGCAACTCCGACCTGGAGATCGCCCACCTGGCCAACTTCGTGGCCGCGGTCAAGAGCCGAAAGGCCGCGGACCTCAACGCCGAGGCCGTCGAGGGACATTTCTCCACCGCCTGCTGCCACATGGCCAATGTCTCGCACCGTCTCGGCAAGCGGGCCGAGCCGGAAGCCATCCGCGACTCGATCCGCTCCAGCCGCGAAATGTCCGAGGCTTTCGAACGCTGCCAGGAGCACCTTCGGGCCAATGGCGTGGACCTGTCCGTCGATCGGGCGGTGGTGGGACCTTGGGTGACGTTCGATCACGTCCAAGGCCGCTTTGTCGGCCCCTTCGCCGAAGCCGCCAACCAACTCTCGCGGCGCGACGACCGCAAGCCGTTCGCGGTGCCGACGATCACCTGATCCGCAAGGCAGCTTGGGCGAGTCGCGATCGAGCTTTCGGATTCACGAGGTCCAGGAGGAGCACTTATGGGAGAAGGCGAACGAGCGAAGAAACCGCGGCTCTATTTGTCGGTCGACGTCGGCGGCACGAAACTTCAGGCGTCCCTGGTGGAGGAAGCGGGGACGATTCTGGGCCGGCTCCGCGATTCCACGCCGCGCGGCGGAGGGCCGGAGCAGGCCGTGGTGGCCATCGAACGAATCATCGAGAAACTGCTGAAGGAGAAAGGGCTTTCGCCGGGCGAGTTGACCGCCCTGGGCCTCGCCATCCCGGGCGTGGTCGATCCCGACGAAGGACGCATCGTCTTTACCGCCAACATGGCCCTCAGCGGCGTGGAAATCCGCTCGCATCTGGAGGCCCGCTTCCACGTGCCCGTCGCCTTGGGCAACGATTGCAATCTCGGGGCCTTGGGCGAGGCGTGGCTCGGATCGGCCCGGCGGGCGCGGAGCGCGGTCGCCATCCTCGTCGGCACCGGCATCGGCGGCGGCATGGTCCGCAAGGGAAAGTTGTGGCGCGGGGCGAGGGAATCCGCCCTGGAAATCGGCCATACGATCATCCAGATCGACGGTCCGGTGTGCGGGTGCGGGAACCACGGCTGCCTGGAAGCGCTGGCCAGCCGCACGGCGATCGAGAAGCAGCTCCGCGCCGCCATTGCCGAGGGGCGACAAACCGTGCTCACCGAGATCGTTCAAGGAAATCTCGAAGTGATCCGTTCCCGCGCCCTTCGTCAGGCCCTCGAGGCCGGCGACCCCCTGGTGACCGAGGTCGTGCACCGCGCGGCCGAAACGCTGGGCTATGCCTGCATCAATGTGCGCCACTTGATCGATCCCGAAGTCATTGTGCTCGGCGGCGGCGTGATCGAGGCGTGCAGTGACTTCATCTTGCCCGTCGTCGAGAACATCGTGGCCTCGGACGGCTTGCCGGGGGCGCGCGAGGGAGGCCGGGTATTGCTCTCCGCCTTGGGCGACGATGCGGTCGTGCTTGGGGCCGTCGCCCTGGCGCGAAGCCTCGCCGGCCGAAGCCCCTTCAAGAAACGCTTCGCCGTCGATCCGCGGTATCCTCGCCTGGTCTGGTCTCGCCGGGGCGAGATCCGGGCGGGAGGGAAGCTCTATTCGCGCGACGTGATTATCACCGGCGAGGGCAAGGTCAAGAAACGCAAGAAACCTCCGGAAGACCACGACAACGCCGCCCGCCACGCGCTGCAACTGAAGGAAATCGAAAAGGCCTGCCGCGGCGGGCCGGAGGTCTTGTTCGTGGGAACGGGTGAATCGGGGGCGATGACGCTGAGCGAGGAGGCCCTCCGTTTTCTCCGCCACCGTTCGATCGACTGCAAGGCCCTGCCCACTCCACAAGCCGTCGAGGCCTACAACAAATCCAGCAAACGCAAGGCCGCCATCATGCACGTGACGTGCTGAACGTCCCCGCGGCGGGCTTGCGATAACGTCGGCTCCAACAAGCCGAACGCTCTCGGGCGACCGCGCGCCCGAGCGAGCAACCCATAGTTTTCCAACGAAGAACCAGTAGGGGAAAACCAGCGCCGGGATGAGCCTGAAAGACCCGTCGCGATTTCAGCCACCCTTATCCTCAGCTCATTTGGCCCAAGCAGGAGCCGAGTGGTTTGGGAGTAGGCTTTCAAAGCCAGCGGCTAACCAAGCGGCGTCAGACGGCAGGTCTTGTCGCCGATCATGCGGTCCTTGGGGCAGATCTGCAATAGGACGCTTTCCGAATGCGTGCCGGGCAGGGGATAGCTGGCCAGTTTGCGCAAGGCGAGGTCGTTCAACAAGCCGCGGTGCCGGGCCTCGCCGCGTTCCTCCACCCAGGCCGGCCCCTTCAGCGCCAGCAACCGATCGAAGTGTTCCCAATGCGGGCGGAACCACTGGAGAATGTCCTTGAGCCGGCCGACCGCCCGAATCACCAGGCTGTTGTACACCGAGGGACCGAGCAGGTCCTGGGCGCGGCCGTGGATCACCGGGACGTTGAGCTTGAGTTGGGCCACGATGTCGGCCACGGCCGCGGCCTTCTTGCCGACCGAGTCGCAAAGCCAGACGTTCAGATCGGGCCGAAGGATGGCCAGAATCACCCCGGGCACGCCTCCGCCCGTCCCCACGTCGAGCACCTTTTCCTTCGGTCCCAGCACTTGCGCGAACGCCAGGCTGTCGCGAACGTCGCGACCCACGAATTTCTGGTCATCGGTGTGGCGCGTCAGGTTCAGCTTCGTGTTCCATTCCCACAACAGTGATCGGAAACGGGCGAGCCGCTCGATCTGTTCGGCCGGCAGTTCGATGCCGTGTTCGGCCAAGGCGGCGTGGAACGCGTCGTCGGAAGCGATGGTCGGGCGGGAAAGTTCCTCGGCGGGGACAGCGGAACCTGCCGCGGCCGGGACCGGGCCGGGGGGGGCCTTCGAGATCGAGCCGCCGTCGCCATTAAGTGGAATGGATGCCATCAGACCCTCCCGTCGTACTCCTCTTCCGTCCGACCATTGTATCATCCCACCGGCCCAAATGCCTCGCTCGCCTCGGCAAGGACGGTGAGATTTTCCGGCGGGACGCGGGGCGAGACCGAACAGGCGCTGGACAAGATGTAGCCGCCGCCTCGGCTGCCCACCGCCAGACGACGCAGGGCGTCCTGCCGGACCTCTTCGCGCGACTTGGTGAGGAGGGTGTGGACGGGGTCGATGTTGCCCTTGAAGAACAGCCGGTCGCCCACGCGGCGTTTGGCGTCTTCAAGATCGACGCTGCCGAGGGGCGGCGGATCGAGCGTGTCGATCCCATCGATCCCGGTTTCGGCCATCAGCTCCAGCCGGTCGCCGATGTCGCCGCAAGTGTGCGTGTAGACCGGCACGCCTTCGGCGCGGACGCGGCGGACGACTTCCGCCTCGAACGGGAGGACGAACTCGCGGTACTGGCGCGGCGAAATGAACCCGCCGCCCGCGAACGCCGAGGAAATCAGCACCGCATCGACCCCGCGCCGGGCCTGCCGGGCGCCGAGGTCGGCGGCGCCCTCGGTATAGGCCGCCAAAATCGCCCGGCATTTGTCCGGCTCGTCGATCAAGTACATCAGGGCCTGCTCGTAGCCGAACAACTCCATGAGCTGCGTGAAGGGCGAGAAGATCTCGCCGTGCACCGAGAGTTCCCCGCCGGACTGGGCGACCGCCAGATCGATGGTGCGGAACATGTAGTCGGGCCACCATCGCGAGCGGTCGCCGCGATACGGCTCCAGCCCGAAATAGTAGGGATACTTCAGACCGCCCAGCGCGTGAGGGTCGTCGTAATAGAGCTGGTCGGGATCGACTTCGTCGATGGTGGGGCGGCGGAGACCGCCCGCGGGCAGGTGCTGGACGTTGTCGTCGGGCGGGCACCGCGCCACGTCGCCGTTGATGAAATAGACCGTCTGGCCGCCGTCCGCGTGGTCTTCGATCCGCTCCACCCAGCGCATCCACGCCGGATCGCGGCCGGGCAGGTTGATCAGGATGCCGTCGAAGCGATAACGCCGCGCTAGCGCGATCAAGGCCCGAGCGAAGCCCTCGCTGGTGAACCACAATTCGGCGGGCCGGACGTCGGTGTTGAGAAGGTAATGGCCAATCGCCAACTGGCACATTACCGGCACGCGGTCCACGGGTTCTCGCCGGATGGCGCGGCGGATTCGTTCCTTGCCGGTCACTCTGGCCCCCGCAATTGAAAGGAAATCAAAGAAAAATCGCAACCGTTCACGGCACGGACTGCGCCCGCAACCCCATCGTGAACACCCGCCATCCAAGACGGAGGCAAGGGGCGCAGAAATATCCAGGGAAGACTTTAACATTGCCTCCGGCTCGAAAGCTTGTCAACGGCCCTCCGCGCAAGAAAACGGCCCAAACACCGCCACGGCGAGAAGCCCTGTTGACGGGGCTTCTCGTTCAGCGATGGATCGAAACCGTGACCCGGCGTCAAACGCCGGGCCTCTAGACCGCCCGCGGCAGGGAAGGCCCGTCGACGGGCCTTTATGCTCCGCAGGCGTTGAAATGAGACGTTTCTCGACCAAGAAGGACTCATATTCGGCCGCGCGGGGTATAGCATCCTTGCGTTTTCTCGGGGCGGGCGATGGCGGCAGTATATCATCGCAACGGATCGCCGCAAAATCCCAGCCATGGTCGAAAAATCGTGAAAAAATCCGTTTCGCGACTCGGGAGGTGACGATTTCCCGAACATTTTCGACCGCCCCGCGGGGAAAACGTTTTTCGATCTCCTCGCAATCCATATACTCAAGACACCTTACGAACAGCGCAACCGGCTCCCACACGCCTGGCGCGGGGTTGCTTGGGCGGGTGACGCCGTCTAAACTCAGGGCGCAACGGGGATCGAACCCGAGCGAGGCTTCAAGGGGAGTCCTCGCCAAAGTCGGGTCCGCAAGAAGGTCAATCGCCATGGATCGCAGGAACTTCCTCGGTTGGAGCGCCGCGGCGGGCGCGGCGTTTTCGATTTCTCCCGGGCTGGTCGGCAACGCCGCGCCGGCCTCGCCATCCACCCAAACCCCGCCGGTCTTGGCCGCCTACTCGGCCGACCAGCATCGGCAGCGGCTTCAAAACATTGCCCATGCCCACGCGCACATCCGCCGGGCGATGCGCAAGCATCTGATTACCAGCTACCTGCCGGGCCAATGCTGTTACAATTTGGGCGAGTATCCGTGCCTGAAGCCGTGGGACCCCGACGCCTGGGACGAACAGGAGCTCGATCGGTTGCGCGACCACGGCATCCGGTTGATTCAGGTCCACGAGGAGTGGAACGACTCGCAGCGTCTGTTCGGCTCGCACAAATTCGCGGCCTTGAATCCGGCGGGCATGCGGCGGTTCGTCGACATGGTCCACCGCCGCGGCATGAAATTGATCGCCTACGTCTCCAGCGGCTATTTCGACCGCAAGGACCCCGACTTCCGCCCGGAGTGGGCCACTCGCGACGACCTCCGCGAAATCTACTTCCAGTACGCCCACTGCTCGCCCGCCAGTCCCGGTTGGCGAGCGTATTTCTTGAAACACCTGACGCGGCTTCTGGACGACTACGGATTCGACGGGATTTACAACGATTTGGGCTATGCGCAGCCTGGGACCGGCGACCCGAGCGCGCGGGCACGCGACGAGGTGCTCGCCTTCGAGGAAAGCCCCGAACGCGATGGGGCGCTGGAGGACCTGCTGGGAATGATTTATGCGGAAGTCCATCGCCGCGGCGGGGTGGTCAAGGTTCACGTGGGCGGGGCCCGAGCGCCGAGGACCCATGTCAAGGTTTACGACTATCTTTGGGTGGGCGAAGGCGGCAAGGACGGCGATTTGCTCCGCAAGGCGACGAAAAACCACGAGCCTTACGTGGTGCCCTGCCTCGACATGAGCCGGGCCAAAGTCGACCGGGAGGACGACCTTTACCTCCAAGCGATTCCTTACATGCAGTTCCCGCTGCTCTTGGCCGGACGGCCGTTCACGGGCCAACGGGCGGTCATCCCGGGGATCAACTACCCGCCCGAGGAACGCTGTTTCTGGACCCGGCATTGCCGGGCAATCTGGAAGCACTACCAGTCGCACCCCGACGGTCCGCACAGCTACGGCTGGTGGGACTCGTCGCCCGGCCGGCCCAACGCCCGACCCGTTCATCAGCAATGGCTTCGCCGTTATTTGCCGCTGGTCGAGGAGGGCGCCTGGGCGTGGCTGGAAATCGCCGAGTCCGACCTATGGACGGGTTCACTCCCAAGCGACGTGGTCGCCTCGGTTTTCGCCAACCAGAAGTTCTATCTGGTCCTGGCCAACTACGGCGCGGCGCCGGTCGAAATCCATACTACCGATGCCTACATCCCCGTCGGGGATGAGAAAGCGCCGCCGCGGAAGGATTGGCGACTGAACGCCCGCTCCCTCGAATTGCTCCAGCGGGTCGGTTGAACAGGGTTCGCACGCGCCGCGTCGTGCGCGGATTTTGTCCCGAGAGGGGTGCGGTCCCCCGCGTCCCAGAGGCCATGGAGGACGGTGGCCCTCTCGTTGGTGATGCGTTTGCATCGGTGGCCAGACGCGCTGCGTCGCTCCCGGCCTTGCCTTGAGAGGGGCGCAAAAAAAGGCCCGCTTTCGAAGAAAGCGGGCCGCGAGAATCGACCAGTTTGGCGATTCAGCTTGGGGCTATTGCAACAGGCTGAGCACTTGCTGCGGGCTTTGGTTGGCGAGTTTCAGGACGCTCAAGCCGGACTGGGCGAGGATTTGGGACCTGGTCAGGTTGGCCGTCTCCGCCGCGAAGTCCGCGTCGCGGATCGAGCTTTCGGCGTCGGTCAGGGCCTGGAGCGTGTCGTTCAGGGTGGCGATGTTGGTGTCGAGGGTCGTCTTCTGGAAGGCCCCCAATCGCCCGCGAAGCGTGGCCACCGTGGTGATGGCCTGATTGACCACCTTGCCCGCTCCCACGATGTCGGCGGTGAGCGACTTCGAACCGCCCGACTTCAACTCGTCCAACCGGCCGAAGCTGCCGCCCAGCCGCGACGAATTGACGCTCGCGATGCCCAAGCGGGCCTGTTGGCTGGAGAGCACGTCGGGGCCGATTTGGAACAACGCTCCGCCGCCAACGACTTGGAAGGTGAAGCTGCTTCCGGCCGTGACGCTCGACAGGAGTTCGAAGCTCAGGTCCAGCGTCGAGGTGCTCAGCGAGACCTTCAATCCGTCGGCCACGGCTTGGATACCGTTGACTTGGACTTTGGCGTCGGTCCCGTTGGCCCGCTGCGAGGCGGCGCCCGTCGCGTCGTAGGTCGCGAACGTGCCGCTGAGGGTCTTGACCGAGACGAACTGTTTCGAGCCGTAGTCGATCGACTTGATCGACAGGCCGGCGGTGCCGATCACCTGACCGGCGTCGTAATTCCCCTCGGAATCGACGCCGCCCAGCGACGTGCCGGTGTAGGTCACCCCGCCGGTCAACCACCCGATGTCGTTGGTGGTCACCGCGCCGCCGCCGCCGCCCGCGGGGCCAGTCACGGTAAACAAGTCCTTCACCGCCTGGGCCGTGCCCGAGCCTGTGTTGAACGCGGTCACGAGACTGTCGGCCGTGGTCACGCCGTTCGCGATGTGGAAGGTGAGGACCTTGTTGGTGGAGTCGTACGTGGCGTATTCGCTGCCGGCGGTAACGCCGCCGACGAACTGGATCTTGACCCCATTGTACGCGGCACCGGCGGTCTTGGCGGTGACCGTCACGCGGGCGGTGGCGCCGTTGGCGGCGAAGGTGGTGCCCGAGGCCGCCTGATTGCTCGCCGACTTGCCCATCTCCATGAGCGTCACCGTGCCGGTGGCCGCCTTGCCGGACCCGTCGCTATAGGTCACGTTCGACGCCGTGATGCCCAGGCTCTGCAAGGCCGAATTGGCGTTGATGGCGGCCACGACCTCGTTGGCGGTGCTGGTGACCACGCCGTTGGCGTCGGTGGCGAGATTGACGTACACCCCGTCATAGACCGAGCCGTCGGCGGTCACGGCGGAAGTGCCGGTGGTGAAGTTGTTGGCCCCGCCCGCGACGACCGTGACCTGGAACTGGTTTCCGACCGCGGCGGTCAACTCGCTGGCGATCGCGCTCGCCGTCTTGCTGGCCAAGGCGTTCGTGTAGGTGACGGTCTTCGTCGCCTTGTCGTAGACGATGCTCTTTTCCGTCGCGCTGTTGACGATGTTGAAGGTCCAGCCGTCGTTCTGGCTGCCCTGGGCCACGGCCTCGATCTTCAACACGCTTCCGCTGCCGCCGCCCTGGAGGTACGCCGTCGATTTCCCGTTGGTCCGCGTGTTGTTGATGAAGCTGATGCTCAGGCTCTGATTGACGCCGTTGGAGCGGAACACGACGGGCATGTGCGCCGCGGTGTCGGTGCCGGTCAACTGAATCCGGTTGTTGGGCTGGTCAGCGCCCGCGGCGTTGTTCAACTCGCCAATGGCGCCCGAGTAATTGATCACATCGACCGTCGTGGTTGCGGAATTGGACCCAAGATCGGTGGCCGTGACCTGAGCGCCAATGGAACCGTTGATCGCGTTTTTCACCGCCGTCAGCGTGGCGGTGACCGTGCCGCCGTCAGCGCCAGCGTTGTTGCTTAGGTCGCTGTAGGTCCCAGCCACGATGTCTTGGGTTTGGTTCCCACCGGCCGTCGCGGTGAACAGGTTGCCCAACTGGTTGTTGATGAGATTCGCGACGGTCGTCGCCGAGCTGCCGCTGACGTTCAGCGTGACGGTGACTCTATTGGTTGCGTAGTCGTAGGTGGCGGTGTTGCCGGCGCCATTAACAATTTGGAGATCCACCCCGTTGAACTGACTTCCGGCGATCTTCGCTGCCAGAGTCAGGGTGTTATCATTGCCGATGTTGACTGGCGTGGCAGCCGCACCGGCGGCGGTCCACTGCGAGGTCGCGACGGTGACGTCGATCACGTTCGGGTTGCCGGCTGTCCAGCTTGCACTGGTGGTGGTTCCCTTGGTGTATCGCACGGTGAAATCGCCGGCGAACTTGCCCGCCGTGTCGGCTTGGATTTTCAGCCCCTCGACCCCGCCGGTATTGACCAGTTTCACTTCGCCTTGGCTGGCGGTTTGGGCCACGCGGTTGTTGAGGACGGCTTGCACGCCGGTGGCGTCGGAGACCAGGTTGATGGCGCTGGCGATTTGTTGGATGGAGCTGCCGGCGCCGAAGTTGAGGGTCTGGAAGCCTTCGATGCCGCCGATCTCGACGGTGGCCGCCCCGTCAAGCTGCGAGCCGTTGAACACCAGGGCGGCCTGGGTGGCCTGGCTGGCCACGCTGACGCCGACGTCGATCTGCGTCTGCGTGCCGAAATTGGCCTGATTGACCTGGAGATTGGTGAGCTTGGTGGAATCGACGTTTTTGGTGACGAAGTCGAGATTGCCGTCCAGAAGGGCCTTGCCCTGGAATCGGGTGACCTGGGCGATTCGGTCGATAGCTTGGAGCGAGGAGTCGATCTGCAACTGATTGGCGGCGATCTGGGCCTCGCTGAGGGCGCCGCGGTTGGCCGCCTCTTCGACCAGGCCGCGGATGTCGTTCAACAGGGCGCTGACCTGACCTAGCGCGCTGTCGGCCGTGGCAATCATCTGGTTGGCGGTTTGGTTGTTGGTGATCGCCTTCTGGGCGCCGACGATGTCGCTGCGGAGCGCTTCACTGGCGATCAACCCGGCCGGGTCGTCCTTGCCCGCGTTAATGCGCAAACCGGTGCTCAAGCGGGTCAACGCCTGCTGCAACTGAGCATTCGACCTCGCCAACGTCTTCTGGGCGTTGAGCGAACTGACATTGGTGTTGATACGGGTCATGCTAGATACCCTCTCCAAGTAAAAAATTGGTTCAAAGCCTGACCGGAATGCGGGGAGCGGCGAATCCGGGCTAGCTCAGCGGCATATTGTGTTGGACACCTCGTCGCCAGTGGCGGCGCTGACAGGTACAGGCTGTAGCCTAGGGCTCGGGAGGGCTTGGCCGGTGAGCCGCGGGGACCCGCGCAGCCCCAGCCGAACCGAGCCGTCCTAATCGCCCTTTGAAAAACCTATCGAGCAAGTAAACTGCGCACTTTAGGCGAAGCAAGAACCCTTTGCTGGTTTTTTCACGATCCACGGAAACGCCCTCCGACATAAGCCGCACAACCGCTAAGGTTGGCCGCGGAGGTGGGTTAACGGGTTTTGGGGAGGCCGGGGGCGGGGGGGATTTGCTTCAATTCGCCCAGCTCGTTGGGCTGCACGCGGCTGGCTTGCATGTTTTCCCGCTGAATCGCCTCGAAGACCTCCCGGCGATGCACCGGTATCTCCGTCGGCGCTTGAATCCCTAAACGCACTTTGTCCCCGCGGATGTCCACGATCGTGACGACGATGTTGTCGCCGATGATGATGCTCTCGTCGCGTTGTCGGGATAGGACCAGCATCGGTGGCTCCTTGGAGGATCAAGCGATTTTCTTTCGGGTGGCCACGCTAGTTTGAAGCTCGTGCTGCACGGACCATTCGCCGTTGGCGATCACCTGTCGCCCCAACCCGCGCTCTAAATTGAGGATCACCGGGGCTTTCAAATTCAGGGTGATCGAACGGGAATTCCTGCCCACGATGGCCAACACGCGGGCAGATCGCAGGTCGTCGAACCGCAACGGCTCCAACTCCTGCCGCGCCACATGCAGGCGGTAACCGGCCACAAATCGGCGGGGACTGACCACGGCAAAGGCCACGTCGGGCCGCTCGACGCTCTGTAGCCACGCCAACGCCGCATTCTTGCCGTCGGCCAGCAACACCCAATCGTGGCAGTCCGCAAACCCCGGTAATCCTTCCGGGAAGCGAATCAAATCGTCGGCGTTAACCTGAATCGAGCCGAATCGCGTGGTCCGGACTTCCATGACCTTCCCATCCTCTTAAGATCCATCACGAGGGACATTGGCGCATGTTTCCAGTATCGACCTGGGCAATTCCGGTAGAACAGGAAAAGCGGCCTCCCCGACGGTTTTTTTCCAGGCAAACAGCCCTCCGTAGGAAAGAAAACGACGCGCGACCCGCATACTCGGCCCGAAGTACCGAAGCCGAACTTGAGGCTGCATGAGCGGACTTGCCCCGGCTTTCGGGAAGAGACAAATCCAAGGTGTTTTCTCTTTTTGTGAGAGAGGGCCCGAGAGAGGGCGAGCGAGCAACCAGCTCGGCCTGAAAAACCCGTGGCGATTTCAACCGCCCTCACCCCCGCCCCCTCTCCCGCAAGCGGGAGAGGGGTGACGTAAGGACTTCGCTCTCCCGCAAGCGGGAGAGGGGTGACGTAAGGACTTCGCTCTCCCGCAAGCGGGAGAGGGGTGACGTGAGGACTTCGCTCTCCTGCAAGTGGGAGAGGGGTGACGTAAGGACTTCGCTCTTCCGCAAGCGGGAGAGGGGTGACGTAAGGACTTCGCTCTCCCGCAGGCGGGAGAGGGGTGACGTGAGGACTTCGCTCTGTCGCTGGAAGGGCGACAGGGAAAAAGACTGCCGCTCTGCCGCTCCCTCGCCGCCGGCCACCCTTGCCGCCGGCCACCTTGCCGCGGCCCATTGCCCACGGTCACTGCTCCGGACGCAGCGGCGACCAGGTTGGACGCCGTGGCGTGGAGGGCTGGGGAGCGGAGGGCTGGGGAGCAGCCGCCGGCAACGGTGCCGTGGCCGAGGCGGGGAGCAGCGAGGGAGCCTCCGCCGGGGGCGACGAGTTGACCACGACCGCGGACGGTGGTTCCTCGGCGCGGGCCTTTTGCCGCCAGGCCGAGGCCGCCTGAACCGGGCGAGGTTCCACCGCGGCGGAAGAAAGCGACTGCCACGCCGTCTCGCGCCGCGACGGCAGGGCAACGTCGAGTTCGCACGAGGCCTCCAGGTGTCGCCCATCTTGCGTCGTGTAGCGGACGAACAAATGC
>Ga0209101_1001583_pt1 | contig 16480 bp, 13 predicted proteins | sample ConPoolayeCmetaG_FD_185481 | JGI IMG/M metagenome (GOLD analysis project Ga0209101, IMG submission 185481) | Hot spring microbial mat communities from California, USA to study Microbial Dark Matter (Phase II) - Cone Pool mat layer C metaG... ...
GGACAAAGGGGGGTGAGGGGCAATTAAGGCCTTCGGTCACAAAAGTGTCAACCAATTTTGAACCATCCCAGGAACGTCACCCCCACATCTCCCTCCAGCCACTTCAGCAGCCAGGCCAGCCACTCGCCCCAGTGGGGCATGAAAATTGCCAGACCAACGGCCACAGCCACGAACGCCAGGCACAATACCGCCGCCGCCGCCACGTCTTTGGCGACCTTGGCCAGGGGATGCCATTCCGGCGAGACCAGGTTGACCAGGGCTTCGATCACGGTATTGAACAGCTCGGCGGCGATCACCGCGCCGATGGTAAGAGCCAGGATAGCCCACTCGACGGGGGCTACTCCCAGCAATGCCCCCATCAACACGACCAGGAGGGCTGCGGTCAGGTGGATCCGCAGGTTGCGTTGGGTGCGCAGGGCATACCACAGCCCGGCAAAGGCATAGCGGAAGCTGTGGAGCAGGCCCTCGCTCTCGCGTTCGGCAAAGACCAGTAGCGGCACCAGATAGTCCAGACTGGCCGCAGGCAGGAGTAAGCGCAGACCCCGGTGGCGCAGCCGACCAGCCCATTTCTCCTCGGTGGTCGGTTCAAGGGTGTCCCGCTGGGACATGATTTTACTCCTGGCAGACTCGCGCCACGATGGCCGCCATACGGCGCATCATATCGTCGTGCCCGGCTGGCGTCTGGTCGTCATAGCCCAGCAGGTGCAGGACCCCATGGACTACCAGGCAGGCCAGTTCCCGGTCCACCGGGTGCCCTTGTTCGGCCGCCTGCTCCACGGCCTGGGGATAGCTCACCACCACGTCCCCCAAATGGCGCACGCCGTCCGGCGGCAACACAAAGCCCGGCGTCCCGTCTTCCAGCCCAAAGGCCAGGACATCGGTGGGCCAATCATGCCCCAGATACTGGCGATTCAGGGCCTGCATGCGCGCATCATCCACCACCACCAGGCCCAACTCCACCGGGTCGCTCACGCCTTCCGCATTGAGGGTCTCCCTCACGACCCGGCGCAACAACTCCTCGTTTATCTGGGCTGCCAGGGCCGTATCTATCTGGATGTCGAGTTCCAGGCTCATCTTGCCTCCGGGGATATCGCCCATGTCTGCTGGTCGTTATCTGCTCCTTCCAAAAAGGGCGCGCTGGCACTGCGCTGTACTGGCCGGATCAGTTGTGGATATTCGATACGGGGGTGGAACATCCCCTGAAGCACATCCACAAAGGCGTGGCGAATGCGCGTGAGGTCCTGCAAGGTCAGATTGCTCTCGTCCAATTCGCCTTCGGCCAGGCGTTTGTTGATGATATTGTGCACCAGCCGGTCAATCTCATCTGGGGTATGTTCCCGGCTGGCGCGCACGATGGACTCGGCCCCATCGGCCAGCATCACGATGGCGGTCTCGCGGGTCTGGGGCCGGGGGCCGGGATAGCGAAAGGGTTCGGCATCCACCACGCCGTTCGCGCTCTCGTTGCACGCCTGGTGGTAAAAGTAGGTAACCAGGCTGGTGCCGTGGTGTTGAGCGACGAAATCCTGGATGCGTTGTGGCAACCGTTGCTTACGGGCCAGGGCCAGACCATCGGTCACATGGCTGATGATCACCCTGGCGCTGGAGAGCGGGTCGAGTTGCTCGTGGACATTCTGGCCTTCCAACTGATTCTCCACGAAAAAGTAGGGGCGCAGCACCTTGCCGATGTCGTGGTAGTAACCGCCGACGCGGGCCAGGAGCGCGTCGGCCCCGATCTGTTCGGCGGCCCGTTCGGCCAGATTGCTCACCAGCAGGCTGTGATTATAAGTGCCGGGCGCCTCCACCAGCAGGCGTTTGAGCAGGGGCTGGTCCGGGTTCGCCAACTCTAACAGACGCAAGGTGGTGGTGATGTCGAACAGCGTGCCCAGGATGTAAAAGCTGCCCATAGCCAGCATCGCCGCCAGGATACCACTCACCAGGCTGGCCAGGGCCAGGGCCAGAAACGTGGCGGGCACATAGACCTGGGCCGGGACGCGAAACACCAGGATGGTCGCCAGGGCCGCGACCGCCGCCGCCAGCCCGGCCCAGATAAAGCGATTCAGACGGCGGGCCTGACGTACCAGGAGCGCCGCCACCATGCCCGCCAGGGCGCAGATCATCGCCGATTCCAGGGAGCCGTTGGCGATAAAGCCCACCAACGCCGCATTGAACACGCTGATGAACAGCGCCAACTGGCCGTCCAGGAGCACAGCGACCAGCATGGGGGCTGCAGCAAAGGGAAAGACATACAGGATATACGGCCAGATTATATGTTGGGGCAAGGCCAGCTCCAGGGCCAGGGCATTCACCAGGATGATCAACCCCAACAGGATCGGCTGGCGATTCGAGTCCCAGAGATCGGCGTGGAAATGACCTATATAAGCCGTGAGGGTGATGACCAGGAGGACCACCAACAAGGCCGCCGCGCCGATCTGGGGCCAGTTCACGCCGGTGTGGAGCAGGTTCAGGGCCTGTAGCTCCTCGAGCACCAGGTCAGTTACCACTTCACCGTCACGGATGATGATCTGCCCGTCCTCGATGGTGTGGTAGACCGGCTTGACGGCTTCCCGGGCCGCCCGGCGCGCCGCAGCAGTGGTGGCCGGGTCAAAATTCTCGTTGGCCACGATGAAATTGGGGGTCAACTCGGTGATGATGCGCGTCTGCGTGCGGGTGAACCCGGCGCTCTTGTCCAGCAGTTCGGGAATGCGGGCTTTGACCTCGTTCAGTAGATAGGGGCGGATACGCTGGCCCATGATTACTTCGGTCAGGCGCAGGGTCTCGGTCACCGCTGGATACCAGGTGATGTCCGTCACGGTGAGGATGTCGCTGATCACGGCGGTGGAGAGGATCAGGTCTTCCCGGGCGGCGACCAGCTCCAGCTTGCGGCTGACCGGCAGGCTGTTGTCTTGGCGCAACTGGCTGAGATAGTCACAGGTGCTTCGGGCCCTGGTCACCTGGCGGGACGCAATATTGCGGTCGTAGTCATATACATCGCTCACGGCCGCGGCGGCCCGGTCACGCTCCCGCGCGGTCAGGATCTGGCTTTGGTAGGTGATGGACCTGGGGGCACGGATGTCCTGGCGACACACCTGCCCCACTTCCAGAGCCACCCGGCTGGTGAGGAACTGGTAAGACAGGATACCAGCCAGGAGCACCACGAGCAGCCCGGCAAAGAGGATCTGGCGCATCATCGGGCGTTGCTCCTTCAGCTTACCCGGCAAGGTCAGCCCTCTACGCCCGGCCATATTCGACACCTTGCCAATTCGGGCAGATGGAGGTATAATGACGCCTATCATCCTGTAATCCGACACGCCTGGTCAGGCGGATTCGCGGATCAGCGAGACCATATATGACGTTTCTGTTCACTGTGATCCTGCCGATCATGCTCGTGGCTGGTGTGGCGACCCTGGCGCAGTTCCGTCTGCGCCTGGATGCGCGAGTCGTCTCGCGGCTGGCCTTTTACCTGTTCAGCCCGGCTTTGGTGTTCGACTCCCTGTCGCGCTCGGCCGTTGGGGGTGAGGAATACGCCCAGATCGCTGCGACGCTGCTCCTGACCACGGCTGTGCTCTGGGTTATCGGGGCGGTGGCTGCCCGACTGCTGCGGCTGGCTGGACCGGCCCGGGGTTCGTTCCTTATGGCTGTTCTGCTCATGAACGCCGGCAATTACGGCCTGCCGGCCACGCAGTTCGCCTTTGGGGAGGCGGGCCTGGCCCGGGCGGTGCTCTACTTCACCGTCAGCGCCACGCTCAGCGCCACCCTGGGTGTCTACCTGGCGGCCCGGGGCCGGGCCTCGGTCTGGCTGGCCTTGCGCCGGGTGGCCGGCGTCCCCCTGGTCTACGCCGCCGGGCTGGGGTTGGCCGTCAATCTGCTCGACCTGACATTGCCGGAGCCGTTGTTCCAGGCGATCCACCTGCTCGGCCAGGGCGCCGTGCCCACGTTCCTCGCCGTCATGGGCATCCAGTTGGCCCAGACGTTCCTCATGCAGCGACGCACGCTCCATCTGCCAGCGCTGACTGTGGTCACGGTGGGGCGACTGGGTCTGGCCCCGGCCCTGGCCCTGGTCATTGCCTGGGCTTGGGGGCTGAACAGCCTGTCGCGCAATGTGGTGGTGCTGGAGAGCGCGATGCCCACGGCGGTGATGACCACTGTTCTGGCCACCGAGTTCGAGACCGATGCCTCTTTCGTCACCCTCAGCGTGTTCGTGACCACTATCGCCAGTGTCCTCACGGTAACGGTCTGGCTGAATCTTCTGACGCTTCTGTAGCAGCCTGTACCCTCCCGCAGGTTCTTTGTGCTCCTCGGCGATCTGCGACCGCCGGGAACGCGGGGAACAAGAGGAGAGAAAGCCTTTCTGCGGTTTTTGCGGCGGCTTCGCCGCCGCAAAAACCCCTACGAGGCATTCTTTCCCCTCCCCGCACCGCGTAGCGGTGACCCCATGCGTTTAATTACGCACGGATGTCAGAAAGGGTCTTATCCTCATTCGTGGGCTAGAGGTTCCATCTCCTCCCAGTTCTCCCCCACGCTCACGTCCACCTTGAGGGGCGGCGTCATCTCGAACGCGCCTTCCATCACTTTCACCACTAACGGGACGACGGTGTCCAGTTCCTCACGGGGTACTTCCAATACCAGTTCATCATGCACCTGCAGGATGAGCCGGCTACCCAGGCCCCGGTCCTCAATGGCCCGCTGTAGCCGCACCATCGCCACCTTGATGATGTCCGCTGCTGTGCCCTGGATCGGGTGGTTAACGGCCATGCGCTCTCCGGCTCCCTGCAGGGTTTTGTTGGGCGACTGAAGCTCCGGCACGTAGCGGCGCCGGCCCAGGAGCGTAGTGACGTAACCCTGCTGGCGAGCCTGGCGGATGGTTCGGTCCAGGTATTCTTTGACCCGGGGATACTGGCCCAGGTAGTCGGCGATATAGCGGGCTGCCTCCTCCGGGGTCACATTGATGCGCTGGGCCAGGCCGTATTCGCTCATACCATAGATGATGCCAAAATTGATGGCTTTAGCCATTGATCGCTGGGCCTTGGTGATCGCCTCAAGGGGCACTTTAAAGATCGTGGCAGCGGTAGCGGCGTGGATGTCTTCCCCTCGCGCAAAGGCGGCGCGCAGGGCCTCGTCGCCGCAGATGTGGGCCAGGATGCGCAACTCTACCTGGGAATAGTCGGCCGAGAGCAGCACCCGGCCCGGCGGCGCGATAAAGGCGGCCCGGACCTGACGGCCCAGCTCGGTGCGGGCCGGGATGTTCTGCAAGTTCGGGTCGCTGGAGGACAGCCGGCCGGTGGTCGCCACCGTCTGGTTGAACGAGGTGTGGACGCGGCCGGTATGCGGGTTCACCAGGGCCGGCAGGGCATCCACGTAGGTGGACCGGAGCTTGGTGAGCTGGCGGTAGTCAAGCAGGTATTGCACGATCTCATGTTTGTCGCGCAGGCTCTCCAGCACATCAGCGGCGGTGGAATAGCCGGTCTTGGTACGCCGGGCCCCGGGCAACTTGAGACGCTCAAAGAGCACCTGCCCGAGCTGCTGGGTGGAGTTGATGTTGAACGGTGCGCCGGCCGCGGCGTAGATGCGATCTTCCAGAGCGGCGATCTGTTCCGCCAGCTCGCGGGAAAAGGCGGCGAGCCGGGCCGTATCCAGCAGCACGCCGTTCATCTCCATGACCGTAAGGACATGCACCAGCGGCATCTCCACGTCTTGGAACAGCTCCCACAGGCCCTCCTCGTGCAGGCGAGGGGTGAAGAACTCTTGCAGGCGCAGGGTCATCTCCACATCGGCTCCGGCGTAGAGGGCGGCAGATTCCACCGGCACCTGGGCCATAGTGATCTGCCCTTTACCCTTGCCGATCAGGTCGGTGATGGGGGTCATCTCCACGCCCAGCCGGGTGAAGGCCAGGTCCTTGAGGCCCAGGCCCTTTTCGCCCAACAGGTAGGCGGCGATCATCGTGTCATACGTCACGCCGGCCACCGGCAACCCGTGGCGGGCCAGCACGGTCGAGTCATACTTGGCGTTGTGGGCGACCTTGCCGATGGTCGGGTTAGCCAGGACTGGCCCCAGGTGACGTCGGACCACGTCCAGGGGCAATTGCGCCGGCGGGCTGGGATGGCCGAGGGGCACGTAATACTTTTCCGCTGGCGAAAGGGCCAGCGCGAGGCCCACCAGGTCGGCGAGCATCGCCTCTGGCGCGGTAGTCTCCACATCAATGCAGAAGGAAGCGCTGGCCGCTAACCGACCGGCCAGGGTGGATAGTTCTTCCTCTGTCAGAATGACGATTACCGGCGGCGTGGTTGTGGCCCCGGTGGCCCGGAGCGAGCGGGGAGCCAGGGCAAAGGCCGGGCCGGACCTGCCGACCTCCTCCGGGCCAAAGAGGGCCATCTGGACAGGATGGGCAGTGTCGCGGGCTATGTCGGCCCCAGGAGGAGGACTGGGCAGCCGTTCCACCAGGCTGCGAAACTCCAGTTCGCGGAACATTTCCACCACGGCTTCGCGGTCGTATTCGCTCACGCGACAGGCGTCCAGGTCCAGGGTCACCGGCACGTCGGTGACGATGGTGGCCAGGCGCTTGCTTCGCCGGGCCTGCTCCTCCTGGCCGGCCAGTTTCTCCCGCACCGGCGCCGGCACCTGATCCAGATGGGCATAGAGGTTCTCCACCGTGCCGAATTGCTGGAGGAGCCGGGCGGCCGTCTTGTCGCCGATGCCCTTGATGCCGGGTATGTTGTCGCTGGGATCACCCTTCAGCCCGCGATAGTCCGCCAGTTGGTGCGGCTCCAGGCCATAACGTTCGCGGACGGCCGGGACATCATAGGTGATGGTGTCAGCGAAATGGCCTTTGGGGGTATAGACTCGCACGTGGTCATCCACCAGTTGCAGGGTATCCAGGTCGCCGGTGACGATGATGGTGTCCAGGCCAGCCTGGGTGGCCTGGCGTGCCAACGTGCCCAGGACATCATCCGCCTCATAACCAGGAACCTCGTAGGTGGGGATGCGAAAGGCCTGCACCAGGCGCCGGACCAGGGCGAACTGGCTGCGCAGATCGTCAGAAGGTGGAGGACGATGGGCCTTGTATTCCCGATACTCCTGGTGGCGAAAGGTGGGGCCGGGCGGGTCAAAGGCCACCGCGATGTGGGTGGGTTGCAGCTCGTTCAGGGCCTTGAGGAGCATGGTGACGAACCCAAAGACGGCGTTGGTGGTCTGGCCGGCGCGCGTGCTGAGAGGTGGGATGGCGTGATAGGCACGGTGGAGCAAGGCGTGACCATCAATGAGCACAAGGGTTTGGTGGTCAGACATGGATTCTACCTCCTCCTGGACTCGCTGGCCGGTTCCTCGCTCGCGGCGGGTGTGCCACCCGCCGCCGGCGCGGGGTCGCAGACCCCGCGCGAGCACACCGGCGTATTTTCGTGCCACGGGGTGCGCCCCGCGCGTGAAGGTCTCCTCCTGGACTCGCTGGCCGGTTCATGGATATGAAAACGTTGATCCAGGAACCGGGTCAGGAACTCTGTCAACAACCCACGCCGCACGACGACCAGCACGCTGGCCGGCCCGCGCAGCACGGTCTGCACCTCTGGCATCAGTCCCCCACCGGCCAGCTCCAATGGGCCAACCTCATCAATAACTATGAGCTGACACCCTGCCTGAGCCTCGGTCAGGGCCGCCCGGGCAAAGGCCAACCCGGTCGGGTCAAGGACATAACGGCCCACCGGGATACCATCGGCTGGCTCTGGACCGCGTAACCGGGCAAAGGGGTGTTCATAGCCGGTGCTCACATCCACCACTCGATAGCCCACGCGATGCTCGGCCTGGCGTACTTCCGGCGCCAGCACTCCCCCTACTTGCAGGCCGCTGGCTCGCGCCCCCGCCACGACCTGCTGGCACAGGGTGGTCTTGCCACATCCCGGCTGTCCGGTGAGCACGACCCTGGTTCCCGGCTCGCGGAGCAGCTTGACCAGATGCCATACCTCAGAGATCCGATCCACGGGGATTACCACCAGTGAAGACGATGTGGTGCGTAGACCCTGTACCCTCCCGCAGGCTCCAACCTGCAGGAGGGTGGGCAGTTACATTCAGGGCATGGATCACCGCCGGCAGGTGCGGCAGCAGGTCATCGGCCACGGTGCCGGCTGCCCCCATCTCATCGCGCACGCGCTCGCCGGCCTGGGCATGGAGATAGACCCCGCAGACGGCCGCGTCGAAGGGAGCCAGGCCCTGGGCCAACAAGCCCACGATGGTCCCGGCCAGGACATCGCCGGTGCCGGCCGTGGCCAGGGCGGGATTGGCGCAGGGACTCACCAGCGCCCGTCCGTCCGGCCCGGCCACCACGGTGTGCGCCCCCTTGAGGACCACCACCTGGCCCCAGGCGACGGCGTAGCGGCGGGCTGTCTCGATGCGATCGGCCTCGATGGCCGGGGCCTCGCGGCCGGCCAGGCGGGCCATCTCGCCGGCATGGGGTGTGAGTACCAGCCGCAGTTCCCGGCTCAGGCGGGCTGGCCAATCGGCCACGGCGGCCAGGGCGTTCAGACCATCGGCATCCAGGACAGTGGGCGGCAGGTTGAGGGCGGGGGTGTGCCCACCCGTCACCGGCCCGGCCAGGAAGCCGATGTTCCGGCGCGCTGGTTCCGCACCCTCTACCCCCAGCAGGCGTTGCACGAATTCGCGGGTGGCCGGGTCCGTGCCCAGCCCCGGCCCCACCAGCAAGGCCCGGTAACGTGGTAGCCATTCGCCGAGGGGCTTGAGGGCATCCGGCGTGATGGCCCCCAGGTCCTCCGGCAACGGCAGGTAGGTGATGGCGTGGACGGCGCCGGTGACGGCCGGGTAGAGGCTGCGCGGGGTAGCCAGGGTCACCAGGCCAGCTCCTACCCGGGCCGCCGCCACGGCCGCCAGACAGGCTGCGCCGGGATAGTTGACGGAGCCGGCCACCACCAGGGCGCGACCAAAGGTGTTTTTATGGGCGTGGGCGGGTCGGGCTGGCAGGAGCGCGCGCACGCCCTCAGCGGTTATCAACTCCACCGCTACGTGGTCGGCCAGGGCCGGCGGGATGCCGATGTCGGCGATGACCAGCCGCCCCACCAGGCCAGCCCCCGGAAACTGGTAGAATCCCCGCTTGGGGTAGGCGAAGGTCACCGTTACCCCGGCCGGCAGGGTGGCCGGGTCCACCGCGCCGGTATCGGGGTTCAACCCGCTGGGCAGGTCTACCGCCAGGACGGTCGCCGGCCGCCGGGTCAACGACTCCCGGACCACGTCCAACACGTCTTTCAGCAAACCCTCGATGGGGCGCGTCACGCCGGTGCCTAACAGGGCGTCAACGACCAGGCCCGCTTCGGCCAGAGCCGCGCGCAGGGCCTCAAACCCCTCGTCGGCGGCGGCGAAGGCGGTGGGGATATGCCGCTCTTGGGTCCGGGTATAGTTGGCGTCGCCGCGCGCCTCGATCTGGCGTTTCCAGATATAGAGGTGGACAGGCACGCCGGCGTCGTGCAGGTAGCGGGCCGCCACCAGGCCGTCGCCGCCGTTGTTGCCCGGTCCCACCAGGACCAGGACGGGCGACCGGGACTCTCCCAGCAGGTGCAGGACCTCTTCTGCCACAGCCCGGCCGGCATGTTCCATCATCGTGTCATACGACAGACCACCGGCATCAGCGGCCTGCTCGATGGCCTTCATCTCGGCTGCGGTAACGATCTTCATCGTTGGCTCCTGGCGATTAGCAGTTGGCTACTGGTCCCGGGCCGCTGGCCACTACCAGGGCCACGACCAGGTCATGCTCGTGGGAAAGGCTGATGGCCCACTCGACCAGGCCCAGTTCGGCGGCACGGGCCTGGGCCTGCCCATACAGGTAAACCACCGGGCGCCCCCGGCGGTCGCTGAGCACCTCCACGTCGCGCCAGCCGATGCCGTCTGGGGCCAGGATACCCACGCCCAGGGCCTTGGAGACGGCCTCTTTGGCGGCAAAGCGGGCGGCCAACTCCGGCACCCGGTCCAGGCAGAGTTGCAGTTCCCGGGGCGTGAAGATGCGTGCCCGCAACCGGTCGCCGTGCCGCAGCAGGGCCTGACGAAAGCGAGGAATGGCTACCAGGTCCACCCCGACGCAGAGCATCTTCCCCCTCCGCTCAGTGTGTTGGAGTCAAAGCTCCCACCTCACTCCTGGTTGCCGGTGCCGTTGTAACCCCGGCCGATACCCCGGTAGATGAAGCCCCTGGCTCGCATCTGGGCCGGGTCGTAGATGTTGCGGCCATCAATGAGGATCGGCGTGCGCATGGCCGCCTTGATGCGCTCCATGTCCAACTGTTTGAACTCGTTCCATTCAGTGACCAGGACAACGGCATCAGCGCCCCGGGCCACTTCGTAAGGGCTTTGGCAGAAGGTGACGTTGGAGAGAATGCGCCGGGCGTTATCCATAGCCACCGGGTCATAGACCTGTATCCTGGCCCCTTCGATCTGCAACAGGTGAATGATGTCAATGGATGGTGCATCGCGCATATCGTCGGTATTGGGCTTGAAAGAGAGACCCAGGATACCGATGGTCTTTTCTTCCAGATTGCCCAGGAGGGCGCGCAGCTTGAGTAACACCTGCCGCCGCTGGTCACGATTGATGTCCATCACAGCGCGGAGGAGTTGTGGGTGGCAGCCATGTACCGAGGCCATGTACTCCAGGGCCTTCACGTCTTTGGGGAAACATGATCCCCCCCAACCCACACCGGCTTGCAGGAAAGACGGACCAATGCGCCTGTCCATGCCCATGCCTTTGGCCACCACGGTCACATCCGCCCCCAGTTCCTCGCAGATGCTGGCTATCTCATTGATGAAGGAGATACGGGTAGCCAGGAAAGCGTTGGAGGCATATTTGATCATCTCGGCGGTGCGCAGGTCGGTGATGAGGATGGGACAGTTCAGCGGGCGGTAGATGTCGGCCACGACTTCGGCCGCCTGCAAGTCTGTGGAGCCGAGGACCACCCGGTCTGGGTTATAAAAATCATATACCGCCGAGCCTTCGCGCAGGAACTCGGGATTAGAGACCACGGCGAAGGGGATGTCGGTGCGCCGGCTGATGATCCGGGCCACCCAGTCGCCGGTGCCGATGGGTACGGTGCTCTTGTTGATGATGATGACGGGCCGGGTCATCACGTCGGCCACGCCTTCCACGGCCTCCTGCACATAGGCCAGGTCTGCTTCCCCCTCGGTGCCGGTGGGCGTACCCACGGCGATAAAGACCAGCTCGGCATCCTTCAGGGCCTCGCCATAGTCGGTGGTGAAGAACAGCCGCCGGGCCTCGATGTTGCGCCGGACTATTTCCTCTAACCCCGGCTCATAGATGGGGATGATACCTTGCCTGAGATTATCGCACTTGGCCTGGTTGCGGTTCAGGCAAACGACCCGGTTCCCCAGGTCGGCAAAGCCAGCCCCGGTGACCAGACCGACATAGCCCACGCCGATAACGCAGATTTCCTTACTCATAAGCTTTATCACCTCTGCTCTATTTCGTATTGCGTAACGAACTATACAACAATTTTTACGCTTACGTTTTACGCTTTACGTTTCACGTTTCACGTTTGACGTTTGACGATCTCCGCGATCACATTCCCCAGCCGCACACTATAGTTCATCCCCCGGTCCTCCGGGTAGATCTGGGTAGTATTCGCCAGGTAAAGGCCCCGGATGGGGGTGAAGTGGTCTGGGATGTGCGCCCGGTAGTCGCAGGTGACGATGGGCTGGCCGGCCTCATCGCGGAACAGCCAGCTTTCTTCCACCCAGTCGGGGGCAAAGGCCGGGTTGATCCTTTGCAGGTGGGGCAGGTAACAGGCGAACAACTCTTCCTTGCTCAGACGATAGAGGTCGCTATCAGGGGCCACATAGTTCGTCACGTAGACGATGTGTTTGCCGTTGTACACCTGGGGAGGGATGTAGTTCGTCTGCTCGATGACGCCGACAAAGGGGATGTCCGGCGCGCTGATGTTCAGCCAGTAGATGTGACTCAGGGGCCGGGGCAGTTGCAGCACCAGGCACAGGGCGCGTTGATAGCGCATCCAACGCAGTTTGGCCGCATAATCTTCTGGCAGGTCCGGGGTCAGGCGCAGAAAGGCCGGTGAGGGCACGGTGGCAATGATGGCATCGTGATGCGTGACCCGTGATGCGTGAAGTACACCCGTAGCTTGCCCGTCTTGGACCACAATGCGCTTGACCGGCGTGGCCGTGTGGATGGCGCCGCCTTGCGCCTGGATCGCGGACGTGAGCGCGTCTAGCAATACCTGGAAGCTGCCGCGCATATAACCCAGGCGTTCCTTTTGCAAGCCCTCGCTGCGACTGGCCCCGCGCAGGTGGACCTTGCCCCACAGCCAGGTCATGGACACCTCGTGGGCGCTGCTGCCGAACTTGCCCCGCAGTAGCGGCCCGAAGATGACGTTGTACGCGCCCTGACCACCCCAGCGCTGCACCCAGTCTACCGCCGTGACCGGCTCCAGGGCCCGCCAGTTGCGATACTTCATCAGGAACAAGAGCATCAGCCCGGCGCGAAGGCGAGCGAGGAGATTCAGCGGCTTGAACTTGAGCAGCGAGACTGGCGTGCCAAAATCATAGATGGTGCCGCCGTGGAAGAAACCCTGGCGCGACTCCAGCCAGTCCATCTGGCCGGTCAACCCCAGTTCGGCGATAAGGTTCAGGATCTCCCGGTCGCCGGCAAAGAGGTGATGATAAAAGACCTCCAGCCGGGTCCCGGCGATGGGAAAAGTGCGGGCCTGCCCCCCGACTTCTGGACCAGCCTCGTAGACAGTGACGGCATGGCCGGCCTGGCCCAGGCGATAGGCCGCCGTCAGCCCGGCGATGCCGCCGCCCACAATGCCGATGTTCACGCTGATCCTCCTTCGCGCGCCCGCTGCAACTGGCCCAGGCTCAGGCCCATCTGCCACAGGCAGGCGAATCCCAGGGCCGTAATGAGGATGTACTGCATGGCATGGCTCACCAGGATGACGCCGAACCCGGCCGCCGGGTTCACCGCTGGAAACGCGCTCATAGCCAGACGCCCGGCGGCCTCGAAAGTGCCCACGTAACCCGGGGCCGAGGGGATGAGGTTCCCCAGGTTGACCACCACCATGGTCAGCGTGCCGGCCGCCAGGCGGTGGCAGGTCGTCAGGGGCAGATCGAAACCCAGGATGAGGCAGGTATAGGCGGCGATCTCGCAGGCCCAGGCGATCACCGACAGGCCGGCGATGAACAGCAGTTCTCGCCCGCCTCGCAACGAGCGCAGGCCGGCGATGAAGGCTTCCACCAGACCCCGCGCGCGACGCCGTACCCCGGTCGGCCAGGGCTGCAGGCCCACATCCAGCAAGCGCAAGGCCAGGGGTTCCTGAAAGAACAACAGCCCCAGGCTGCCCAGCGCCCCGCCGAAGAGGATGCCGGCCACCAGGATCACCGGCAGTCCCCAGTCCGGCAGCGGCACCAGGAACGCGGCCATCAGCAGGTAGAACACCAGGGTCAACCCATCCAGGACGCGCTCCAGGGCCACCGTGGCCAGGCTCAGGCTGGCGCTGATCCCCTCGCGCCGCCCCAACACATAGGCCCGCACGAACTCGCCGGCCCGGAACGGCAAGACGTTGTTGGCAGCAAAGCCGATAATGAGCACCGGGAAAAGGCGACGCCACCCGGGCCGGGGACCGGCTTCCAGGGAAGGATAGAGGATAGCCTGCCAGCGCACGGTACGGAGACCATAGCCGAGCAGGGTGATCAGAGTAGCTGGCCCCAGGACCAGGTAGTTGGCCGTAGTCAGGGCCTGGATCATCTGGGCCAGATCGAGGTTATAAAGCGCCAGCACGAGAAAGGTCAGGCTGAACAGGGCCACCAGGGCCAGCTTGCCGGTGCGTTTCAAAGGATTTGCGCTCACTGGGGCAGATATACGCCGCCCGCGCTTTTGCGCGGCTCATCAACGGGGCCGGGCTGGGGACGACGCGCATCGCCGGGTAGCAAGATCAGTGGCGGTTTCTCCTCTTCCTCCTCGCCCTCATCCAACGCCCCACTCTCCTTCAACTCAGCCAGGATCTCAGAGATCCGCAAGTCCAGGCTGCGATGGGCCAACTCATAGAGGAAGGGCACTTCTTCCGGGGGAGTGCCCGCTGCCAGGGCCAGGGCTGTCGCGGCAGCCCACCGGGCAGCCTCCGGTTGGCCAGTCAACCAGAGCAACAGGGCCGTCTCTTCCAACCGACGTTGCATCCGGGCCGCGCGCTTTTCGTCAAAGACCTCGCGCACGACTCGCCGCACGATGATCCCCTCGTTCTGCACTGCGCCCAGGTCCGTGATGCCCTCGGCCTGGCTTTCCAGCCCCCGAACCACGTTACGGGTATAATAGTCCACGTATGGCTCTACCAGCTCACGCTCTAGCAACCAAAAGCGGCAGGCAGGCAGGTCCAGTAATCCCGTGGCCTGGTCCAGCCATTCGGGATGACCACTCACTACCTCTGGGGACAGCTCGACCACCGGCTGGGGTTCCACTTCATCCGGCGATGGTTCGCCCAGGATGTCCTTCCAGGTATAAAAGTCTAGCGGCAACTGAGAACCGGTCTCCTTGTTCTGGGCACGGGCCTCCTCGATGAGCCGGCGCGCGTGCGGCAAGCCGATCTCGGCATAGATGAAGGGGGGACTGCCTTGAGCGGCATCCTCGATGAGCCGGTCAAAGTCCACTTTGCCAATGCGCTCGGCCCCGTAACAATCCTTGATCCCCACCACCTCGTTCAGGATAAAGTTGGCGACTCGTAGCCCGCCAAAGGCGCCGCGTCGCGCGATCCAGATGGAACGGGAGCCTTCGCTGTCGATCTGGCTGGCGAGGACCTTGTAGAGAGGCCACTCCTCGCGCGGGGCTTCTTCCACCGGTGTCTCCCACATGACCCCGGCCCGGCGCAACTCATAGAGGGCCTTCCGCGCAGCCTTGACCACGGCCCGATTGGCATGTGTCCGGGCGACGCTATCCAACAACTGCGCGGCCGCCGGCTCTTTTACCCGGGCCAGGGCCTGCACTGCTGCCCAGGCCAGGGTCTCATCCATCAGGGCTGCTTCCAACACGGGTAGGGCCTGGATGCCTCCCTTCTGAGCCAGCCAGCTCAACGCGGCTGGAGCCACTGCCTGGCCCAACTCCCGTATTTGGACCAGAGCGGCCGCCACTGTCTCGCTGGTTGGCGGTTCGGTCTTCAGCAGTTGCTCAGCCAGATCGGCCAGCTTGGCCTCATACGCAGTCAGATCAACTGGGACCGGGACTGGCGACTGGCCGGCCGGTCGAGGTCCGCTCCGGGACCGCTTCTTTACCTTTGCCATACGTTATACCTCCCAATTCGGACAAGCCGAGTAATTACCCATCCTGTACCCTCCCGCAGGTTAGAAAACGCTGTGATCTGGCAGTCACCCGGCCTGGATCGGGGGCTTGAGCCGGGCCAGATTCACGATCTTGTCCAGGCTGGGGCGTGGATCAGTATAACACAAAGCCGACATGCTGACAACCGAATCGCCTAGAAGGGTGGGGAAGCGGGGTTTTGCGGCGGACGGCGAAGCCGCCCGCCACAAAACCCCTCCCTTATCCCCTCTCTCCCCTGGCCGCAAGACCAGGGGGGAGGGGGATGAGCCTTCGGTCACAAAATTGTCAACCAATTATGAGCCATCCCACGATCACACGCCGGTGTACCTGCTCACCCTGTAGACAAGGATGTCACTCTTCGCGCCCCTTCGCGGAGCGAAGGGGCGCGAAGAGTCATGTTTTACCAAAGCGGTCATTCTGAGCGACCGAAGGGAGCGAAGAATCTCGTTTCTGGCAGGCGGTTCTTTACAGGCGGTTCTTTACCACGATAACGGGATTCTTCGGCGCTTCGCGCCTCAGAATGACACTTGAACAGGGTAGGTGAGCAATTACACGCCGGTAACGAAAAGGCGACGGGCATACCGTCGCCATCTGGAACTTGCGTTGGTAGCTGGGTGTTACCTGCTGGGGCGCGTCATCTGGAGACCGCGGGCGATCAGGACTATGGCCGCCAGCACCAGGCCGATCACCAGCAAGACCACCATCAGGCCGGAGCCGGTGCTCGGCACGGCCGGGATCTGCACCACCACCGGGGCCGAGATCGCGCTTAGCCCGCCCTCGGCCGTCGCGCTGGCGGTCAGGCTGAGAGGGACACCAGCTCCCACTGAGGTCTTGAGCTGCGTCTCGATGACTATGGTCGTGCTCGCCCCGGCGCCCAGTGAGCCAGGCTGGGCGATCACGCGCTGCCCTTCCATTCTCGCTGTGCCCTGGTCAACGGTCACTTTCAGGACCTTCATCCCCGCCGGCACATCACAGGTGACGATCACGCCTTCAGCCGGCGCATTGCCATCATTAGTCACCAGGATCCGATAGATCACCTTGCCCCCTGCTGCCGGTGTGGTTGGCTCGGCTGTCAGGCCCAATGTCAGGTGCGCACTGGGGGCCGGGGCGGCCGGCGGAGGCTGAGGTTCCTGGGTTGGCCTGACCGTGGGTGGTGGGGCACTGGTG
>Ga0209101_1001585_pt1 | contig 16475 bp, 15 predicted proteins | sample ConPoolayeCmetaG_FD_185481 | JGI IMG/M metagenome (GOLD analysis project Ga0209101, IMG submission 185481) | Hot spring microbial mat communities from California, USA to study Microbial Dark Matter (Phase II) - Cone Pool mat layer C metaG... ...
ACGCGGAGGTGAAGTGAAGGCACGGAGGCACGGCGCAATGACGAAGCCCGAAACCCGAAACCCGAAATAATGACGAATGACGACTAGCAACTGGCAAACGACTCAGCACTCAGGACTCAGGACTCAGGACTCAGCACTCAGCACTTTGACGCATGGACTACCGCCCGACCATCGCGATCACCATGGGTGAACCGGCCGGCATTGGCGCCGAGGTCGTCGTCAAGGCCCTGGTCGATCCGGTGCTGCGCCGCCGCGCCCGTTACATCATCTACGGGATGAACGAGCTGCTGCACTACGCGGCCGACCTGGCGGAGTTTGACGTCTTCTGGTGGCGCGACCAGCATAACGGCCGCCTGCGGTCGTATCCTCACGACGTGGTGGTGGTTGACTACGATCAGTATTCCATCCTCGGCCACACCGTGCGCGCACCCAGCAAGATCGGCGGCGAGGCGTCCATGCGCTTCTGCCTCGACGCCATCGAGGCGGCCACGCGCGGCATCGTCGACGCCGTCGTCACCGCCCCCATCGCCAAGGAGAGCTGGAAGCTGGCCGGCTTTCACTATCCCGGCCACACCGAGCTGTTCGCGCATCGCACGGGCACGCGGCGCTACAACATGATGTTCACGGGCGGGCCGCTGCGGGTCGTCCTGGCGACGGTTCATCTGCCGCTGCTGGGGCTGTGGAACCGCCTGAACATCGGCGCGGTGTTTCAGCCGATCGAGCTGATGCACCAGGCGCTGGTCGAGTGGTTCGACATACCCAGGCCGCGCCTCGCCGTCTGCGGCCTCAACCCCCATGCCAGCGAGAACGGTCAGTTCGGGGATGAAGAGGAGCGCATCATCGAGCCGGCGATCCTGATGGCGCGCGACCAGGGCATCGACGTGAGCGGGCCGTATCCCGCCGACACGATCTTCCTGAAGGCCCGCACCGGCGCCTATGACGCCGTCGTCGCCATGTACCACGACCAGGGCCTGATCCCGGTGAAGCTGCTGGCGTTCGACCAGGCGGTGAACTGCACGATCGGACTGCCGATCATCCGCACCAGCCCCGACCACGGCACGGCCTTCGACATTGTCGGGCGGAATCGCGCGAATCCCGGCTCGATGCGCGCTGCGATCGAGCTGGCGATCGACCTGGCGGTCAAGCGACACGCGCGCGCAAATGCGCCGGCGCCGACACAAAAGAGCGCTTAGCCGTTTAGCCGCAGTTCCGAAGGAACGCGCGCTGCGCCGCGCATCGGCGCCGGCGCGCACCGGCGCACGCGCAGCCCTGCGGGCTTGCGGCGAGACAATGCCGGGGCGCACGGACGTATGGATGATGCCTGCCTTCGTCGAATCGATTACAATTCGTACGTGGTTCTCGCATACCACGTCATCTTCACAACGTATGGCTTCTGGCTTCCCAATGATCCGCGCGGATCGGGCTCCAGGTTCGTCGGTTCCAGGGCGCTCTTCCAGCACGGGGGCGCCACCCGAGTGACGACCCGGCGCTGGTACCTCCCATCGACCCGCTCCACCGCCATGAATCGCGCCCGACCGCTGAAAGTACTCCTCCGCGTCTGCGGCAGCATCTGCCTTCTCGCCCTGGTGCCGGCGATGATGCCCGCCGGCTGGATCGCGTCCACACATGCCGCCCTGGGCTTCAGCGGCGACACCGCCGCACCGGTCTTCCAGTACATGGCCCGATCGCTGTCGCTGGTCTACGCCCTCATCGGCGGCGGCATGTGGCTGCTCTCCACCGACATCCAGCGCTTCCGGCCGCTCATTCGCTATGCCGCTTTCGGTTACGTGGTTCTGGGCACGATGCTGTTGGGCATCGACCTTCGCGTCGGCATGCCCCTGTACTGGATCCTCGCCGAGGGCCCCCTGCTCATGCTCGTCGGCGCCGCCATCTGGCTGCTCCTGCCGCGCCCCATCGCCCCCGTCCAGGCGGGGGGTTCCGACGGCGGCGTGGAATCGCTGGCGAGTGGCCGTCGCGACTGAGCGCTACTTCAGTTCCCTGATGCACACGTTGCGGAACTGCACGAGGCTCGGTGGGCTGGTCCACACCCCGTCGCGCTGGCTGCCGACCGTCCACAGGTCCTTGCCGCCGGGCGCCTCGCTGGCCGCGTCGTAATCGATCACACCGTCGAGCACCTTCCAGTGCCCGTTGTCGCCGGTCGGCACCTTCCAACCCTCCATGTCCTTGCCGTTGAACAGCGAGGCAAATCCCTCGGGCGGCGCGTCGGCGGCACCCGCGGAGCACGCCAGTGAGCCGGCGATCAGAGTGGCGGCCAGAACGGCAACGGCTCCCAGTGCGGATCGGATCGTCATAGGTCTGCCTCCGGCCGGGATTGTACCGTCTGCCTGCTCTGAACGCCTGAACGCCGGGCGGATTTCGCCTCCGAAGCGGTTGCGGCTATACTGCACGGTGCAGCGCATGGAGACCGAGTTGGAATTTCGCGTCATCAAGTTGACGGACTCAGCACTGTCGCACGGGCGGATCAATATCCGCGCGTGCGGCAGGGAGTTCTTCCCACCTGAGGCATTCGGCAATTCATCCCGGGCTCGCGGCGGCGGCGCGCGATTGTGTCTGCGCATCAAGGGACTGACCGAACCGGTAATGACCGACATCCCGACGGACGCGGCCGGGCGCCCGCGCTGGTTCTTTCGTGAACGGGCATGGGTCAAGCCATTCATCCAGGTGAACAGCCTGTCGGCCGGCGCACAGGTGCTTATCCGTCGCCTGACTGCGACCGAGTACGAGGTGGCCCCCCTGAATGGCGCACCGCCACAGGAGACGGCGCCGATGCTGCCTGGCTTCGCGAGCGCATCAGACGGACACCGGCGCGTTTCCAACGGCCACATCCGCGGGCAGCGCGGCAAGAACGGCGACCTGAACAAGCTGGCACCCGAGGACCGTCCGGTTCACGACTGGTATCGATTCGTGCTTTCGTATCCGCCGCACCTGGTCCGTGAATACCTGCGGCAATTCGCGATCAGCGGGGATCAACTCGTTCTGGATCCGTTCTGCGGTACCGGCACCACTGTTGTGGAGTGCCAGAAGCAGGGCATTCGTGCCGTCGGGATTGAGGCTAATCCGATGGCCGCATTCGCCAGCGCCACGAAATGCGACTGGCGTCCCGATGCGAACGGGCTCCTGCGACACGCGCGAAAGATCGCCGACCTGGCGGTGGCAAGACTCAAGGAGGATGGAATCGAAGATAACCCTTTTCTGGAAGTCCAGCCGAAGCCGGCCAAGCCATTACGTACACTGGATGCGGAACGAATGGGCCTGCTCCTCTCCGATTGCATCAGCCCCTTGCCTCTGCACAAGACCCTGGTTCTGCTGGAAGTGATGGAACAGCACGCCGATGCGGAGTATGCAGCGCACGAACGGCTGGCACTCGCCAAGGCGCTGGTCTACTCGATCAGCAACCTGCATTTCGGCCCGGAAGTCGGGGTTGGACCCGCCAAACCCGATTGCCCCGTAGTCGCCGCATGGCTCCAGTGTGTGCAGGCCATGGCTCGCGATCTGGCGACCGTTCAACGGACCAGATTCGTCCAGGCCGTTGTCCATCACGCTGACGCGCGCAACCTGTCAGATCTGCTGGAGCCGGCTTCGGTGAGCGCCGTCATCACCTCGCCGCCGTACCCCAACGAGAAGGACTACACACGCACCACACGCCTGGAGTCAGTGCTGCTCGGCTTCATCCGCAACAACAGTGAACTGCGCAGCATGAAGCGATCTCTTATTCGCTCCAACACACGGGGCGTCTACAAGGCCGACGACGACGATAAGTGGATCGCTGACGTTCCGGAGATCGCGGCCATCGCTGATGCAATCGAGCGACGCCGGCTGGAGTTGGGAAAGACCTCGGGCTTCGAGCGACTCTATGCGCGGGTAACGAAGTTGTACTTCGGCGGGATGTGGCGGCATCTTTCGCAGCTAACCAGGGTGTTGAAGCCCGGTGCCCACCTCGCCTACGTCGTAGGCGATCAAGCGTCCTACCTGCGAATCATGATACGTACGGGTGAGTTGCTGGGCAGGATCGCTCAGGCCATCGGCTATGAACTCGTCGGCAGGGACCTGTTCCGCACCCGACTTGCAACCGCCACCCGTCAGCAACTGCGCGAAGAGGTTGTCGTCCTGCGCTGGCCTGGAAGCGCGTCGTCGGTTCGGAAGTCCACCGGGAAAAGGAGCGGACCGAGGTGATGGGCGACAAGAACCGCTACATCCAGATTATTGAGCGTATCTTCGCCGAGCGGCACAAGCCCGGAAGCCGTACTGTTGAGTTTCGTCGCTCGGACATCGAACGAGTGGCGCGCGAGCCTGGAATCGAACTGCCCAAGAACCTCGGCGACGTAATCTACACGTTCCGGTATCGCGGTGACTTGCCCGAGTCGATTCGTTCGTGTGCCCCCCGAGGTGAACACTGGATCATCGCACCAGCCGGCCGGGGGCGTTACCGTTTCGAGTGCATAGCGGTCTCAACAATCTTGCCGACCCCCAATCTCGCGGAAACGAAGGTGCCCGACGGCACCCCCGGCATCATCGCCAAATACGCCTTGTCCGACGAACAGGCCCTTTTGGCGAAACTGCGATACAACCGTCTCGTTGACATCTTCACAGGCGTCACATGCTATTCGCTCCAAAGTCACTTGCGCACCACCGCCACCGACCTGGGCCAGGTCGAAACGGACGAGGTCTACATCGGCGTCGACAAGCGCGGCGCCCATTATGTGTTCCCTGTGCAGGCGAAGGCCGGCCGTGACAAGATCAACATCGTCCAGATTATGCAGGATCACGCCATGTCTCGGGAGAAGTTCCGCGACTTGATCTGCCGGCCTCTGGCCGCTCAGTTCATGCCAGGCGACGTCATTGCCATGTTCGAGTTCGAGCGCGCCAAGACCGATTTTGCGATTGTGTCCGAGAAACACTATCGCCTGGTGCCGCCTGAGGAATTAACCGCGAAGGACCTCGAGCTCTATCGTGGGCGTCAAGAATGAGCGCCACCATGGTTGCGCACCGCGCGTACCATCAGCACCCGACGCCGGGCACGGGACCTGGCCGCCCTCAAGGCAAGCATTCCTCTGCGGCAGGCTGGCGTGCGATTGCGACTGCGATTTCTCGTGGGCTATGGCGGGGGCGACGCCCGCTGACTTCTGAGGCTCATCGGGCGTCGGATGACGCGACTGCTGCGGCGCGCCAAGCTCGCCGACTTCGCCCGAGCCGACTGACGGCCAGCTACGCGCTGCCCTGAGGCATCACCACCTCGAATCCACGCCTCTGGGGCGCTTCGGCCGGCTCTGCACGGCGGCACACGCTGTAGAGCAGGCCCAGCGCCGCCGACGTGATCACCAGTCCGCTGCCACCATAGCTCACCAGCGGCAGCGACAGGCCCTTGGGCGGCACCGACACCGTCGCCACGGCGATGTTGATCAGCGCCTGAAGTCCGATCATCGCTCCCACGCCGAAGGCCAGCAGTTTCCCGAACGTATCGTCGCGCTCGCGCACCGCCTGCCAGGCGACGAAGAGAACGCCCAGATACAGTCCGATCGTCAGCATGGCCCCGAAAAGCCCAAGCTCCTCGCAGATGACGGCGAAGATGAAGTCCGTCGTGTCCTCCGGCAGATACCCCAGCTTCTGCACGCCCAGACCCAGGCCGGTGCCGAAGATCCCGCCGGTGGAGAAGCTCAAGAGGCTCTGCACCATGTGATATCCCTCGGCGCGCGGCGAGGCGAAGGGATCCACAAACGCCATCATGCGCGTCAGCCGATACGGCTTGTGCATGATGAACCACGCCCCCGCCGCCAGCGCCGGCGGAATCACGCACAGCAGGTGCCAGAGCTTGACGCGGCCTGCCAGGCACATCGTCAGGGCGAACAGGCCGATCAGTGCGGCCGTGCCGAAGTCCTCCATCACCACCAGCAGGCACAGCAGACCCACCGGCAGCAGCATCCCGATGAACCGCACCAGCGAATCCGTCTCGGGGCGCCGGCCGGCCAGATACCACGCCAGGTAGATCACGACTCCCCATTTGGCCAGCTCCGAGGGCTGGACCTGGGTGATGCCCAGCGGCAGCCAGCGGCGCGCGCCGTTGACGTCGCGCCCGATCCCCGGCACCAGGACCAGCACGCAGGCTGTGATGGCGATGGCCAGCATCCACATGACAGGGCTGGTCCATATGCCGCCGCGCGCCAGGTGCGAGTAGTCCAGCTTCCCCACGATCAGGAATGTGAGCAGCGCGATGCCGACGTAGATCAGATGTCGCGTGCCGCGTTCGCTCCAGGTCCAGGCCACAGCCGTGGCCAGGTTCATGGCCGCCGACTGGACCATGAGCACGCCGAGAAACAGCAGGCACAGGACGCAGAAGAGGAGGATATCCTGGGGGCGAAGACGGTAGATCGAGGGTTGAAGCATGGACCTGTCGCCGACGTCGGTGGCCGGGCGCCGGAGGACGCAGCGCCTCCGCAGCGCCGAGGATGGCACAGGGCCATTATCGGACCGGCGGCGGCGCGGGCTTGTGTTTTTGCCGCCTCATCCGCGCGGATGGAAGCGGCTGTGCAGCGACTTGAGCCGCGTCTGGTCGACGTGGGTGTAGATCTGCGTCGTGCTCACATCGGCGTGGCCCAGCAGCTCCTGCACGATGCGCAGGTCGGCCCCGCCGCCCACCAGATGGCTGGCGAAACAGTGCCGCAGCACATGCGGCGAGATATGCCGCAGCAGGCCGCTGCGCCGGCCATGCTTCTCAACCAGCATCCACAGGCCGATGCGCTCCATCGGCCGGCCCGTGCGCGACAGGAACAGGTGCTGGGTGCGTCTGCGGTCCAGCCGCGGGCGGCATTCCAGCAGGTAGCGCACCAGGGCCTCGCGCGCGGCCTGGCCGATCGGCACGATGCGTTCCTTCATGCCCTTGCCCAGGACACGCACGCAACCCACCTGAAGGTTGACATCGCCCACCTTCAGATCGCACAGCTCGCTGGCGCGCAGACCGGCCGCGTAGAGCAGCTCGAGGATCGCCACGTCGCGGCTGAAGAGCGTGGACTTGGGGTTGGGCGAGGCGATGAGCTGATCGACCTGCGCGCGGCTGAGAACGTTGGGCAACGAGCGCTGGGGCTTGGGACGCTGGAGCTGATGGAGCACCGCCGACACATCATGCCCCTCGCCCTGGCGGAAGCGCAGCAGGGCGCGGATCGCGGCGATGCGGCGCGAGAGCGTGCGCGTGGCCCGGCCGGCACGCGACTGGCTCTGCAGATAGGCCAGGTAGTCTTCCGGGTCGGTGCTGTCCAGTGCCGCGCCGCGGGCGCGCAGAAACCGGTCCAAATCCTCCAGGTCGCGCCGGTAGGCGCCAATGGAGTTTTCGGCCAGGCCGCGCTCAGACGCCAGATGCAGCAGGAACTGGCGAAGCAGCGGGCTGGCGGCGTCGGTGAGAGGACGCGATGTTGAGCGGCACCGGTTGGCTGTCGGCATAGGCGAGGGGGCCAGGGGCCACGGCGCAGGAAGCGCGCCGGCGGCCGTGCTCGACGGCCATCTCGTGGAATACTGGGCAGGCGGCGAAGTCTCCGAAACAATGCTGAAAGGCGTTCTGAACGCCGGCGAGGCTGAAATGATCCTCGCAGCGCGGGTCGGAATGGTTCAGAAACGGACAGTGGCCGGGATCTTTCATGATCCACCTCAATGCAAGCCGCCCGAAGTGCGCGGCCCAATTGAGGTTATCGGCCACCGGGGGTCGAGAACATGAGGGTTCGGGGTTCAGGGTTCAGGGTTCAGGGTTCGGGGTTCAGGGTTCAGTGGGGGAAAACCCGAATCACGAAACCAGAAGCCCGAATCAATGACGAATGGCGAAGGGCGAATGACGAGGGGCAAACCGCGCGCAATCCTTCGTGCCCTCGTGGCATCATGCCTCCTGGCCACTGCCAACTTACTTACTCAGCCACCTGCTGAACAACTGACCAATGAACCACGGACCCGACAACGGACGACTGACCACGGACCACTGACAGCAAACTGCTGACCACAGACCACTGAAAGCTACCTCGAAGCTCGCCGTTCAGAAGCTCAATCATACCAGCGGCGTACGGCCGGGCATCGCCACCTCGGGCGTGGGCAGCGGGCCGAACTCCAGCTTCTCGGGCATCAGGTTGAGCGTCGAGTTCAACGCCTGCTCCCAGCGCACCGTCTTGCCGGTGTAGGCCGACATCCGACCCATGATGGCCGTGAGGGTGCTCTCGGCGATCTGGCGGCCTTCATTCAGCGGCGTGCCGGCGCGGATGCTGGCGATCAGGTCGGTATGCTCCTGCACGGTGGGGTTATTGCCGCGGCCCTGGAATCGCCAGGCGTTTGCGCCGGTTATCTGGCCGCTGCAGTTGGACCGGCCCTGGGTGCCCATGATGTACTCGCCGATGCGGTTGTCATTGTTGTCGATCTGGCGGCACATGCTCATGACGCGCACATCGTTGGGGTAGACGTACTCGATGGTGAAGTGGTCGTAGATATGCCCGAACTGCTCGCCGGTCCGCACCTGGCGGCCGCCCATGCCGTAAGCCGAGACGGGATGTGCCCCGATGACCCAGTTCATGACGTCGATGTTGTGGACGTGCTGCTCGACGATGTGGTCGCCGCTAAGCCAGGTGAAGTAGAGCCAGTTGCGGACCTGCCATTCCATGTCGCTCATCTCGGGGGTGCGGCGCACGCTCCACAGCCCGCCCTGGTTCCAGTAGCACTGACCGGCCACCAGTTCGCCAATGGCGCCATCCTTGATGCGCCTGATGGTCTCAAGGTACGTGGACTGGTGGCGGCGCTGCGTCCCGGCGACGATGGCCAGGCCCTTCTGCTTCGCCAGGTCGGACGCCTCCATCACCATGCGCACGCCGGCGGGATCGACGGCGCAGGGCTTCTCGGCGAAGATATGCTTGCCGGCCTCGACGGCCGCCTTGATGTGCATCGGACGAAAGGCCGGCGGCGTGGCCAGGATGACCATGTCGACGCCGCACTCCAGCACCTGCTTGTAGGCATCCCAGCCGCTGAAACAGCGGTCGTCGGTGATGTCAAAACGCTCTTTGGGGCGGTCGGCGAAGCGCTTGCGCGCTTCCGCCAGGCGGTTGGGGAACAGGTCGCCCAGGGCCACGACGCGCACATTCTCAGCCGCGGAAGTTGCGTCGACGGCGGCCCCGCTGCCGCGGCCGCCGCAGCCGATCAGACCGACGCGGATCAGGTCGCTGCCGGCGGCGTGGGCGAAGTTGCTGCCCAGGTTTGCCATCAGCGCCGCCGACGCGACCGCCGCGCTCTTGATCATCTGTCGTCGGCTCATTCCGTCAGGTTTCTTGCCAGCCATGGTGCTCACATTCCTTCCTGTAATGCCGCGCACGCCTGGTTGCGGTGCAGCGGCTCAGTCTTCACGAGCGATGCGGAACCCCACGTGCGGGCCGTCGGAGAGCCACCAGGTGCTCTTGGGCTCCTGGGGGTCGGTGAACTGCCATTCGATCGAGTACGGCACCAGGGCGCCGCAGTGAACCTGGGCGGCCCTGTCCCGCCAGCTCCCGCCGGCCAGCATGGGCTTGCCGTCCATGCCGATGACCCATTCGCCGACGTTGCCCAGCATATCGTACAGGCCCCAGGCGTTGGGCTTCTTGCTGGCGACGGGGTGTGGCTGTTCATCGGAATTGTCGGCGAACCAGGCGACCTCGGAGAGGGCTTCGCGGTCGAGCTTCACCGGCGGACCGCCTGCCCGGCAGGCGTAGGCCCACTCCGCCGCCGTCAGCAGCCGGTATTTCTTGCCCGTCTTCTTCGACAGCCAGTTGCAGAACTCGATTGCCCCTCTTGAATGGACGGAAATAGCCGCATACCCGTCGTGACCGAAGCCCCGGTCGGGCGCGCCATAAGGCTTGGAGGGACGCGACTCGGCATCCACGCCGGCCGCCTTCTGGTCCTCGGTCAGGTCCAACTGCATGTAGAAGATGTCGTAGGCCTCGAATGTCAGCTCGGTCCTGCCGACCCAGATGGGCTTGATTTCGACAACCACCGGCTCGCCGCCGGGTTCCTTCGGCGGCATCTCGATCTTGCCGCCGGGTATGCGCACCATCTCGAATGACACCGTGGTGCCGGGAATCTTGACGGTATTGGTCTCAATGCCGGCCGGGACCTTGGCCTCCTGTGCGGGCAGCAGGCCCGCCAGGGCAAAGGCCAGCAGACACATCATCATCAGAGCGCTGAGGGTACGAATCATGCACTGCTCCAAGAAACCGGCCGCCCAGGCGCGCGGCCCGCATGTGTGTACTGTTGCCCCGCCGTGCTGTTGCAGCGGGAATGGCGGCGCCCGCCGCCAAAGCGGTGCCACAGCGCCCCGCAAGGATCGCGGGACCTCTCCGGCCACAACAGTATGCGCCCGGAGGAATCGTGGTTCAAGCAACCGCGTCACCGGGGCCACGGCGGCCGTCGGCCGACAGCCGCGCATTTCGCTGCCACGCCCCTCTGGATGCGCTTCACATTCCGGCCGCCGGACCGAGGGGTACCACGGCTCGCCGTTGCGATCAATCGGTCGTCCTCCCGGCCTGTGCAACGGGGCGGCCGCCGAGGCGAGCGTCGGGATCCGCCGGGGGTGCAGTCCGTTCCGCAGCGAAGTACCGGCGGCGCAGCCACAGCGAGACGGTCACAAGTCCAATCAGCACCGGTACCTCCACCAGCGGACCGATGACGGCCGCGAAGGCGGCGCCGTGATGGATGCCGAAGACGGCCACCGCCACCGCGATCGCCAGCTCGAAATTGTTGCTGGCGGCCGTGAACGCAATGGTGGCGGTCTTGGAATAGTCGGCGCCGATGCGGCGGCCCAGCCAGAAGCTGACCAGGAACATGACCACGAAATACAGCAGCAGAGGCACGGCGATCAGCAGCACGTTGAACGGCTGGCCAAGGATCTTTTCGCCCTGGATGCTGAACATGATCACGATGGTGAACAGCAGGGCGAGGAGCGTGATCGGCGAAATGCGGGGAATGAACGACTTCTCATACCACCCCCGCCCCCTGGCCCTGATCAGCACCAGCCGCGTGAGCATGCCGGCGATGAAGGGAATGCCCAGATAGATAAAGACGCTCTGGGCGATGCTGCCCATCGTGATCGCCGAGAGATCGACGTCGCCCAGGTTCAGTCCCACCAGCGGAGGGATCACCTTGATGAACAACCACGCGTAAACGCTGAAGAACAACACCTGAAACACGCTGTTGAACGCCACCAGGCCGGCCGCGTATTCGGTATCCCCTCTGGCCAGCTCGTTCCACACGATGACCATGGCGATGCAGCGGGCCAGGCCGATCATGATCAGACCGATCATGTACTCGGGGTGATTGTGCAGGAACGCCGCGGCCAGAGCGAACATCAGCAGCGGCCCGATCACCCAGTTCTGCACCAGCGAGAGGCCGAGGATGCGCGTGTTGCGAAAGACGTCGGCCAGTTCCTCGTACCTCACCTTGGCCAGCGGCGGATACATCATGAGAATCAGCCCGATGGCGATGGGGATGCTGGTTGTGCCGACGGCAAAGGCGTTGATGGCCGCCGGCACGCCCGGCACGAATCGACCCAGCAGCAGGCCGGCGGCCATGGCCAGGAAGATCCAGAGGGTCAGGTACCGGTCGAGGAAAGAGAGTTTTCTGGCAATGTGTTCGGACATGATGGGACACTCCCGGGTCGCGCCATCGCCGGTGGCGAGGGCGCGATGCTCAGTATGGTTGCGTCATTCGGGCTTGCGCGGCGGAGACAGCGCCGCCGGCAGCGTCTGGATAAACTGCCGGATTTCATCGCGCACCCGGCGATAGTGGCCCAGCGCTTCCTCTTCGGATTTCGCATCTCGCGCCAGGCGCGGGGGATCGTCAAAGCCCACGTGGATCACCTTCGCCCTGCCCGGAAACACAGGGCAGTGTTCGTTGGCGTGGTCGCAGACGGTGATGACCAAGTCAAACGGCACGTCCATCAGCTCGGCCACGTTCTTGGAGCGCTGAGCGGAGATGTCGACGCCGGCCTCGGCCATCACCTTCACGGCATGGGGGTTCAGACCGTGCGTCTCGATGCCCGCCGAATACGCCTCGATCGCCTCGCCCTTGAGGTGGCGGGCCCAGCCCTCGGCCATCTGGCTGCGGCAGGAGTTGCCGGTGCAGAGAAACAGGACCTTCAGTTTGTTCAGCGGCGGCGACACAGGACCTCCGGGTCGATCTTGAGAATGCCCGCCAGCCGCCGCGCATCCTCGCGCACCTGCGGCTCGCCGCGCAGGCCGCGGGCGACCCACTGCAGGGCCCCGCGAACCGGCGCCGGCGCCTCGCGCCCGGCCAGACGGCAGTAGACCCATCGCCCTTTCTTGCGCGACTGCACCAGCCCCGCCTGCCGCAGAATCGAGACGTGGCGGGAGACGGTGGAGGTGGCCAGCTCCAGCAGAGCGGTCATCTGGCAGAGGCACAGCTCGCCTCGTCGCAGGGCCATGACGATGCGCAACCGGCTGGCGTCGGCGAGGGCGGCGGCGATGTCAAGCACCAGGGACATGAAACTATTCTTATATTTCGAGAACTGACGAACTATAGCGTGCCCGCCCGGGCCGGTCAAGGTCGGGGACCCGCTCAGCTCGGTCGAGGGGGCACGACGCCGTTGGGCACGGGCGAGGACGCCCGTGCTACGCGTGCTACGAGGTGCGCCGGCGCGATCCCACAGCGCCGGCCGCAGAAAGTGTCACGCGCCGGATCGAGGCTGAGCACACTTCCGGGACATTCCCGCGTTGAGGTCGTGCGGAGATATATTCCCGCCCGCCGTACGCCGACTCCCCCTGAGCCTTGCCGTCCACACTGCAGCGTGCCTTCCCTCCTGCGCCGCTTCGTCGCTCCGTCGCTTCGTCGCTTCGTCGCTCCACCCTCCGTTCCTTCGCGCCTCGCCCTCATCTGGGACCTTTCCACGTCGGAATCGGACCCGACTGCGGATTCTCGTCGCGGCAGGTTCCCCGACAGCGCCTTGCGGCGTACAATAGAACGAGATGCTCAAGCGACCTGCCATCTCGGGGTGGCTGGCCGTCGCCATCCTCCCCAGCCTCGTGCTTGCCGGCATTGCCCCGGCCCAGCCTTCCACTGCGCCGGCGGCGCCCACGCCCGCGGCAGTGGTCGAGTTCCGCGATGAGGTCAACAGCTACTCGACCGGACTGCTGCGGCGACGCATCGAGCAGGCCCGCCGACAGGGCGCCAAGGTCGTCATCATCGACATGGACACCTACGGCGGACAGGCGCAGGCCGCGCTGCTCACCTCCCAGTACCTCAAAACCCTGGACGATCTTCACACCATCGCCTACGTCAATCCCAAGGCGTATTCGGCCGGCATCATGATTTCCATGGCCTGCAACGAGATCATCATGGCCCCGGTGGCGTTCATCGGCGATTCCGCGCCGATCATGCCGGGGGCGACGCTGGAGGGCGTGGAGCGGGAGAAGGCCGAGTCTCCGCTGCGCGCCGACTTCCGCGACAGCGCCATGCGCAACGGCTACGATCCCCTGCTGGCCGAGGCCATGGTGACCATGGAGCGGGAAGTGTGGTGGGTGGAAAAGGACGGGGTGCGGCGCTTCGTCGACGGCGAGGAGTATCACGAAATCCGCGCCCTGGGATGGCAACCGGTCCGAATAGAGGGCGTGCCCAATCCGGTGGATTCGGCCAAAACCCTGCTGACTGTCAACACGGATCTGGCGGTGAAGCTGGGACTGGCCAAGGGCATGGCGCGCAGCATCGAGGAGCTTGCCAGCCAGCGCAACTACCAGATCGTAGCGACGTTCCGCTCGGGCACCGGCGAGATGCTGATCAGCCTGCTGGCCAGCAGCGCCGCCCGGGCGATATTCCTGACGATCTTCATGATCACGCTGTACATGTCGCTGCACACGCCGGGGCATGGCTATCCCGAGGTGATCTGCGTGATGGCGCTGGCCGGCCTGCTGGGCATTCCGGCGCTGACCGGCTACGCGCAGTGGTGGGAGATCGTGGCCGTGCTGGTGGGGATCGGGCTGCTGGCGGTGGAGGTTTTCGTGCTGCCGGGTTTCGGGATCGCGGGGTTGTCGGGTCTGGCGCTGATCGTCGGCGGGCTGCTGATGACGTTCGCGGCGCCGGAGCCGGGAGGCTCACCGTTTTCGTGGCCGAATCTTCCGGCGACCTGGGATGGCCTTACGAACGGGCTGATCGTGATCGTGAGCGGGCTGTGCGCGTCGATCCTGCTGGGCCTGTGGCTGCGGCGGTATCTGCCTCGCCTTCCCATGGCCAACCGGATGATCCTGACCACCGTGGTGGGCACGGAGTCGGCCATGGTGGGCAGCCTGACGAACATCGATCCTCTGGATGAGAACCCGGCCGTCGGCGCAACGGGCGTGGCGGTGACCGATCTTCGCCCCGGCGGCTCGGCCCAGTTCCGCGACGCGGCGGGCGGCACGCACGTGATCTCCGTGGTGAGCGACAGCGGGTTTATTCCGCGCGGGACGACGCTGATGGTGCGCGAGGTTGCGGGCAACCGCGTGGTGGTGCGGGCGGCGGCCGCCCCCCCCGCCAACCCGCCCGAATCGAGCAAGACATGAGCATGGTGCAGTGGGCCATTCTGCTTTTCGCCGTGGGCATCGTTCTGCTGATCGCCGAGCTGATCCTGCCCACGCACGGGATACTGGGCGTGGCGGCCATCGTGGCCATCCTGGGCACGATCGCCGTCTGTTTCGCGATCGATCCGTGGCTGGGCGTTGGGGCGCTGGCGGTATGCGTGATCGCCGCCCCATTTGTATTTGCCCTGTTTGTGCGTATCCTTCCCAGAACGCCCGTGGGCCGGGCGGTCGTGCTGGGTCCGACCACCAGCAGCGTTCCGCAGGCGACGGTCCAGATCGGTGACGTGGGTGTAACCGTCAGCGAACTGCGCCCCATGGGCGTGTGCGAATTCGCCGACCAGCGGGTCGAGGCGATATCCGAGTACGGCCTGATTCCGCCGGGAACGACGGTACGAGTGGTGGCGCTGAGCAACCGCCGTCCCACCGTCCGCCCGGTCTAACAGTGAAGGGAGCACGCCAGCATGTTTCTAGCCGAAGTCTCGCCCATTCTGATCGCAATCCTGCTGTTCCTGCTGCTGGTCAGCGTGGTGTTCCTGGTGGTGATCTTCCAGTTCATCAACCTGTACATCCAGGCTTTCTTCAGCGGCGTCCGCGTGAGCATGTGGGAGCTGATCGGCATGCGGCTGCGGAAGGTCCCCGCACATGTCATCGTCAATGCCCGCATCCAGGCCTCCCGCGCCGGCCTGGACGTGAGCCAGCGGGAAATGGAGTCGCACGTGCTGGCCGGCGGCGACGTGCAGCGAGTCATTTCGGCCATGATCGCGGCCAACAAGGCGAACATCGACCTGTCGTGGAAGACGGCCACGGCGATCGACCTGGCGGGGCGCGACATTCTCGACGCCATCCAGACCAGCGTGAATCCCAAGGTGATCGACGTGCCCTCCGTCGCCATGGGACGACAGACCATCGATGCCGTCGCCAAGGACGGGATTCAGCTCAAGGTCAAGGCCCGCGTCACCGTCCGCACCAACATTCGCACTCTGGTCGGCGGTGCCACCGAGGAGACGATCATTGCCCGCGTGGGCGAAGGCATCGTGACGGCCATCGGTTCCGCCCGCGACTATAAGGACGTGCTGGAGAATCCCGACCACATCTCCAAGGCTGTGCTCAACAAGGGCCTGGACGCCAACACGGCGTTTGAAATCCTCTCGATTGACATCGCCGACGTGGACGTGGGTGAGAACGTCGGCGCCAAGCTCATCGCCGATCAGGCCGAGGCCGAAAAACGCCGCTTCCAGGCTGAAGCGGAGAAGCGCCGCGCCCTGGCCGTGGCGCAGGAGCAGGAGAACATCGCCAAGGTCGCCGAGAACCGCGCCCTGGTGGTGCTGGCCGAGGCGGAGATTCCCAGGGCGATCGCCGAAGCCTTTCGCTCGGGCAACCTTGGCGTCATGGACTACTACAGACTGCGCAACGTGCAGGCCGACACGCAGATGCGCGAAGCGATCGCCAGGCCCGATCAGGGCAAGTAGGCGGTTGGTTGGACCCGGACCCATGCGCCGGAACAAGGAGCGTGATGAACTGGCTGCCCTGGACAGTCTGGTTGCTGGCACAGAACGGCGATGACGGTCTGATCAAGGTCCTCATCGGCGTGGCCGTGGCGATCATCTGGATCGTCAGCGGGATCATGTCGACGATCCGCAAGACCCGAGAGCAGCAGGAGGAATTGCGCCGCCAGCAGGAACAGCAGGCCCAGACACCCTGGCCGACCCCGCCTGGCCGGGAACCAGGTCCACCGCCTCCGCCGGATGCTCCCGTGCCTGCAAGGCGAAGCGAACGAGCGACGCCGCCACCGCGTGTTGAAAAGCCCCGGCCGCAGCCCATGCGTCAACCGGCGCAGCCTGCGCGGCGCCCGACGCCGACCATGCAGGCGCCGCCTCAGCCGCAGCCCCGTCCTAAAGC
>Ga0209101_1001586_pt1 | contig 16471 bp, 12 predicted proteins | sample ConPoolayeCmetaG_FD_185481 | JGI IMG/M metagenome (GOLD analysis project Ga0209101, IMG submission 185481) | Hot spring microbial mat communities from California, USA to study Microbial Dark Matter (Phase II) - Cone Pool mat layer C metaG... ...
ATCACCCTTTTCCTGCTTGCGGTACGGCGCCGGTTCAGAAGATAACGGCGGCGCCTTAATCAGATATACGCCCAGATGTTGACGATTGAGTTGAGAATGAGGAGTACGGCACCGATAGGTGCGAATTCAACCAGCGGTGCCGGATTATGCGGATGATGGGGCTGATGATGAGTCCCCCAAACGACACCATTGCGAGAAGTTGAACGATGGCGAGGTTGGGTAGAGCGAGCGGATACTGTCTTTTTTGTTCAGTGTGCGGTTCGGACAAAAAATAAGGGTGATGCGATTTTATTGTTCAATTTTCTCTACCCGATAGACAGCAATCTGATGGCTGACATCCATCAGCAGCAGGGTGAAGCGGTAACCCGCAGAGATGTAACTTTCACCGTCCGCCATATACGCCATAAACTCAGGGTGCCACTCCAAAGCCTGAAAAACCCAGAAGGCAATCGCGGGCAGGCAGGCATCAAACTCGTTTTGCCCCTGTTTTGCCCGAAGGTACAGTTGCGTATAACTGAGCACCTGTTGAGCAAGCGGGCGTGCGGCGTCGACCGTTGTGCGCTTGTGGTAACGGGTGGGTAGAAAGACCGAGCGCACCGGGCTTTTTATCATAGAGCGCAGTTTTTCACTGGCGGTCAAAATGAGGCTTTCGATGGCGGTGGCGGGCGTGGTGACAGGAAAAACCGCAAGGTTACTGCCAAGTTCGGGTTCATTGGAGACAAGCGGTCTGCCCCAGCCGCCATCAAAAACCCAGATGGTCCGGTTATCAGGGAAACTGTAGTATTGGAAAAGCGACTCAAGCGCGGTGAGGAACTGGAGCCGGTTTAGACTCCAATCGGTGCTGGACACAACAAGATAACCACCGTAGTTGAACTCCCAGAAAGGACCTACCGTCTTTCCAAAGAACGGTACAGAACGGGTGTGGTCGGCAAGGTAGTAACTCAAGAGGGCACTGCTCTGATAGTCGGCAAAGATGGTATCACCTTCTGGTGCGTTATTTTTTAGCGTTGCAATCGCCCGGTGCATCAACTGTTGACGGGCGTTGTGCCGGGAGATGTGCTGTGCGGGCGGGGTGAGAAGGATGTTGGCGGCGAGCATCAGGATGCCGGCGATAGCGGGTTTGAGCCCGGCGATTTTAGGTATAAAACTTAATGCCACGGTGCTGCCAATGACAACAAACGGGGCAAGGACGATTGAATGGCGGGTGCCACCATAGGGCAGATACCGGAAAAGGGCGCAGGAGATATTTACCACGAAAGGTACGATGAGCAGAACAGTCAGGTCCCAGCGGCGTCGGATGATGGTGATGATGATACCGGTGATAAACAGGATGATTCCCAGGGCGCCGCAGAGCCGGGAGCCAAAGAAATAGGAGAATAAGTCAAAGGTGGTGCGGAAAAGAAAGCGCAAAGGTGATTCCAGTTCGGGATGAAAGTAGGAGGTGCGCAACCAGCCGGTCAGGGCAAACTGTTGCATCGGGCTGCCTTGCAGATGGACGATGTGAGTAAAGTAGAAGAAGGCGTAGATGAGGAGGGCGAAAAGTTGACCAACGCCGCCCCAAATCCAAAGCGGCTTTTTTACCCTCTTGCTTATCGCCCGGAACAGAAACAGGATGCCCAGCGCAACCGAAAGCACCACGCCGGAGTACTGGGTGGCGCCGGCAAGTCCGGAAAAGATGCCGGAAAGGAAAAGGGCACCAGGACGGGATTGGGTAAACCCGATTTCCATCAGGTAAAGGGCGATAGTCATTAAGAGCAGGAGCAGGGAATACTGCCGAACTTCCGCGGATAAACCGACGACCGCAGGTAGAAACGAGAACAGAACCGCACCGGCAAGCGCGGTTTTCTCGTCCAGTTTTAACCGGAGGTATCGGTAAACGAAGTAGATTGCGGCGGTGCCGGTCAGGACCGAAAACAACCTGAGCCACAGTTCTGAAGTTCCGAGCAGACGCCAGAAGTAGAGGAGGATAAAGGTTAATGGCGGATGGGGCTGGGTTAAGCCGGCTTGAATCACCGCCTTCAGATTCGGTTGATTGGCAACGAGAAACACAATCGCTTCGTCCGGGTTGAGAAATGTGCCTTGAGCGGTTAGCAGGCGCAAAAGCAAACCGCCGGCAATGACCGGGATTATAAGGTACCGCACGCTAAATCTTCTTTGGATAAAGGGTTAAGTCAAGGATGCAAGAGCCGTAAGGTTTACTTTAACGGCAGGGATGCAAGGGGCAGAGGGCTATCAAACGGCGTCTACTTTTTGCGGTTTAGAGCAGGCGAGCATCAGGAGAAGAGAGAACTCATCCTGGACCAAGCACGATAATAAAGGGTTGAAAACCGTTACCAAAACTTTCGCTTGACTTGAATGTTAGATTAGGGTATAATTCTAACGAAGAGGTATCCTTGAAGCAAACTACCAATGGGTACGTTACAGGCTCTGAGGGTATTTTTTCACAAGTAAAAAGATAAAAGGAGAGTAGAAATGAAAAGCAAGATAGTCATGCTGGCATTGATTTTAATGCTCAGCAGTATCTGGGCAGCGGTTGACCCCAACGCCCCGGGAACACCGTTTGAAAACCGATTTCCCGTTTTTCAGAATGGCGCCTCATCTGAAGGAGCGGTTCCGCACCGATTCACCAATGAAGGTGATGCTTTGCCCGGAAAGGTTGATAAACCAGCAGCACCCGCTGTGGGCGCACCACCCGAAATTTTAGAAATGCCGATGATAGATGAAGGGACACCGGTTGAACCCAAGCCATTGTGGGGAGATGATATTCTGATTTACGATGGTGGAATCAAAAGTCCCCCAGGTGGTTTTGGTTCGGAGCGGATGATTGCCTATGACCAGACCCATGACGGGGTTCTGTTTGCTGCCTTTGTGGTTGCGAATGGTGACACAATTAAAATCTATCGCTCGACTAATGGCGGTGGCAGCTGGGCTCTTTGGAATTCGGTTCGCCATGTGGGTAATGTATTGAGTTCACCAGAACTGGTTGTGGCAGAGGGCGAATCCAGTTTTGTATTTCTTTTTATGCGCAGCTCGGCAAACAATGGTGATGTTTACTGTATCAGATTCGGATTAAACGGCGGTGCTAATGTTATTTCGGTTAAAGTGGATGGCGATACCATCGTCAATCTTGCGGCGTGCAAGGACAACGGCACACCCTACTATCTCTATGTTACCTATGAGTATCATAACGGCTCTTATAATGTCCGGCTGATGCGCTCAACCGATTATGGTAGAACTTGGACCGCACCAGTAGCTTTTGTTGATAATACCATTGTCCCGCCGAAACCGGACATCGCGGTCGGTTACAACAACCGGGTATATGTCTCTTACCTTGACAAACGACTGAGCTCGGTTGACTCGGCATCTTTCCGGGTTAAGCGTTCTACAGACCGGGGTAATACCTGGGAGCAGTCAAGACAGGTTGGGACGCCGCTTGTACGGGTGTTTGATGGAGTAATCGGTGCTGATAATAACGACCCGAGCATCTGGCTGGTTCATGTTCGGGATATGGAGCCTTATAACGGAAAAGGGCTGGGGGTATTCTATTACTACACTACCACTAATGACACCCTCTGGTATTACGGTGGTGATGACGGTATCGGTCACGCGGATACCGATAACAACGAAATGATGCCCAGTATCGCTACCTATTGGTTTAGTGGTGAGCCGACGGTATGTTATGCCATCGTGCCATCGGAATCACTGATGTTCACCTGGTGTTCTCGAGATACAAACTGGACAACGCCTGTCAAGGTGAACAACCATCGGCACACGGGCAATTTTGCACCGGCCGCGGGCTGGAAAAGTAACTTTTCAGCTGTGATTTATGCCGGTGTCGGACCGGAAGACCTGTGGTTTGACTCCTGGGATAATGCAACCGGCATAAATGAGGGAAAGCCGGCAGGAATCAAACAAGTGGTTACGGTTAAGCCAAACCCGGCAGCGGGCAGAGTGGTAATCAACTGGGCAACTGTTAACAGCGGCACAGTGGAACTGTCGATTCACGATGTTACCGGCAGACGGGTTGCAACTCTTGTTCAGGGACGGTTGAATCCGGGTGAGTATCAAGCGGTTTGGAACTGCGCGGATGTGCCCGCGGGTGTGTATCTGTACCGGTTGAATGGGACATTAGCAGAGACAGGCAGGATTGTAGTTTCCCATTAAAGGCTGCTGATATGAGGGGCAGGATGGGACCCATCCTGCCCCTTTTTCTTTCTGTAACTGGCATATTCCCCATACAATATCGGATATTCACCGCTCGGGGCTTTAGAAACGAGAGCCGGCATCACACTTCGGTTCTTATGTAATCGGGCGCACCGGTGTTTAATTACTGCCCGAGATTAGTCGGATATTTGATTTGACTTTTAAGGATGAGGTAATTATAATCTAACCTTGCGTTCATCTTAAAGGAGTAAGAGAAAGGAGTAGTTATGGCGCATAAGAAGGGTGGCGGAACCGCCAAAAATGGCCGCGACAGTGCCGGCAAGCGGCTGGGTGTAAAGGCTTATGGCGGTGAAGTAGTGCGCACCGGCGAGGTTTTGGTCCGGCAGCGCGGCACAAGGATTCTGCCGGGCAAAAATGTTGGTCGGGGTAGTGATGATACGCTTTACGCCTTGCAGGATGGCGTGGTGCGTTTTGAATGGGCAAGCCGGGATAAGAAACGGATTTCGGTTTACCCGGTAAATTAAAGATGACTTTTTCCGAAAAGGGGCTGCGATGAAGGTCAGATGGTTGGGCCATGCGGCATTTGTTTTTACCGCTGATGATGGGACGAAAATTCTTACCGACCCTTATGTGCCCGGTGCTTATGATGGTGCGGTCGGGTATGGTAAGATAGAGGAGGTTGCGGACATCGTTACGGTGAGCCATGAGCATGCGGACCACAATGGGGCACGGGATTTACCGGGAAAGCCGCAGGTTCTGAAAGGAAGCGGTGAATGGGCGATAAAAGGGGTGAAGATTAAGGGGGTGGCGACTTTTCACGACCCGACAAAGGGCAAAGAGCGGGGCACAAATACTATTTTTATCTATGAGATTGACAACCTGCGTTTGGTACACCTCGGTGACTTGGGACACATCCTTGATGAGGGGGTGTTGCCGGTTCTGGGCAGGGTTGATGTGCTTTTGGTGCCGGTAGGAGGCGTGTTTACGATTGATGCCCGTCAGGCGGCGGAACTGGTGAAGATGGTTAAACCGCGGCTGGTGATTCCGATGCACTACAAAACACCGAAACTGGGTTTTGGTATTGCCGGGGTTGAGGATTTTTTGAAACTGGCACCCGGGGTGAAGCAGGTAGGCAAATCTGAGGTTGAGGTCAAGCCGGAACTACTGCCCGCAGGTACCGAGACCTGGGTGCTTTTACCGGCGCTGTAAGCGGAGGCGATGGTGGCTGAATCGGGTAATAGTTGTCAATGCCGGGAAATTCCGTTTGAACAGGTTAAGGAAACTGTTGCCCGGTTGTGCATTGAGGCAAACTGTGTTTTAGGCGATGATATGGTGCGGGCGCTGGAGGATGGGTTGAAGGCGGAAGAGTCGGAGACCGGTAAGGAGATTTTCCGGCAACTGCTGAAGAATCAGGAGATTGCCCGTGCCGATATGATGCCGATATGTCAGGACACCGGTTGGGCGGTTGTTTGGGTGGAGATTGGTTCGGAGGTGCGCATTACCGGCGGCGAGCTGGGCACCGCAATTCAGGAAGGGGTGGCAAAGGGCTACACCGAAGGTTATTTAAGAAAGTCAATCGTTGCTGACCCGATACGCCGGAAAAATACCGGCAACAATACGCCGGCGATTGTTTATTATGATATTGTACCCGGTAACCAGTTGAAGATTACGGTGCAGCCCAAAGGCGGGGGCAGTGAAAATATGAGTGAGGTGAAGATGCTTTCGGCCGCTGATGGGGTTGAAGGGATTAAGCGGTTTGTTGTTGACCGGGTGTGGCGTTCACAGGCGAACCCGTGCCCGCCGGTTATCGTGGGTGTGGGCATTGGCGGGACATTTGAGAAGTGTGCACAAATGGCAAAGAGGGCGCTTTTGCGGGAGGTAGGCTCGGTGCATCCAGACCCGTTCTATGCGCAACTGGAGCAGGAGTTGTTGAAAGAAATAAATAAACTGGGAATTGGACCCCAGGGTTTTGGGGGTAGGGTCACCGCCTTAGCGGTGTTCATTGAGGCTTTTCCCTGTCACATTGCAATGATGCCCTGTGCGGTCAATATCAACTGCCATGCAGCAAGGCATAAGAGCGCAATTTTATGACGAGTGATAAGAAACACATCAGTACGCCTTTGACCGAAGAGGTGGTGCGGGATTTGCGTGCCGGGGATGCGGTGCTTTTGTCGGGCAAGATTTACACCGCCCGGGATTTGGCGCACCGGCGTTTGGTGGAAAGTTTAGAGCGGGGCGAGAAACTGCCGTTTCCGATTCAGGGTGCGGTCATTTACTATGTCGGACCCAGTCCGGCAAAACCGGGCAAACCGATTGGCGCGTGCGGGCCCACCACATCCTATCGGATGGACCCTTACACCCCGAAACTGCTGTCCCTGGGGCTCAAAGGGATGATTGGTAAAGGCAACCGCAGTCCGGCAGTGATTGAAGCGATGAAGCGATACTGTGCGGTTTACTTTGCGGCGGTGGGTGGTGCGGCAGCGCTTCTTGCCCAGCGGGTAAAACAGGCAACGCCGGTTGCCTATGAGGATTTGGGACCGGAAGCGGTACAGGAACTGTTGGTTGAAGATTTACCGCTGATTGTGGTCAATGACTGTTATGGTGGCGACCTTTATGAGGAGGGCGTGAGGAGGTTTCGAAAGGAGGGTTAAGGATTATGGAAAAAGAGAAGACAAAAGGGCGCAGACCAAAGACGAAAAAGATTGCCAAGCAGGAAGCGGATAACAGTTCACAGCAGTTCGTGACGATATATGTGATGGGTGAGGCGTATCAGGTGCCGAAAGAGTTGACGATAATGAAGGCGATGGAGTATGCCGGGTATCGTTTTATCCGGGGTTGTGGTTGTCGGGGCGGATTCTGCGGTGCCTGCGGTACGGTTTATCGAACCCGGGACTCCTATAAACTGAAGGTCGGCCTTGCCTGTCAGACGGTGGTGGAAGATGGGATGTATTTGACCCAGATTCCGTTCTATCCGGCGAATAAGAAGATTTACAACATCGATGAATTCAAGGCGGACACTCAGGTCCTGGTGCGGCACTATCCGGAACTGATGCGCTGTATCGCCTGCAACTCCTGCACGAAAATCTGTCCCCAGGATATCGATGTGATGGGTTATGTGCAGGCGGCGATTCGGGGTGACATCGCCCGGGTGGCAGATATGTCGTTTGACTGTATTATGTGCGGGCTGTGTGCCAGCCGGTGTCCGGCAGAGATTGTCCATTACAATGTCGCGCTGCTTGCCCGCCGGCTTTACGGTGCCAAGATTGCCCCGCGCGCGGCACATCTTCAGGAGCGGTTGAAGGAGATTGAAACCGGGGCGTTTGAGCCCGCTCTGGACAAACTTACCAAGATGAGTGAAGAAGAGCTTTCCCGCCTGTATTACGAGGCGCGGGATATTGAACCGGAGTAAAAGATGTACCCAGAATCAATGCAGGAGTCGATTAAAAAACTGGAGGCGACAAGGCAGGAGCGCATCAAGCAGGGTAAGATTCCGCTGCTCGATGCTGAAAGCAAAAAGGCGCTCTTGAAGTCGTTCCACCCCGATTACATTGAGACCAGTATGCGGGCGCTGGTTGTTGGTCCGAACAAAGGCGACCGAACACCACACGAACTCGCGGACCTGCTTGAAGCCTGGCCTTTGGTCGAGCAAAAGCGGTTTGACCCAGACAACCCGAGGTTTGATGTTGATGTGTTAATCATTGGCGGTGGTGGTGCCGGGGTTGCGGCGGCGTTAACTGCGGCGGAGTACGGGGCAAAGGTACTTTTAACTACGAAACTGCGGCTGGGTGACGCCAATACGATGATGGCGCAGGGCGGAATTCAGGCGGCAGACAAGCCGAACGATTCACCAGAAAGGCACTACCTTGATGTTCTTGGCGGCGGGCATTTCAAAAACATCCCGGCACTGGCAAGGGCGCTGGTTACTGATGCCCCGGGTATCATCGCCTGGCTGGAAAAGTTAGGGGTGATGTTTGATAAAGAGCCGGACGGTACGATGAAGACGATTCACGGCGGCGGTACTTCCCGGAAGCGGATGCACGCCTGCCGGGACTACACCGGTGCCGAGATTATGCGGACACTGCGGGACGAGTTTCGCAACCGGGAACTGACGGCCTTGGAGTTCTGTGCCGCGCTGGAACTGTTGACCGACGATGAGGGTGCTTGCACCGGTGCGGCGTTTGTCAACTTAGATACGAACGAGTTGTTTACGGTGCGGGCAAAGACGGTGATTCTGGCGACGGGCGGTTGTGGCAGATTGCACATCCAGGGGTTTCCCTGCACCAATCATTACGGCGCAACAGCGGACGGCCTGGTTTTAGCCTATCGGGCGGGCGCAAAACTGGCGTTCATCGATACGATTCAGTACCATCCGACCGGAGTTGCCTATCCGGAGCAGATTGTTGGGCAGCTGATTACCGAGAAGGTGCGTGGCCTTGGTGCCCATTTGGTCAATGTGCACGGCAACCGGTTTATCTACGAACTGGAGAGCCGGGACATCACCGCTTCAGCAATAATCCGGGAGTGCGTGGGCAGAGGAAATGGTGTTAAGACGCCCACAGGCCGTCTTGGAGTGTGGCTTGATACCCCACTCATTGAACAACTCAAAGGTGAAGGCGCGGTCAAAGCCAATCTGCCCGCAATGTACCACCAGTTTGCCCGGTTCGGGATTTATATGGACAAGGAGCCGATTTTGACCTATCCAACCCAGCACTATCAGAACGGCGGGATTCTAATTGACGACCAGGGCGAGACCGGGGTTAAGAACCTTTATGCCGCGGGTGAAGTGGCGGGCGGAATTCACGGCAGAAACCGGTTGATGGGTAATTCGCTTCTTGACATACTGGTTTTTGGTCGCAGGGCGGGTAAAAGTGCGGCCGAAAAGGCAAAAGTGACGACGGTGCGCAATTGCGGGTTCAAACACCTCATTCAGTTTGAAGCGGAACTGAAAAAGGCGGGAATACCGAAAAGCCGGCGTGCGCCGCTGCTTCTGCCCGAATACCGCCGGCCGGAACTCCAAACGCCGCTGGCGTTTGTCGATTAGTTAAAACAAAAGGCGGGCAGAACGCCCGCCAATAGTCTCTTGCCCTTATTTCAGTTCAACAAGATGAGTTTTTGCTGCCAGGTGGTGTTTTCCACTCGTACTTTCAGCATATAGACCCCTTTTGGTAGATGGCGGAGATTGAGCAGGGCATTGGAATTTATGGAAGAAATTGTGCGATTGATAACTAAGGCGCCGTCCGGGGTGTAGATTTGAACCTTTGCCCAATTTGTTGGTGGCAGACCGTGTAACTGGATACAGCCGTAGGGCGTAGGATTAGGGGTAACCGTAAGGTGAAGCAGCTTATTATGAATCGTGCCCTGTAAGCCGCTGAGTGTTGTATCAAAGCGAACCGTACTTCCTTCGATGTCGTACCAGGTGTCAGCAACAATTTGGTCAATAACGAAAGAGCGGGGTATGCCATTAACTCGGGCAAACAGTTCGATTCTTATGGGCCACTGTTCTTTAGAAGAAAACTGGAATGTATCAAGTGTGCTTGGAGGACCACCCCAATCTGGAGTCGATTCCATTACGGGCCGGGGCTGGGCAAAAAAGAACCACTGGACGCTGTCAATCTGTGTTGAGTTCATACCGGTATTCAGGTAGCCGTAGATGTCGAGCGCCAAAAGTTTTGCAGGGCATAACAGGATAACTACAGCTACGGTCAGGATTAGCCATTTTTTCATAGTTCACTCCTTTCCCATTCCCACAATTACCACAAGAAAATTATACCATAATCTACCGTTCAAGTCCAGTGTGAAGTTATTCAAGTTTAATGAACTTCGCGGTATTCGTTTCGTCTTGGCGCACGAAATAGACGCCGGGCATAAGGTTGCTGATATTGTTTTCACCCGGGGTTAATATGACAGCCAGTTTACCAGAAGCGTCGTACAGAGCAACAGGCTTTTTGCTTAAAACCCGTAAAGTGTTGTATGCTGGATTAGGAGTAACGAGTTTGGTTTTCGGTGGGCACAAAATATCGTTGGGGCTTTCTTCTATACCGAGAGAGTTGAAGCGATAAAAGAGTTCAACATTACCGGTCTGGCGGCTGGTCCAGAAGGCATGAAGGTCGTTCATTCCGTCAACCGCAATTTGAGGTTTGGCACGGGCGCCTTCGGCATCGCCCGATATTTTTACCGTATCAGACCAGGAGGCACCGTTGTCGGTGGAGTAGAACCAGAGGACACGATTGTCATCCTTAAGACTGAGGGCATGGGCTACGCCGCTGGGTAAAAATGCGATATCGCTGATCAGGGCGCGCAGGGTTGTTTCATTAAGCCAGTTGGCGCCGCCGTCGGTGGACCGTCGGAAATTGCGTGTCTGGCCAAAAATTGTAAAGGAAAGGTATAGGTAATTGCCATTTGCCCAGATACCCACGGGCACCGTCTGACTGGAGGTCGAAATTTGCCGGGGTGAATTCCAGGTTGTGCCATTATCTGTGGAACGGAGATAATAGGTTTGGGCGTTACCCATACCGCCATAGGCGTAAGCGATATGAATTGCGCTGCCGCTGGTTGCGGCACAGATGCTCTGGAACCCGGTCTGAGTGACAACATCAGTACGGTTCCAGCTTGCCCCGCCATCGGTTGACTTGTAGAGTTCTAATAAAGGGGGAGAAGTAGGCTTTACAATAAATATGAATACATTCTGGGGGCCATTTGATAATAGAAGCGGAATATCGACTTCTGCTGTTATCTGTTGAGGAGCAGACCAGGTTGCTCCATTATCAGTGGAACGCCGGTACCACAATCCGCCATCGGCGCGACGATTGATAAAGTGCACGTTACCAGTACTGTCAGCGGCGATACTAAATGTATAACTATAAGACATTTCGTCAATTACAACTGGAGAAGACCAATTTGTCCCTCGGTCCGTGGAGCGTAAGTAGAGTACTTTTCTATCACCGCCAACCACATCAGAGTAAACAATATGTAGATTGTTTCCCATCGCCGCTACCGCTCTGCCGGTATAGGGCATATTGGAATTGTCGGGCGAGACGGTTAACTGACGGATTGGTCCCCAGTCTGCATAGGCAGTTACAGCGCAAATCAGCATCAAACCTATGCTTATTACTATGGGCAGTTTTTTCATTTGTTCCTCCTTATTTTTTTATACGAAACTATTTGCGGGAGCGTATTGCAGAGGTTGCTCACCATAGAGTTTAATTATAGCCTGATTAGCCTTTTTGTCAATTTAAAATTGTGCAAAGCGATTATAGGAGTACCAAAACTTCTCCAAAAAATTTGCTTGACAAGTAGATAAGTGGCATTATAATTATAAGAGAAGGGTAGCATCCGAATTAAAAAGTAGCAGAGTGCGCCCGCAGCGCTGGTGGAAAATGACCAGGGCGGGTGCGGCAAGGTAAAAACCAAAAAGGAGGCATAGATGAGGAGAAGTGTAGAAATGGGCGTACTGGCGCTGCTAATTTGGGCAGGCGTCGGGTTTGCGCTCACTCCGACCCTACCGCCGGCATCCCTGACGGATTTGCCGCCGGAGGTTGCCTATGCACAAACCGTCCAGTTCTGGGTCACGGGTGACGGTCAGGTAATTCACACCCCGACTTTGGAGGATGTGCATAGGGCAATTGAGGCGGGAATTCTGGCACCGGGTACCGTTCTCGGTAATGGGGGCGGAGAACCACAGCCTTTACCGGTAGATGAGTTCATGTGGCCGATGCACGGTCATGATGTCTACCAGAACGCATGGAACCCATTAATCCCTCAGGATACACTGCGTTCTCTCTGGACTGCGACTTATACAGCATCAGCATGGGCGCCGTGGTTTGGCTATCCGGCAATTGCGGATAATAAAGTGGTTTATGTTGACTGCGGCACGGGCTATCTCTACTGTCGTGATATAACCGATGGAAGTGTAATCTGGAGCACGCAGGTCCAAGCAACGTATTACTACCCGGGTTCTCCGGTAATTTTTGAAGGTACCGGGGGGCAACTATGGGTAGCGGTCCCAAACTATGGAACAGGTGGTAACACGCCGCGGGTCAGCTGCTATCGGTTGGATAACGGGCAATCGGTGTGGACCGCCGCTGTTCCGCTTGGTTCTGCTGGTGCCGGTGGAACAAACCTGAACTTCAACCGCCCGGTTTATTACAACGGCTACATCTATCACATAACCCTTGAATTCTCTAGTCCTTACGGGGGCGTGCTTTATCGGGTAAATGCTCTGACGGGCGATACATTGCGGTTAAGCACCCGGGGTTCTTCCTGCGGTGGCGCGTTGACGATTGACCCGAACGGTCAGTACGGTTACTGGCCCTGCTGGAACCCGGCTTCGCCTTCCAACCCGAAGATTATGAAAATCAACCTGGCGACCGGCCAGCTTGTTGACTCCACTCCGGTGATTACCGACTATCCGCGGGGTTCGGTAGCGATTAACCCGACAACGAGAAGGCTGTTCTGCGGTGGTTCCGTTTCCACTTCCGGTTCTGGTTCAATTCGCTGCTATAATGCCGATAATCTTGCCGCCGGTCCATTATGGACTTTCGCAACCTCAGGTGGGCACGACATTCAGTATCCGGCGATTGATTATGAGAATGTGTACTACACAACTCAGGCAACACCGGGACGTCTGTATGCGGTAAAGCAGTCGGATGGAACAGGTGCCTGGAGCACGCAGGGATACATTACTGTGCCGGACAACAGCGCAATATACGACGGTGTGCCTTGTGTCACGGGTGCAGTAGGTTCTACCCGTTATGTTTACCTGACACCGGGGTATTATACCGGTGGCAACATTTGGGTGGTTAACGCTGCTAATGGTAATACAGTGCAGTACCGGCAGGTAACTTCCAGCGAATATATGTTCACCGGCGCGTCCCGGCCCGCAGGGTACTTTGTTTCCAAATCGGGCTACGGATCGATTTTCTGCTTCCGTTCACCGAACGACTTGACCATTCGCAATCACGACATCGCCGCTTATCGGATTGATGTCCCGGCTGGTGTAAAGCTTGTGCCCGGGCAGACAATCACACCGACAGTAACTTATATCAACTACGGTACCAACAATGAGGCGAACTTTTTGGTGGCTTTCCGGGTGGATTCGGCAGACCAGAACCTCTATCTTGAGGGCGTGCTGATTACGGACTCGGTCCAGTCCGGTGACACATTCTCCGTTACTTTCCCTGATTGGACTCCAGCGAACCAGTACTGGGCTGGATATCAGATTAAGGCGTGGGTGGAACTGACAGGTGATGAGGCACCGGGTAACGACACGGTGCGGCGCTCCTGCATGACCACGACCGACACCTGCTACTCCAACCGTAGTAACAATGCGCCCACTATTGACGGCTATCTCGCGGCGGGTGAGTGGGATGACGCCTACTACGTGAATGTTTCCAATATCGCCGGATGGTTTGGAATGCCGCAGAGTAGTAATGCTGCCTGGATGCGATTGAAGCACGACGGCAACAATCTCTACCTTGCATTCGGCATGCCAGGGGCGCTTACCCGTGATGCCGGCGACCAGATTGGCTTCTATCTTGATGAGAACAACGATGGCGCGTGGGCAACCGACAACTCGGAAGGCAACTACTGGTTCTGGGTGAACCAGTACAACAATGACGAGGTGCTGTACCGTTGGCACACTCCCGACACCTTCGGTCAGCCGTTGACTGTGCCCGGTGCTCAGTCGGCGTGTGGTACTCTCAATGGGTATCTGGTGTTTGAGGTGAAGGTGCCGTTTGGTTCCGTGCCTTACCAGATTGGGATGAACCCGGTGAATGATACCGGCAAACTGTGGCTGTTCTGCCTTGACGGTTCGTCATTCTACGGCTGGTGGCCCGCTGATATGCCGGATAGCCTCTGGCGTCAGCCAATGTATTACGGCACATTCATCCTGCGCACCCTGCAGACCGGTGATGTGGGTGTGAAGTCGATTGATGCGCCGCGCAATGCCCGTCCGGGCGATGCGGTTGTGCCCAAGGCGACCTGGAAGAACTACGGCACGACATCTATGAACTTCACCGCCTACTACCTGATGGATGACCCGAGCGGGACAAGGGTTTACACCGAGTCGCAGACCACGACCCTCGCGGGCGGCGCTGAGGTCCAGTTGACCTTCCCGTCCTATGTGGTCAACACCGAGGGTGACTGGGCAGTTAAGTGCTCAACCGTTGCCGGTGGTGATGTCAATTCGGCAAACGACATCAAGACCGGGACATTCCGGGTGAGCACCGCGCCACCGGTTACTCCGGGCTGGGTTGAGGTGAAGTCGATTCCGGGTGCGGCAAAGGACGGCGCATTCCTGGCGTTCAGTCCGGACAACGGGTTGATTTATGCGGCACGCGGCAACAAGTCCGGTGACTTCTACGCCTATGACCCGAATGCGGACAGCGCGGGTGACTGGACAACACTTACGCCGATTCCGTCGACCGAAGGCAAACTGCCGGCAAAGGGTGCGAACGGCTGCTATGGTGACGGCTATGTTTACGCCACCATCGGCAACAACACCCAGGGCTTCCTGCGTTACTCGGTTGAAGGAAACTCCTGGGAGCCGCTGCAGCCGGTACCACTCGGTGCCAGTGGCAAGAAGGTCAAGGGCGGCACAGACCTGGTGTATGTGGACGGCTATGTGTACCTGCTGAAGGGTTACAAGACCGACTTCTTCCGGTACAATGTCGCCGCCGCTGCCTGGGAGTCGCTGCCTGAAGCACCGGCGGGTGCTCGGCCCAAGTGGGACAAGGGCTCCTGGCTGGTCTGGGACGGCGCGAACACGCTCTATGCGCACAAGGCGAAGTACAGCGAGATGTGGGCGTTTGACCTGACAACCCAGCAGTGGGGCACGAGTGCACTACCGGGGATACCGAATTCCAGCAGCAAGACCGGCAAGAACAAGAAGTCCAAGGACGGTTCCGACGGCGCATACTACAACGGCTACATCTATGCGCTCAAGGGTGGCAACACCTGCGAGTGGTGGCGCTGCGAAGTTGCCGGTGGCACCTACACCTGGACCGAACTTGACCCGATGCCCGAAGTTGGTACGAGCGCCAAGAAGAAACGGGTCAAGGCAGGCGGCGCACTTGCCGGCTACGGTGCCAACCCAATCTTCTTTGCCCTGAAGGGTGGCAAGACCCAGGAGTTCTGGCGCTACTATGACACGACCGTGGTTGTATTCGCCGCGCAGCCAGAGCGCTCGGGCGTGATGGCGGAGCAGGTAAATGCGAACCGGTTCGGGTTCAGCGTTGCGCCGAATCCGGTGGTTAAGGGTTATGGCTTGCTCTCCTACAGCGTGCCGCAGCAGGCAACGGCGCGGTTGACGGTGTACGATGTGACCGGTCGAGATGTGATGCATCTCACCTTTGTTGCGTCGGGCACTGGTACGCGCAACCTTGACCTGCGGTCGCTGGCAGCGGGTGTGTATCTGGTGAAGTTTGAGAGCGCCGGATACAATGCGAGCCAGAAGCTCATCGTCCGGTAAGACAACCGGTTAAAAGTGAAGGGGGGCTCAAAGCCCCCCTTCTTTTTTATTTAGTATTAAATTAATGGATAACGAGGAAGCGGCGCACGATGTTGGGCTGCTCTTTGGAGCGGAAGAAGTAAACTCCCGGTGTCAGAGGACGGGAACGAACCACCATTCCGGAGGCGTTCAGGATTTCAATCCGGGTGTCGGCAAGTAGGTTGTTGAGCAGCGCGGGAAAGGCGATTGCGCCCGTAATCTCTTCGATGCCGGTCTGACCCACAAACTTAATTTTGACCAAGTCAAAGGGTGGTGGGAACGAATACCAGGAGTCGGAAACCGGGCGGTAAATGCTGTCCGAAGTCGGCATTCCGGCGACCTGTGCTGAGTACTTAACAACCGCGGGCCAGCCTGGAAACTCGGGGAACTGGAATTGATTGGTTTCTCCCGGGTTCGCTGTCCAGCCCGGTGTTGGGAACCAGGTTCCAACGGAGCCATAGAAAAAATAGACCGAATCCACTTCAACCGGTTCAGTCTCGGTCGTCAGGTAGCCGGTTATCTGCCACTGGGCGGTGCTCAGCGTCACCAGTCCCAGAGCGACGAGGACGATAAAGAACTTCTGTTGCAAAATTACCTCCTTTTTTATGCATTTAGTTTAGTTACGCCGTTTTTTAATGTCAAGGAAAAAAGTTTGGCTCGTTTGCGTTTCTACGAAACGGGCAAATTTCGCGGTACAGGACAAAAGATGTCCCAGCGGGGTTCAAATTACGGTCAATAGCTGGTCTTATTTCACGACCACAAACCTTTTCGCCTCGTTTCCCAGTTGCAAGAAATAAATACCTGGATTCATTCCTTTGA
>Ga0209101_1001587_pt1 | contig 16444 bp, 6 predicted proteins | sample ConPoolayeCmetaG_FD_185481 | JGI IMG/M metagenome (GOLD analysis project Ga0209101, IMG submission 185481) | Hot spring microbial mat communities from California, USA to study Microbial Dark Matter (Phase II) - Cone Pool mat layer C metaG... ...
CATGATTTTTTCAAGCCAGATAATGTCTTTGCCTTTAGCATCCTTTTCCACCCTAACTACCGCATATCCTGGTTTATCTTCTTGATTTTTATCAGCGGTTTTTATCTTTGTTGGAACAATTACATATGTTTGATCACCAATCTTAAAAGCAGTAGGTTGATTAGGATTGGGAGCGATTTCTTGATCTGATTGAAGTTCTTGAATGTCCTCAACTTGTGTGGTTTGAAGAATTGTTTCTTGGGTTATTCCTTCTTGAAGATAGGCAAGTTGGCCTTGATCATTAATTTTAAGTTGTTCTGGTTTCAAAGATAAAGAAGGTTGAAGTAATAATACTTGGGCAAAACCAAACATTGCTATTTCACCATTTGTTATTTGTGTTATTGTTGCTTTAGAATTATCAGAAAACCCTATCTCCCCCCCACTAATTTCTATATTACTTCCAGAGGAATTGCCCCAAAAATTTGTCACCCCACCACTAATTTTTATATCTCTTACTGATTGATCTTTTTTGAAAAATACATTGGCTCCATCAACAATCGCTAAATTAGTTAAGGGTTCAGTGCCAGAATATTCCCTCTTGTCATTAATTATTGTTCGGGGCGCTTCTACTGGTTCTACCACTACTGCTGGTGCTTCTATTACTACTGGTGCGCCTGCTTCTGCTGGTGGTTCTGCTGTTGGTGGTGGTGGTTCTGTTGGTGCTTCTGTTTCTCCTGCTGGTGGGGGTTGTGGTTCTGGTGGTGCTGCTGGTGAGGGTGGGGAGTTTGGTTCTGCCAATTGCTCTAATCTTTCTATTAATTGCCTTTCATCTGGTCCTTGTTGTTGACGGAGTAATTTAATTCTTGCGCCGGTAATTTCTTCTGGTAATGGGATTGGTGTTTCTTTTTCGGTAGTAACAATTTCAGTTTCACTTCTTCGCAGTAAAAATTCAATTCCTTTTAGTCCCATATTGTGGAAGATTGGTAAAATAAGATTCTCAGGTAAATCGCCAGTTTTTTTCTTAAATCGGCTTTCGATTTGATTTTCTAATCCCGCTAATCGTAGATTGGTATTCAAACGATCAATAATAATTCTTCTTACTAATTGAAAATTTGGAGAATTTGGATTTAGTTTAAGTATGTTTTGAAGGAATGATTCATCTTTTGGGTTAGCATGTTTTTCCATTTGAAGAGTTTCCCACGTTTCTGGGTTAGCTAAATTTTTAAGAATTTCGTCGGCAACCCCAAGTTCTCGTAGAATATCAATGGTTGCAAGTCGGTTAGCGTCAATGGCATTTAAGCTGCCTCTGGCTCGTGTTTCTTGTTGTCCTTGAAAATTAGCATAAGAGATAGGTTCTTGATATCTTTGTTTTATTTGTGTAGCTATTTCTTTTTCTTGCTCAGTAAATGGAATTGGTTTTGGATTCCCGTTTTCATCAGTTGGGACGACATTGAAAGCACAAAGAATAGCTTGGTAAAGTATTTGGCGTTTTTGTAACCAAGAAATAGCCAATTGACTTCTTTTTTCTTCATTACCAGCTTGATTAGCCTCATCCATTTGTTGTTCTAGCTTAACAATTTCTAGTAAGTATTGTGGAGGCACAAGAGAATTATAAAGTTGTTGGGCCGCCAGAAGATCTTCACGAACAGTGGTTTCAATATCCGGAAGTTCAATTTTTTTTCCATCAGGAGTTTCTATGGTTTTTTTTCTTACGACGTTCATATCTTTGCCAGTTAAAGTAACTTCATCTAAACCGGCATCAATGATTGTATAAATTTGACGTCGTCTTTTATCGGTTGGTTTTCCAAGTTCTTTTTGGGCGGTTTTTTGAGAGAGTTTACTAATTACTTCTCTTGCTTCATCTAAAGCGGCAACTTGTACACAGGCAACAACCAGAGCTGGATTGTTTAGAGATTGAGGGTCAATGCCTAGTGTTATTAGTTTTTTGACTAAAGTCTCTGGTTGCCTAATTAATAGTTGTAGGATTTTTAATCTTTGTTCAGGAGAAATATTTTGTAGGTCAGTAATACCAATCTGAGCAAGTTGATTAGGAGGGACCAATGAGGTTATATTTTCTCGTAAAAAATCAGGCAGATTGGTTTGTCCTCCTTCGATACTCAGTTGTGTTTTAGGATGGTTTTTTATTTGTTCAGGAGTGTAAGATGGGGCATCTGAAGAAGGTGGGATAAGATGAGTTTTATCAAAAGGAATGTTTTCAGAAGGATTAATAATCGGCTTTAATAAGTTTACTACTTGTTGAGTTTGTTGTTCAGCTGTTGGTAATGGTGTTGTTTCTGACATTTTGTTTTTTTAGATTAATTCATATGGTGTAAATTATACCATAAATTTAATTAAAAACAATTATTTTTAAAAAGTCAATATTCAGTTATGCATCACGTATTCATTTTTTTATGAAAAATCTTTTCTCTTGATTTTTTATTTTATATTCTTCATAATAAATTGTAAATGGGAGAATCAGTAGCAACAGAAGATCAAACATTAGTCTCTCCAGAAATAAAATTGGGCGAAAATGCTTCTTTATTACATCGGCAAGCCGATGCGGTTTTTGATGGTCAAAACTTAACTTTGGGATGGGTTGCGCGCGATGAAAAAGGGCAGATGATTACTGACGCAGAAAAACAAAAACAACAACAAGAAGTTTTAGCACAAAGATTAAACGGATTAAAAGAAGGAGATAAACCAATTTTTGATGAGCAAATAACTGCCGCTACAATTAATCAATTACAGACCGAAATTCAAAAACTTTTTGGTCCTGATGGAAAGTTTGCTGGAATTTATGCCAATTTTTTAGGTGATCCGCAACAAAATCTCGAAGCTTCTTCTTTAGCAATGGTGGCGTTTTTGGATTATTTAAGAGCCAATACCAACGAGATAAAAAAAGGAAATATAACTGCTGATAAATTATTACAAGGCGCTTATGAACAGGCAACCAAAGTTTTAAAAGCGGCTGGTATTGATGAAAAAGATTTTCCCAGTTTGGCAGTGGCTTTGGTTGGAAAAGATGGTCAGGTTTTTGCTTTAAATACTGGGAGGCAGGAGATAGTGATTATTGGCGCCGATGGTAAAGCGAAAAAGATTGGGGAAACTAAAGATAGTGATGGAAAAATAACTGTTGACTCTTCGCAACAAATGGGCAAAGAGGAGAAAATTATTTTGTGCTCTTCTGAGGCAGCAGGAAAGATTGATGAAGAAACTGGGAAAAAACCAGTTGGCGAGATAGTTGCTGCTTTAGTTGGAGAAAAGGATCCATCAACAGCGGGTGGAAAAGGAGAAGAAGAAAAGAAAACAAGCCAAGTTGCCTCCGAACCTCAACAAGAAGAACCTGGTGATAGAAGGTTTATCTTTCCTCGGTATGAAGATGCGACTAAAACAATTAATGCTAATGAATTTATGAAGTTATATCCTGAGTATGTTGAGGTTGCGCAAAAGATTTTTGAAAAAGTAAAAGACCAAATTCCAAGAAATCCCGGTGAAAAAGAAGAGGAGTGGCAGATAAGGGTTTGGCAGGAGATAGGAAAAAGATTATCACTTCCTGGTTTTTATACTAAAAGAAAAGATGCAATTCATTCAATGTTAGTTACTGATTCAGAGCTAATTGAACCTCTAAAAAATTCTCACTATCTTTTAATGGCAACTGAGGCGCTTCAGATTCAACTAAAAAAACAAATAAATCAACAGTATGAAGGACGACATAAAGCTGATCTTGAAAGAGTTTTTAGAGGGGATGTAAAAACAGTTGTTTCTCATGTTGGTGAACCAGCTTACATTGAAGGAGATTTTGATCATTATTTTGATGAGCATGGAAAAATAAAAGAAGGACCGGCAAAAGATTTGTTAGCTTTTGATTTAGTAGCTGATAGATTATTAGATGTACCGTTTGAAACCGATACTTCTGGAAAAGAAATTACTTATCGAGAAAGAATAAGACAGTTGATGGCAATAAGCGAAGATTCCCAAAAAAGCCAAGAAGAGAGAGATCGAGCGAACAGGCAATTAGTTGCTTTGCGTTCAAATTTTTATTCATTAGCAATTGAGGCGATAAAAACAAGAAATCAACCCCAGTTTATCAATCCTAATCCTGACGAAAGACAAGGAAGAGAGAAAATTTTAGCTGAGATGTATACCAAACTTAAAGAAGTTGGCAAGATGAATATTGATCAGTTAATTGATCAATATCAAGGGGTAAAGAGTGGGATAAGCAATAGGAATAAAACTCGAATAAGAAATCTTTTAACCGGCGAATTACCCCAGCTTTTTGACTATGCTTTAAAAGGTGGTGATTTAATGCAAAGAAGAATTTCCTACGAGTTAAAACTACCTTATGAGATTGATAATAATATACATTATAAAAGACTAGTTCAAGGACCAACTAGTTTAGAAGAATTAGCTACTGGGGGGCGCCGAGTTATTCAAGGAGAGGCAACAAGAACGGGGAGGGATGAGTCTTCTGAAGAACCAACAGTAGAAAATCCTGCCGATCTACCTCCAGGCCCACCTAAACCAAATGAATCACCTAAACCAGAAGAACCACCTAAACTAGAAACCAAACCAGATGAACCACCCCCGGCGCCGGTTCCTGCAGTATCTCCATCCACTCCTCCGGAAGAATTAAAAACAGAGTTTGTAGCGGCCATTGTGGCTGACCCAACTCGGGTACAAGAAGAAGTTGGGGCTTTAGCAAGGCATTATCGCGCTTCAGAAAAACCAACCGTTGGTTTAAAAATGTTTTTTCACCCAAGAGAAATATTAAGAGGTACTTTTATAAAAAATATGTGGAAGAACACCTTTTTCTCAAGAATCTTTGATGATCAGGCAATTCGCTTTGAGATGGGATTAACCGAGGCAGCCAGAAAAAAGTTAGGATTAGACAGTAGTGTTCCTCTTCAATTGACAGCAGAGGTAATGGATAAAGCATTAGAAGAGGCAGATAAACTTAAGAAAACAAGATCTTTTGGTAGAAAATTTAGTGATTTTTTCCGTGATATTCCAGCCAATGTTTTGGGGATCGGTCAAAATACAAGAATGCGGTTGGCAAAAGAGTGGCTTGAAACTCAAGCGCCAAAAGAACTTTTAGAAGGATTAAAAAAGGGCAGTTTTGAAGATCAAACTGCGTTTGCCCAAAGGTTTACTTTAGAAGAAAGAGGCGGTTTAAAATCGATTTCCGAAGAAATAGGCGAGGTAAGATATCTTTTGTCTGAAAGAAGTCCACAGCATAATACGGCTCTTCAGGGAAAAATTAAGGAGTTAGCTGCCAGCGTTTGTACTGGACAAAAAACTTGCGAACAAGCATTGGTTGACCTTAATAAATATTTTAGAGAGAAAATATATCCCAATCTTCCTCCAGATATTAAAAAAGAACTATCCGGAGTTGAACTTTCGTCAAATTTATTAGGTTTGATTGATTATCTTCAAAAAACTGATTCTTCTGGAAAAACAAATTGGGATAGATATCAAGAGCAAACTGAAGGCAGAAAAACTAAATGGGAGGAGTTGCAAGTAAAAATTTACTTAGGTAAAGGTCGTTATGAAGCGGCTCGGGGTGATACAGAACTAACTGGTTTACAAAGAAAGTTAATTGATCGGATGATGGAGAGAAATTATGCTAAAGAGACAGGTTTTAGATTGTCTTATCTTCAAAGAGGAGTAGAATTAGCTAAAGATGTGATTTATTATGGCGGGTCATTTGTTGGCGGTGGGTTAGTCGGTTTAGTAACAAGATTTGGTGGAAGAATTCCTTTTATTTTTGGTTTACAATTAAATCCGTTGACTGCTACTTTGTCTACAAGCCTTGCTGCAGCGGCTCGAGAGGGATTAGTTTTTGCTTCTCGCGGAAGACTTAAAGGAATTGCTGGTAAAGCCTGGCAAGATTTTGTTCAGGTATCCCGCGAAGCCGGCCAAGGAAGAGAGGGGATTGAAGGAGCGCGACTTCGAAGACAGTTTGAAGCCCTTCTTGTTTCTCAGGAGTCAGCAGAAAATCTTACCCGGACAATTATCAACTTATTACAAAAAGAAACCTTAACTGAGGCTGAACAAAAACAACTCCTTTTGGCAATGGCTCATGCCCAAGCCCGATTAAGAATGACCGATCTGTCAACCCGGCGGGGAAAAAGAGTTTTAGGAATTGGTGATATTGAGGTGCCGCAAAACTTTATCACTTATCATTCTGATAAAAGAAATGAAGAGTTAACTGCTTTGCACTCGGCTATTTTAGAGGGAATGACAAGGTTGACCGGGGTAAATTCAGATTTAGCCGGAAAGTTAGAAGAGGTGACTTCGGTTTATATGGCCCAACTTCGGGTAGGTAGCACAAAGGAAAAATTAGCCGCGGCCATTACCCTTAATAATCCAAACGTTTCCTCACCCGATGCGCAACGATTAGTAGGTGAGGTCTTTAATCAATTTGGTGAAGCGGTTGATTTGAAGATAGCGGCGGAAAAATCACTTGAGGGATCGGTAAGAAGATTGGCCGGTTTGACCTGGAAACGAGCAGGCCAGACTTTTGTTATGTCTGCCATATTTGGTCAAGTAGCAAAGGTGACATTAACGCCGGTTTTAGGAGAAATTGGAAATATTTATCATGATATAAGACATGCGGCTAATCTTAACACCGATTTTTTGAGAACAATATCTAGTGGTGATTTTTGGCGAGCGACCGGACGAGGTTTCTCTGAATACATTTCTGACTGGCAACAGGTAGTTCACGGCGATTTACCAATAGAAATTGTTGGTAATCAACCAGTGGTTGATCTTTCACCGCTCCAGCGGGGAGTGTTTTGTGCGCCTTCTTTTGCTTTAGATATCGGTCATCGTTTAGGTTTAGACAACTTACTTCATTATCATCTACCTCAAGAAACAGTTCATTTAGCCAATGGTGAGATTAGTTTAGGTTTTGCTTCTCATCTCCAACAGGCTGATTATGATGGTAATGGTTCAATTGATACCTTATTAATTGATAAAAGAACCGGTGAAATAATCGCCGATTTTCGTGACAGAACAATTGATGTTTTAGATGTTGATCACGATGGTGATATGGAGCTGGCTTTGGTTTCTAATAATCCTAATGTTCCTCCTATTGATGCTACCCAAGAATTACAAAAATTAGGGATCCAAGTTCAACAAGTAGGTGAAGTTCAAGGCAACATCCCAAAAGAAGAAACCATTTTTTCATTGCCGGCTGGTGTTGACTCTCACGAAGAAAGTGTTGGTGGGATTAAAGTTAATACACCTGACGGGACTAAGTGGATAGATAATGGTAATGGCACCTATGATTTAGTTGGCAAAGATATTCATCGTAATACTATCGTTTTAATTGATGATGCTAAGGTTCAAGGTGATAAAATAATTATTGATCCCGACAAAGTTCATCAGGGTTTTCAATATCAACTAAACTCAACTACTACTCCAGATAAAGTCGATGTTAAAGAAGTAGTAAAAACAGAGATAATAACCGGTGAGGAAGCAGCGGAAAAATGGAAAGGGATTCTAACATCCGTTGGTAAACAGATCTGGTGGACCAATCGGACAGTTGGCTCTGATTTTCAGGAACTGCGTCTTTATAACTTAGTTTATCAAGATGCTAATGGTCACTATGGGGTGGTCTTTCAGGGCCCAACCGGTCAGGGAAGTATTGACGGGGTAAACTTTCATCAGGTTGATCAGGTGGCTGCTCAAAATGGAGGAATGCAACTGGCACTATTTGTTCCTGGTTTGGGGCATTTAAAGATCGATATGGATAGTGATGGGGTAGATGATAATCGTCTTTGGCTTGACACCGCCAGTGATAATCCGATTCTTTCCGATGGCGAACAAGTAATGATGCCGGATCATACTCCTTTAACTGTGTCTAAATTAGCTCAGTTACTTATTAATCAAGAGAAGCTTAGAGAACATTTAACCCAGGCGGGAATTAGTGTTGGTCAAAAACCAGTTTCTTTAGCAGCAGAATATCGTGGTTGGCTTGATGTTTTTAATCTTGGTAATGGTGAGAAAAGTGGATATATTGTGGCTGGTTTTACTGATCAGAATAATGTTTTTAATCATTTAGCCACAATCAGGGGTAGTGGTGATCTATCTTGGACCGAAAAAATTACTGAAAGGGTTTATACTACTACACCCGGTGAAACTTATTATGATCTGAGTTTAAATGGTGTGATTACCAAAAAGGTTGAACAGATGATTCCTGTTTTTCAACTTACCCCGCCAGAAGTTCATTATCCTATTCCTTGGTTTATACCTATTCCGGTTCGGGAAAACATTGAAAGAAGTGTGCGAGGTGATAGCGCAAAAACTACTTCACCAACAAATACTCAACCACAGGAAACTCCACCTTCTTCTAAACCATTAACAACTCCAACTCAAGCAACTCTTACCCCCCAAGAAAGACAAGCGCTTGAGCGAAAAAAAGAAGAACTTTTACGAAGAAGGGATGGTCTTCAAAAAGAAATAAGAAAAAGATCTGATGGAAAACCAACTCCGGAACAAGAACAGGAATTAACAAGAATTAATCAAGAATTAGCCGAAGTTGAGGCAAGACTAAAGCCACCATCAACTGCATCTGCTGCCGCTGAACTTACACCCCAGGAAAGAACACAATTAGAACAAGAAAAAGCTCGATTAATTCAAGAAATTGATGAGTTAAGAAAAAAACAAAACCCTTCTGATAAAGATAAAAAAATTTTAACTGAGAAAGAAAGACGATTAGCCGAAATTGAAGCAAGATTGAAAGCAGAGGAAGAAGAGACGAATAAAAAAGAGAGAAGAGCTTATTATAAAAGATTACGACATTTTTATAGATTAATTGAAGGGAATCTAAATTCTTATAGAAATAATAAAATGAGTAACGAGGATTTTAAAGATATTTTTGGCATTGATCCTGATCAATTAAACACAGAGGATGATATAAAAACATTGGCAAAAAGATGTGTAATAGAGGAACATTTAGACGCAGTATTTGAAAACGTCTATGAGTCATTAATAGAGCAAGCCGCTCAAGATTTATCAGATGAAGAAAAAACTTTAAAAGCAAGAGCCGAACAAATTTATCAAGAACGCATAGAAGAAATGAGAACGCTTATGGTAAATCTTAAGAAAGAAACAGAAAGTATAACAGATGATCAACAAAGAGAAAATAAAGAAAGGCAAATATTTGATGAGGAGATGAAAAAAATGGGAATTACTAATTTTACCTTTGATGATTTATTGAGACTTGAACAGATAGTGGAAAAACTTGAAAAAAAAGCAGAAGAATTATTCCAACCAACCCGAGAAAGATTAAGAGAAGAATGGGAAGCGAAAATTCAAGCCTGGGAAGCTGAAAGTATTGTGGTAGAAGAAGAAAACCATCACCCCAAAGAAATAAAAGGTCATTCGGAAAAAGGTAAAAGAGATAAAGATGAAGATGCTTATTTTGATGGTGATTTTCATTTTGGTGAGTCAACCATTACCGGAGAGGTATTAAAACAAACCGGTGTTTTAGAGGCTGATGAAAGTTTAGTTGCTCTTAAAGATAAGTTAAAACAAAGCGGGTTATCGGTTTCTATTGTCGCTGATGGAATGGGTGGACACGGAAATGGAGAGATAGCCAGTGCTATTGCGGTGGTTGGATTGATAAAACAACTTGTTCAGTTAAGCGAAGTTAGTGAAGAAAGTTTGAGAAAAGCAGTGATTGAGGTTAATAGATATATTTTTGATTATAACAACAAAAAAGGTAGTAATAGTGGAACAACTTTAGTGACACAAATTACCGATAAAAATGGTAATACCTGGGTGATTTCGATCGGTGATAGTCGGGTTTATCAGATTAATGATAAAAATGAATGCCGGTTATTAACTTATGACCAAAGTTTAGTTTGGAGTTTAATGGAGTTTGGACAAATTAGCGGCCCTAATGAAATATTTACTCATCCACAAAAAAATGTGATCTTTGCGACTCTGAAGGGAAAAGGACTTAATGAAGACACGATCCAAGTGTATAACTTAGGACCCCAGCCAGAAGGTTATAAATTAATTTTATGTTGTGATGGGGTTTGGGAAGGTGTTGATCCTGCAAGAATTCCTAACGAATTAATTACTCAATTTAGTAACCGAATTGAAGAATTAAGACAGGAAGGAAAACAAGAAGAAGAAGCTCGACGGATTGCGGCGCAAGAGTTTTTTGGTCAGGTTTTTTATCAGATTATGTTGGGTGGTAATCTTAATAATTTGAATCCAGGATTTTTAACGAGGGAAGAGATAACTAATTTAAGCGGAGATAATGCGACAGCGGTAGTGGTAAAATTTTAACTTTATTTGACACCCAAAAACTTTTTTATCATTGATTTATGACACGGTGGAGTATAAAACAGAAACAATTAGTGGCGGAATTTTTAAGTAATTTTGCTTTGGCGTGGCTGACGTTTGGTTTGATTGCGCCAATTTTTAGCGGGGTTGAAAATGTTTTTTATTTTGTGATAAGATTAACGATGACTATCGGAATTTTTTATTTAAGCTTAAAAGTTGCCACAAAAATTTTAAAATGAAACTAAATTTTGACACTTATTATTATTTTGCTGCCATAATCAGTCTTTTAATTGTGTTTGTATTTTATTTTGTTTTTTCCGACAAAAAAGGATAATTTTATATAAAATTAAAATATGAATATTAATACATTGAATAATATTCTGATAATAATTTTTTTTGTTTTATTTATAAGTTTATATTATTTTATATTTTATAAAAAACAAAAATGACTACTCAAAATCCCAAAATCCCAACCCAGGTTACCCCGCAGGATCTAAAAGATCAAGCGGCTCTTTTATCATTTGTTGACGAGATAATGAAGGAGCGAAACGATCCGAATATCACCGACAAAAATCGGGAACAGATGCGGGCTTTTTTACTTTACAAAGCCAACGAAGCGATAAACACTCATCTAATCACTCTTTTATCAGAAGAAGATCAAAAGAAATTAGATGCTTTGCTGGAAAGAAATGCTTCCAATCAAGAATTGGATGAGTTTTTCAAAAAAAAGATTCCCAACTTATCAGTTGAGATTGCCGCCGCCTTGTTAAACTTTCGGGCCGCCTATCTGTTTCCGGTTTTAAAAGAAGAGATGGAAAAGATGAAAAAAAGGGAAGACAATGATTCTTCCTTGCCCCCAGCACCAGTAGGAGAAAATTAATTTTGGCAAGAATTAATTTTTTTAGGAGATTTTTTCTTCAGGTTAGCCTCTTAAATAACTTAATTTTTTGACCTTTACCATCTTGACACGGCCGTGACGAGATGGTAAAAATACTTAGCATCTGTTTATTTTACTATTATCTTAGTAAAAAATATTCTTTAATAATTCGATAATTCTTTGTCTTAGTAGAAAGAGGGAGAGAATTAAGAAGAGCTAATTTTAGCAATCATTTTTTCTAAACCAGCATCCAAGTTAAAGGAAGGATTAGGTATAAAGGCCCCATCTTTTTGATAATATCCAATAATTAATTCTGGAGGGACAGCATAAGGATATTCATTCATTTCTTTTTCTATTCTTTGATCTTCAGGGATTAAATGACAAAAAATAACTTCCTCAGTCCATTTAGAAGGTGTTATTTGATGTTTTTCTTTAATTTCTTTAGGTATATTAGGGACGCTAATAAGCACCACATAAGGAGCATTAAGATGGGGCCAGTTTTGAAGCACTGAGATTAATTGAGGATTAATTTCAAGAGGTATGGCAGTTGTTTGAAGTGTTTGTGCTTTTGCCCAAAGACCATTTTTTAATATTTTTTCTACTGTCTCTTTTTTTACAACACCATGACCCCAAAGCACCGCTTTATCTTCAATATTTTTTTGAATTTCAGATAACCAATGAGGAAGTTGAGAGTTATCACTTTCTGAATTTTTATCTGGAGATGGAGAAGCTGAAGAGGTTGATGTTGGTGGCGTAGTTAAATTGATTTCTTGTATGAATTCTTCTAATTCTTGTTGAATCTTATTAAAAAGATTTTCCGCGCTTTCTTTATCTAATTTGACCAATCCATATTGTTGACGGATTTGTGAGGCTTCATTAGTATCACTAGCTAAAAAATTCAGATAGCGGTTTAGATATTCTGGATCTTGTAAATATATATTGATAAGTTCTACCACATCTTCTTGTGCTTGAAGTTGGGGACCTTTTTGTTGATAATTAGTTAGACTCGCTAATGGAGTAAAAACTTTCTGTCTATCTTCAATCAAGTTATAAATACTACCAACAAGATTGTTAACCCATGATTGTTGATTCTCTTTTTCTGCCCAATAATAAAGTAGCCGATGAGTTAATTCATGACTTAATCGATAAATTACCTCATCTTCATAACCAAAACGATAATCTTCAAAAATTATCCGATATTTCATCCCTTCAGACATAGGGGCTGTCCCTAATTTAATTCCTTTTTCAGATGCTTCACTTACCCAGGTATTGGGATCGATTTGAAAGTTTTCCGGTGAGATAATTCCTTTTTGATCAGCAAATTGCCACAACTGAAAAAGTCGAGGATGTTTTACTTGCATATATCTTAATAAATTATTTTTAAATTGTTCAGGGTTTTGTTGTGAAAGATTATGAGTAACTTCAATTTTTTCAAATGGTTTTGGTTCCGGTGGTTTAGGTATTGATGACGATTGAGCAGAAAGAGTAGTTGTTTTTCTTTCCATCTTACTTCCCTCAAAAAGCCACTGGCAGTAGTCTTTTTCAGTTTGGGTAAGATTGTTTCTTCGGTCTTGGGTGTTGGCTTCTTGGATTAATTGTTGTTTTTTTGTTTCATCAGCAAGGATAAGTTTTGTGCGGATGGTTTCGGCGATGACTTTATTGGCTGTCTTATTACCAAAGATTCCGGCATAAAAGACAATAGCATCTAAGTCTTGTTCAATTGCTTCCAAATTTCCTTGATAGGCAGAAATTACATCATCAATAAATTGATTGACATTGGAAGGAATAGCGATTTTTTCTTGCTTCCCGTCTTTGATAATGACAACTTCTGCTTGTTCTTGAGATGGCGCCTCAAAATATCGCTTGTAAATTTGAGCGGCAGTTTCCTCGGTAAAGACTTCTAAACTAATTTCGCCAATTTTTCTTGTTTTTAATCTTTCAGTGAAAGCTTTATTGTTTTTAGCGTTAAATATTTCAACCATTTGCTTTCGCCACATCTCTTTTTGTTTTTCTAATTTCCGTTTTTCATCCAAAGAAGCTAAAGAAGGGTCAGAGTTAACTATTTCTCCCCATCTTCTTTTCCAATAATTATCTCTTTCCTTAGTTGAACTATTAGCAGCCGCAGTTATGGTTTGGTCAAGATTACCTAAATTTTCTGGTTTTATTTCTTCTTCTTCTAATCTTTTTTCTAGGTTCAAAGCTTCTCCTGAAATTGCCATTCTTGTATGAAGGGCAACCATTTCTGATCTTTGTGGTAAACGTTCAGGAGAGGGAATACCTTTTTCACCTTCAGCCATATTTAATTATTTTAACAATTTTTTGAAAAAACAAGGGAGTTTTTTGATTTCTTTACCATCTTGACGACGGCCGCACGAAGATGGTAAAATCATTTATATGGCAAAAAAGAAAATCAAATATGGAGAAATAATCAATGGTGTTTTTGATTTTTTTGTCGATTCGATAATAGCTGGTTATTCCTCAATCTATGGTCGAAAAGGTGGTAAAGCGATGTGGATGTTAATTGATATAGCAGTGGATGTTTTAAAATCAGCCGTTAATATGACGAAAAAAGAAAAAGAAAGAAAAGTTCTTCGAGCCTTAAAAAATTTAGAAAAAAGACAGATAATTTCTTTAGAAGAAAAAGACGATAAGGTTTTTGTTTATCTTAAAGACAAAAACCATCCAAAAATTATTGAATATTCAATTAAAAAACTTTTAGACTTTAAAAAGAAAAAAAAGAAATGGGATGGACGCTGGTTTATGGTGTTTTTTGATGTACCAGAAATTCAAAGAAACAAAAGAAATTATCTACGAGATTTTTTAAAGAAATTAGGATTTTATCAATATCAACAGAGCGTTTATATTTTTCCTTATGAATGTGAAAAAGAGGTAGCGCTAATCAAAAAAATTGTTGAAGGAGCAAAGTATATGAAATATATCATTGCTGAAAAAATAGAGGATGAAAATAAGATAAAACAATATTTTGGTTTGGGGAATTAGATTAATATTTTTTACCATCTTGACGACGGCCGCACGAAGATGGTAAAAATAAAAATTTAAATAATTAGGATTTTTTTAAGTTTTATTGAGTTATTTTTGAGTGATCTTTATTTTTTATTAAGTTGTTGTGTACGATCTTTATTCCTTATTTTTTTCTTATTTTTATTGAATTGTTGATTGAGCGGTATTTTCTGGGGTGCCTAATATTTTATCGATTTCTTCAATAAGTTGAGTATTGCCTGCTTGTTCTTGTTGTTTAAGTAGAGCATAAAGGTATTCTAATAATGAATCAGAAGCAATAGTGGCAGTAGATTTCTTGGGATCTTTTGAAGTTGTTGTTTAGTTAAGGTTGCTGCTTGGGCTAATCTTAATACTGTGGCGATTTCCTCAGCAGTTACTGTCATGGTGGTTTTTTCTGCATTTTTTGGAAAAAGTTTTTCTAGAAATTTAAAGTATGTTTCTTCATCGGGTTTATTTGGATAAGATGAAAGAGAAGTTTGTCCACTCCATAAATAGTCAAGATACGCCCCCCCAACTCTTCTGACAGTTTCCTCATCTAGCGGTTCAACAGGCTTCCAGCGCCATCTGCCAATTATTTTTGCAAGAGGATCAATTGTTTCAATTGATTGTGGTGATTGTGGTTTGATTGGTCCACGGACTATTTCATCAGCCATATAAATCTAATTATATCAAAGCCCTTATTCTTTTTCAATCCCCAAAAGCCGCAGAACTACCTCTTTTTTATACCGTCTGTCACCGCGGGAGTTGATGCGAATTGCCGGCAGTTTTCCGGACTTTCCCCATCTTTTTATTGTTAAAGGCGATACTCGAAGAAGAGAGGCGACCTCTTTAATGGTTAAAAGATCGGGTAGGTCCTCTAATTTTACTTTGTTATCTTTTGTCATAGATTGAAATAATTATATTATTTTAATTAATTTTTGTCAATAAGAAGTTAGAACATTAAGAATATAAAGATAAAACAAAGATAAGAGGGGGGTTGGTTTCAATTAAGGGCTGTTTTTTGAACAAGTTTCGCTTGACTTTTTTTCTTTATTTATTTATATTTTTATTTATGTATATTGGTCCGTTTTATTTTGATACCAAAGAGATATTTTTGATTTTAACGGCAGTTTTGCTTGGTTTGGCGATGTACTTTGGTTGGAGTTTATGGTGGTTTGATAAACGGGTTTTGCTGACTTTGGTGATTCTAATTCTTTTTACTAAAGGGCTTTTGCCTTCAATTCACAACGAAGCCTTTTTCATTTTGGCGATTGTGACGATTTTTTTGACTTTGTATCTGCCAATTTTTCAGGTGGTTTTATTTTATTTTTTAAGTTTTCTATTATTTCGCCTAATGAGGGTGATTTGATTTTTAAGGATTTTATGAAAAAAAATCTTTTAAAGCTTTTTTGTTTTTTAACATTGATTTTGATTTTAGGGTTTGTTTATAAAAATAAGTTACTTAATTCTTCTTTTTTTGTTTTTGCTCAACAACAGACTTTTTCGCTTTTTGACACCAATCTCCAAACCCAAAAATCCCAAACCCTATACTCTTCTTTAATCGCCAGAAACTGGCCTTCTGGTTTTACAGGAAAAACCCAGTGGAACGATCTTGTTATTTCTAACCCCAACAGCTCTCAAGCTACTATTACCATTAAAGTCTATAGTGCCTACAATGGCGCTGGTAAAACTAACGGTCAACTTTTAGCCACGATTCAAAAAACCATTCCTGCTAACGGTTGGTTTAATACTTATGGAGACAACGACTGGAATAGCCTACCAGACAACAATAATGCTGAAGGGACTCAAACCTTAGCCTGGGCCGAGATTACTTCTGATACTCCTGATAACAAAATCTTTGGCACTAACCGTTTTCGTCTTCGTGATGGTTCAAACTATGACAGTCCAATAGTTTCGCTTTTTGACACCAATCTCCAAACCCAAAAATCCCAAACCCTATACTCTTCTTTAATCGCCAGAAACTGGCCTTCTGGTTTTACAGGAAAAACCCAGTGGAACGATCTTGTTATTTCTAACCCCAACAGCTCTCAAGCTACTATTACCATTAAAGTCTATAGTGCCTACAATGGCGCTGGTAAAACTAACGGTCAACTTTTAGCCACGATTCAAAAAACCATTCCTGCTAACGGTTGGTTTAATACTTATGGAGACAACGACTGGAATAGCCTACCAGACAACAATAATGCTGAAGGGACTCAAACCTTAGCCTGGGCCGAGATTACTTCTGATACTCCTGATAACAAAATCTTTGGCACTAACCGTTTTCGT
>Ga0209101_1001588_pt1 | contig 16440 bp, 9 predicted proteins | sample ConPoolayeCmetaG_FD_185481 | JGI IMG/M metagenome (GOLD analysis project Ga0209101, IMG submission 185481) | Hot spring microbial mat communities from California, USA to study Microbial Dark Matter (Phase II) - Cone Pool mat layer C metaG... ...
GCCGGGAAATCAGGGATACGAGCTGGAAGAAAAGGTATAGAAGCATCGTACACCAGACCTTTCGCTTCTAACTTTTCACCCTCCGTCGAAGAGGGTTATCCCTGTTTCTTTCCCAACCTAACGCTGATATGTGTAGCTAGGAAACGGCGCATCCTAGCGTCATGGTGATTTTCGGTAATTTTGGGCTTAGACTTTCGCGCTGCTAAGCGGTTTTTGTGCAATCCGGGTGGGTTCCGCGCGAGAATTGCGCTTTCTAGCGCGGTTCCGGGGCGGCAGGTGTTGTTCGGGTGTCTTCTCCTTTGAGGGTAATCCCGGGAATATCGTCTCCGCGTGCACCGAATACCGTCGTGTCCGCGGCACCGTTCCGCCGGCAGCCAGCGGTTGCGGATCGGCACGTTGGCGGTCAGTGTTAGAATCCGCTGGGTATTGCGGTGCCGACGGCCGAGCGTGGAGAGCAAATGTTCGGGCGGTGGATATTTGTGCGTATGACGGCGGCGGAGCACGCTCTGCGCGAGGGGCGTATCGACGAGGCCTACGCCACCGCCGTGCAGCCAGACGTCCGCCGGGACCCGCGTGGCCAGCGCTTGGCCGACGCCTTGGTGAAGCCGCTGCTGGCCCGGGCGCGGCTGCATCGTCAGGCTGGGCGGTACCGGGAAGCGCTGGCGGATTTGGACCGTCTGGTGGCTCTGGACCGTTTGTCGCCTGAGGCTGCCGAATTGCGGCAACAGGTTAGCGCAGCAATGCAGGCGGACGCGTGTCGTCACGCGATCCGGCAGGCGACTTATCAAGAAGCGGCGGAGCAGTTGCGGGCGGGCGCGTTGGAAAGTGCGCGGGCCCAGTTGGACCGGTTGTCGGATGCTGAGCGGCGCGAGGAGCTGGCTGGGGAGTTGAACCGGCGTGTACAGCGTGGCGCGCAGTTGCTGTCGCAGGCGACGGTGGCCCTGGAGCGCGGGGACGTATTGAGCGCGGCGCGTTACTGGTACGAGGCGGTTCAGCGTCATGGTCGCACACGCCAAACCGATGATTTTGCTGCTCGACTAGCGCAGGTCTACTGCAAGTCTGCGGAGGGCTGGCTGGAGCAGGGACGCCTGGATCAGGTGCTGGCGGCGCGGGAACAGATCGAGGCGCTGGCGGCGACGCAACCGACCGTCGGACGGTTCACGCTTCTGGCCGGGTTGTGTGCGCGGGCGGCGCAACAACTGGCGACGCGCGATTACGGCGACCTGCGCGAGACGCTCCTACGGGTGAAGGGTATGTGCCCATCTAGCGACTGGGTGGCGGCGGCGGTGCAAGCGTTGGACCAGATCGCGCGCGGACAAGAAGCCTTGCTGGCGGGGCCACTGGGAGCCGTGGTCTCAGTGACGCCGTGGTCGATTGCGATGGAGACCGTCGACGCCGGGGCGACCTCGGCGGACCCTCCCGCGGCCACGCTGCGCCTGGACCAATGCCAGCCGCTGCTGTTGATCGTGGATGGCGGCGAAAGCAGTCTGTTGGTAACGGCGGCGCAGGTGCGTATCGGTCGCCAAGGGGCGGCGGACGTGCAGGTACCGATTCCGGTGGAGCTGTGGTCGCATCACGCCGACGTGGTGCGCGTGGGCGGGGATTATTTTCTGACCGCGTACGGACCGGTAGAGGTCAACAAGCAGGGGGTGCAGCGGCGGCTGTTGTGCGACGGCGACCGGGTCAAACTGGGCGAGCGCGGCAAGTTCGTTTTCAGCAAGCCCAGCGCCAAGAGCGAATCGGCGGTATTACGGCTGTCGCATCGCTGCCGGCTGGCGCAAGACGTAAGCAGCGTGGTATTGTTCCGGGATACGTGCCTGATCGGGCGCGGGCCGGCATGCCACGTGCTGGCCCGGGAAAGCGAGACGCAGGCGGTGCTGTTCGAGCGGCGGGGAGCACTGTATGTGCGCACGCTCGGGCCGGGCGAATCCGCCGTCAGGCCGGTGCTGGTGGGCGAAGTTCTGGAATTGGGAGATCTGCGGGTGACAGTCAAGCCCTACGTGGTAGCGCTCGCAGAGTCGGGAGCCTGAGAGGCCGTCGGACGGGTGCGACCGCTGAAAGGCCGGCCGCGCGACGGAGGATGGACCGTGGCCTACACGTTCAAACATGGCGACCGCCCGTTGGAGGGCATCACCATCCAGCGTGCCGTGGGGCGGGGCGGTTTCGGCGAGGTGTACTACGCGGTCACCGATGCTGGGAAGCAGGTGGCGTTAAAGTACCTGCGCGAGAGTCCGGAGATCGAGTTGCGCGGGATTGCGCAGGTAATGAACCTGAAAAGCCCGCACCTGATCACGATTTTCGACGTCAAGCGCAACGCCGCCGGCGAACCATTCGTAATCATGGAGTACGTGAGCGGGCCGTCGCTGCGCGAGCTGATGCTGGCTGAGCCGGCGGGCATGGGCGTGGCCAAGGCGGCCTTCTTTCTGAAGGGCATCGCCGCCGGTCTGAGCTATCTGCATGAGCGCGGCATCGTGCATCGGGATCTGAAACCCGGCAACATCTTCTATGATGACGGGTACGTGAAGATCGGCGACTACGGGCTGAGCAAGCACATCTCGGTATCCCAGCACAGCGGCCAGACGGTGAGCGTCGGCACGGTGCACTACATGGCGCCGGAGATCGGCTCCGGGAGCTACACGCGGGCGATCGACATCTACGCCTTGGGGGTCATTCTTTTTGAGATGTTGACGGGCCGCCTGCCGTTCAGCGGTGCCAGCATGGCGGAAATCCTGATGCGCCATCTGCGCGACATTCCCGACCTGGGGGGAGTGCCGGAGCCGTTTCGCGGCGTCATCGCCAAGGCGTTGGCCAAGGATCCGGGCGAGCGTTTTCAAACGGTCGACGAGATGGCCGCCGTCGTCTTGGATTCGACGGAGATCGTGCGCAGCATGGCCGGCTTCGACGCTACCTCGCTATCGGCAGTGCGCAGAATGCCGGGAGCAACAGACGGCGGCGAGACCATCACTGCGCCGCCGCTCCCGCCTCCGCCCCCGTTGGATGTGCGAGAAGCCTGGCGCGCCGGGCCGACGAGGCGGCTGGAGCACCTGGCGCGGCGCCTCGAACATAAAGCTGCGAAACTGGAGCGGCGACTGGGTGGTGGGGCACTGTCTGAGCAGCCAGCGGCAGCAGATTCGCCGCGGCCGGCACGCCGCCCGCAAATCTTCATTCTCGCGCTGGTAGCGGTGGCGATTGCGGCAGTGCTGGGGCTGTTGCATCCGCGCGGCTTGCGCAGCGAGCCGCCCGCCGCCGTTCCGCTGCTGATCTTTCTGGTTGGCGGTACGATCGGGCCACTACTGGTGCACTTGCGTTTCCTGAGTCGGGCGCTGACCCGCAACGCGCTGCTGGACCGGCTAGCCTATGGCAGCATGGCGGCGTTGTTCATGCTGCCGGGATACTTGATAGCAGTCGAGGAAATTCGTTCTGCTGACCTGGCGCGCGTGATTCTCGGGCCGCTGGCAGCGATAGTGCTGTGCGACTGGGGTCGGCGGATCGAGGAGGGGCGGGGCGGGAAAGTCGGCGGCTGGCAGGCGTTTTGGGCTGGCCTGATCGGACTCGTGGCCGCCAGTGTCGCTGGCGCCGACGAGTGCATGTGGATTGCTGCGGGAGTGGCCGGCGGGGTTTCGCTGCTTACGCAGTCAGCCGCCGGCATGTGGCCGGTGGCGCGCGTGCCGGCCGAGCCGCGGGGGGCCAGGAGTAGCGGTGATCAGTCGGCGCCTGCGGCGACGAAGACCGAGAGTGTTGCCGGCGTGCCGGGTGAGGTGGTGCCCGAACCGGTGGTTGCACCGCCACCGTTGTTGCCAGTGGGCATGGCGCAGCCGTCGTTTGTTGGCCGAACGGCAAACGCCGGCCTGGCGTTCCTGGGCAAGTTGCTGTTGCTAGCCGGCCTGCTGGTGGGCGTTGGGCAAGGCCCCTTCTTGCGATATGCTGCCGGCGAAATGCAAAAAGGCCGCTGGCAGGTCGCTCCCGAGGTCGCGCCACTATTAACCGAGGGGGTACCGGCGGGGGCTGTGCTGGTGGTGTTGGTGGTCGGCAGTCTGCTTCTGATTGCGGCTCGACGGCGCGCCGGAGCGGGGCACTTTCTCCGCGGGTGCTTGGGTTGTGGCGCGCTGTTGTGGGCGGTGCTGGTGGCAATAGTCTGGGGCGAGGACGTGCTGTTGAAACTGTTCCAGAAGCGGGACCTGTCGGGAATTCGGGGGGCAGGACAGTGGAGCACGCTAATTATGATGGGTATCTCGCTGGGGATGGCGGTCGTGCTGCTGTTGTGGCCAGCCGGTCGGCGCGACAAGCCCATTGTGATCTGAGTCGGGCCTTGACTGCTGCCAGCCGCCCCCTAGGCGGGGGCTGCCGACCGGCCCAGGAGACAAGCGGTGACCGTAAAGGTGGCTTTAGTGGCGCCCGTGCTGATGGCCGCCCTCATTCTGCTCATGCTCCCGGCCAAAGCCGGCCACCTGCGCCGTCGCCGAGTGGTGGCCGTACTGCTGCTGACCGGGCTGGCGACTTTCGTGTCGCTGGACGTCCAGGGGCCGGCTCCTGCGTCTGATCGGACGACCGCCGGTAGCGCGCGTGTGGAGCGGAGAGTCTCCGAGGCGCTGGCGCGCGCTGAAAAGCGGCTAAGAGAGGCAGAGCCGCGAATACGAGCGCGGGTCAGCCGGCATCTGCCAGTGGAAAGCGACCAACTTCAACAGAGCGCTCCAGAGATTGAAGTTTTGGAGTTTGAAGCAACGGCGGCGACGCCAAGCAAGACTCCGGTGACCGAAGTGCAACCGCCGCGCTTGCGGATTCCTGATCCGCCGATTCCGCCCGCGGCTGCCGAGCGGCAGGTCGTGCGGGGTCCGGCGGCGGCGTTTACGACAATCACCTTGCTGTTGGCGGCCGGTGCGGTCTTGAAGGTCGTTACGCGCAGTCACCGGGCACGAAGCACACTTGGGGGCCAGCAGCCGACCTAGTGCAGCCGCAGTAGTCGGCAGCCGGCGCGGCGAAAGGCCTGGCGGGGCAGCCTGGGCCCTGCTGTCCGATCAGCCGTGGCGCTTAGAACGACGCCCCGAAAGCGAAGTTGAAGACCCGCGTATTGTCGTCGTCGTCCTTGAGGACGGGGAAGCCGAAGTCGAAGACGATCGGGACGGGACCGAAGAAGTCCACCTGGACGCGCAGGCCGAAGCCGACGGCTGCCCGCCAGCTTGAAATCTCGAAGTCTTCTTCGACCGTGCCCATATCAAGGAACGTTACGCCGCGGAAGGTCTTGCCGTAGAGCGGGAAGGAGTACTCGCCGCCGGTCAGGAAGATGAAGTCGCCGCCGACCGGTTGGTTCTTGATGCCGGCCCGTGGCGAGACGCCGCGGAAACTGAAGCCGCGCAGCGACCCGAAGCCGCCGGCGTAAAAGCGCTCGAAGACCGGGGCGTCACCGGCGATGTAGGCGGCGTCGGCCCGCAAGGCCAGGACGCTCTTGCGATCGAGAATGTCGGTGCGGACGGTCTTGTACCAGGCGGTGCTGATGGCCGGTTTGCTGAAATGGTAGTCGCCGCCCAAGGCGCCGACTTGTTCCCAGCTAAACGAGATGCGGTAGCCCTCGGTCGGCATCATACGGCTGTCGGTGGTATCGCGGACGATGGCGCCTTTCAGGGCGGTCAGCAGGTGATCGCCCTTGGCCTCATAGATCAGGCGAGCGGCCAGCGGGTCGAGGTCGTCGATGCTGACGCCTTCGATGCGCCCGGACCCTTCGATGGCCCAGCCATCCAGCAGTCCGCCGCTGAAACGCTTGCTCAGACTGAGCAGATATCCCAAGCGCTGTTCAGCGTAACCTTCGCGTCCGCGCTGGAAGAGGTAGATGGCGGTGTCCAGTCGCACGGGTTTGTCGAACAAGTAGGGCTCGGTGAAGTGGATGCGGAAGCGGCTGACCTCGCTGCCGGGTTCGGCCTGGAACAACAGGCGCTGGCCGTCGCCGCGGAACGCCCGGCCGCGGAAGAACTCGCCCCAGGTGCGTGGCCAGTCGAAGAGGTCGAAGTTGCGGTTGTCGATGCTCAGCGAACCGATGACGCCGTTGTCGGTGCTGACGCCGAAGCCGATCAGGAACTGGGTTTGCTCCGTCTCCTCGACGCGCACCAGCGCCTCGCGCACGCCGTTGACATCCTCCAGGGGGACGATCTCGATGCTCTCGGGACGGAACAGGCCGGTTTCGCGGAGGCGTTGTTCGGCCTGACGAGTTGCGACAGTGTTGAAGTACTCGCCGGGATAGAAGCGCAGTTCGCGACGAATGACCTCGTCTTTGGTCTGCCGGTTGCCACGAATGGTGATGCGTCCGAAGCGTGACTGCGGCCCTTCCTGAATGACGTAGCGCAATCGCACAATGCCCGGCTCCTCCAGGAAGTCATAGCGTGTGCTTATGTCGGCCGCCACGTAGCCGATCTCGCCATACAGATCGCGCAGGCGCTTGATATCCTCCTGCAAGGCATCGTCGCGCGCGAACTTGCCCGGGGCCAGCCGCAGATTCTCGCGCAGACGTTCGGCGGAGAAGACATTGTTGCCCTCGAAGACCACCTCGGCGATGCGGTAGCGTGGTCCCTCCTCGATGACGAAGACCAGGTCGAGGTTGGCGCGCTCGATGGGGTCGAAATCGAGCCGATAGCCGACGCGCGCGTCCAGGAAGCCTTCGTTGCGATAGAGCTGCTGGAGGGCCAGGGCGTCGCGCTCCGCCTGCTGCTCGTCCAGGGCGCCGGTGCGGAAAATCCATACGTATGTCTTCGTTTCGACGCGTGTCCCCAGCCGGCGCGGAGTGAGTGTGCGGTTGCCCTCGTAGCGGATGCGGCGGATCTTGACGCGCGGCCCTTCGATGATGCGATAGACCAGCCGTCCCTCAGTTTCCAACGCGGCCTCGTCGATCCGCACTTCGGCGTAATAGTAGCCTTTTTGTTTGTACTTCTGCACGATGTCTTCACGTGACCGGTTGATCTCGTAGCGGTCGATCACGGCCCCGGCTGCCGGCGTGAGCTCGAATAGTTGGGCGTCGCTGAAGGCCTTGTTGCCCACCAGCTCGACCGAGGTCAGCGTCGGTTTCTCCTGCACGCTGAATACCACGACCGCTTGACCTTCTTCTACGCTGGTGGTGGCGAACGCTGCCAGGAATTTCCGCGAACGCAGCAATTCGCGCACGTCTTCCTCGACCTGGCGGCGCAAGAAGGGCTGCTCCTCGCGGGTCTTGATGAGTCGGCGGACGTAACCTTCGCCGACCGCCTGCAAGCCCACGAACTCCACCCGCCGCACAATCATCCCGTCGGTCGGCTGCTCTTGGGCGCGCGCTACTGCCAGCGGTGCCAGGAACAGGACCAGGAAGGCGCAACCGGCCCGGCGGCGTGTCGACGGCTCGCCAGGGAACCCCGCTCTGCGGTTCGAACGATCTGGGGGCATTGGGCCTGCCGGCCGTCTCCTGTTTCTTGTGCAGGTCGCACTGCCCGCGGAGCGGGACGATCGGCTGCCGGCAACCGGCCGGATGCTCCGCCGCGCGCCTCCGAATACCCGCTCAGGTGCCTCGTCTTGCACGCGCCACCACTCTCTCACGTGGAAATGCACGTCCCCGAGTCGGCCCCGGGACCGCGCCAATGCCGCGCGTTACTATAACGAGTGGCGACGGACGTGCAACGGCGCGGCGCGGGCCTTGATGACCGCCTGTGTTCCGCTTGCGGCTGCACAGGAGCAGAAGCATGCGACCGGTCATCGGAATAACCACCGGCTTCACAGACGATGAGAGCACGCGGCGCTGCGGCCGCATCGTAATGCCGGCGGACTACGCCGACGCGATTCTGGCGACCGGCGGTTTGCCGGTCTTGTTGCCCGCGCTCGACGTCGCCGATGCGCGCCTGTTCGACGAACTGGTCGCGCACCTGGACGGACTGCTGTTCACCGGTGGACAGGACCTGAACCCGCGACACTACGGACAAGCGCCCCACCCGGCCACGAGAGTGATGCACGCGCGTCGTGACGCGTTCGAGTTGGCGTTTTTCCGACACGCCGACGCCGCCGGCGTGCCGATCCTGGCGATCTGCCTGGGGTTCCAAGTGGCGCACGTGGCGCGCGGCGGGTGGCTGGTGCAGCACGTTGAGGACCTGCCACGCACACCAAGCATAAGTCACCGCGGGCCGCAGGAAGCTGACGCTTTTCACCCCGTGCACATCGAGGCCGGGTCGCATCTGGCCGAGATCGTCGGTAGCACGCAGATCGAAGTGAACAGTCGCCATCATCAGGGGGTGGTTCCGGAAGGCGTCGGGCGCGGCCTGCGTACGGTGGGCCGTGCCCCCGACGGTCTGGTGGAGGCCAGCGAGGACTGCAACGGACGCTTCCTGCTGGCCGTCCAGTGGCATCCCGAGAATCTGGTCACACGCCCGGCACACGCGCGGCTTTTCCAGGCCCTGGTGGCCGCGGCCAGGTGAGAGATATTACCGGCGGCGGCGCGGAAAACCGGCCGGCGGCGGCGTTCGGGTAGCCTGAGAAACCACCTGCTGACCCCCGAGTGGATTTTTTTCGGGACGGTAGCTGCTGCGGCCAGATGTACGTTGCAGCGGCCCGCCGGACATGCCTAGAACCTGATGAGTACAGGAACCAGCGCGGATCTCCCCAGCAGCCCCGATCACCTCGCGAGTCCGAACGGGCCGGTTGAACGAGCCGGCCCGCTTCGTTCAGGCTGTCTGCGCCTGGCGGGGCCACCTACGAGCCTCTGCGGCGCCCGGATAGAATACACCGCTTGGAGTACAGACCGGGTTCTTTTCTGAACAGGGTGTAACCGTGACCCGTACTGCCGCCCAGGTTCGTCAGGAATTCATCGACTTCTTTCGCGGCAAGCAGCATGTTTTCGTTCCCAGCTCGCCGGTGGTCCCCTTAGATGATCCGACGCTGCTGTTCACCAACGCCGGCATGAATCAGTTCAAGCCGTATTTTCTCGGATTGGAGACACCCCGGCATCGGCGCGTGGCGAACACCCAGAAGTGCATTCGGGCGGGCGGCAAGCACAACGACCTGGATGACGTCGGTCACGACACCTATCACCACACCTTCTTCGAGATGTTGGGGAACTGGTCCTTCGGCGATTATTTCAAGAGGGAAGCCATCGCCTGGGCCTGGGAGTTGCTGACCGCAGTGTGGGGCATCGACAAGTCGCGACTGCACGCCACCTACTTCTGTGGCGACCCGCAGGAGGGCCTGGAGCCGGACATCGAAGCCTGCGACCTGTGGGCCCAGGTTACCGACATCGACCCGACGCACATCCACCCGGGCAACAAGAAGGACAACTTCTGGGAGATGGGCGAGACCGGTCCCTGCGGGCCATGCAGCGAAATCCACATCGATCTGACGCCCGACAAGAGCGGCGCGCGGCTGGTGAATACCGGCGACCCGCGCGTTATCGAGATCTGGAACCTGGTGTTCATACAGTTCAATCGCGACGGCAACGGCCAACTGACGCCCCTGCCCGCCAAGCATGTCGATACCGGGATGGGATTCGAGCGTGTCACGGCGGTCCTGCAAGGGCACAACAACAACTATGCGACCGAGGTGTTCGTGCCGGTCATCGAGCATCTGGAACGGATCAGCGGCCATGTGTATGGGGGAGCGCCGGGACCGGGGGCCGCTGACGAATATCAATCGACAAATGACAAGCGCCAGGTGAGCGGCACGGGCGCGCAGCGGTCATCGGTCACCTGTCACCGGTCACCGGTTGCTGCTGTTGTGCGCGCGCCCGTGAGCCGCTTTGCCTTGTTTCGCCCCGGCAACATGCAGGACGAAGCCTGTCGCGTCATCGCCGACCACGTTCGTTGTCTCACCTTCGCGTTGACCGACGGAGCGGTGCCCGACCGGGAGGGCCGCGGCTACGTTCTGCGGCGGATATTGCGCCGCGCGGTGCGTTTCGGGTGGCAATACCTGGAACTGCGCCGGCCGTTCCTTTGCGAGCTGGTCGATACCGTGGTCGCAACGATGGGCGACGCGTTCCCGGAACTGAAGAGGAACCCGCAGCACGTCAAGGACATCATCCGTGAGGAGGAGGAATCATTCGAGCGGACGTTGGACCGCGGCATTGCCCTATTCGAAGAGGCGGCCGACATCGCGCGTCGCCAGCACCACAACCGTATCCGCGGCCAGGACGCCTTCCGCCTGCACGATACCTACGGGTTCCCGATCGACCTCACACAGGTCATGGCCCAGGAGCAGGGGCTGACGGTGGATATCGCCGAATACGAGCGCTTGATGGAGGCAGCACGCCAGCGCGCCCGGTCCTGCGCCAAAGGGTTCGATGCTGCCGGCGCGGCGCTGTCGGCCGAACTGTTGGCACCTTGTGGCGTTACCGATGACTCCTTCAAGTACACTGTCGAGCATCTATGTGAGCCGCTGCGAGCGATCGTGCGTTGCGGACCGGACGGCCAGCCTGAGTTGCTTACCAGTGAGGGGGTGCTCCACCCGGGCGACAGCGCCGGCCTGATCTTCGCACGCACCTGCTTCTATGCGGAGGCCGGCGGGCAGGTCGCGGATACCGGTACGATCGGTACCGCCGGCGTGCGCTTCGACGTCGAAAATACGCAACAGATCGGCGACGTGATCGTGCATTTCGGAACGTTGGTAATGGGCACGCTCCGCATCGGTGACCAGGTGGAGCTGCGCGTGGATGCCCGGCGCCGCGCGACCATGAAGAACCACACCGCCACCCACCTGCTGAACTGGGCGCTGCGTGAGGTCCTCGGCGACCATGTGCAGCAGAAGGGCTCGCTGGTCGACCACGAGAAGACACGCTTCGATTTCTCGCATCCCAAGGCCCTGACGCCGGCGCAGATCGAGCAGATCGAACGGCTCGTGAATGAGCAGATCCGGGCCGCCTTGCCGGTTCACTATCAGGTCGTGCCCCAGCAACAGGCCCTACAGATCAACGGCCTGCGCGCCGTCTTCGGCGAGCGCTACCCCGAGCAAGTGCGCGTCATGTCCATCGGTGTCCCGGTAGCCGAACTGCTGCGAAATCCGACCGATTCGCGCTGGCGGCGCTATTCCATCGAGTTCTGCGGTGGCACGCACCTGAAGAGTACGGCAGAAATCGGGCACTTCGTTATCACGCACGAGGAGGCGGTGGCCAAGGGTATCCGCCGCCTCGTGGCGACGACCGATGCGACCGCCCGTCTGGTGGAGGAGACCGGGACAGCGCTGGTCCAACGAGCGGAGGCCTTGAAGGCTGCTGCGGCGGAAGACTTGGCGACCGGCCTGAGCGAGCTTCAGACCACGCTGGCCAGCGCCACCATACCGGTGCGCCAGCGCGAACGCTTGAGGGAACTGCTTGCTGAGCTCCAGAAGCGTGTCAGGCAGCAGCAGAAGATCGATGCCGCCGGGGCGGTCGCGGTCGTCAAGACCGAGATTGACAAACTGCTGTCAACGGCGGAGAAGAGCGGTGACACCACCATTGTGATCGGCGAGCTGCCCGAACTGCCGGTGGAAGCTCTCAAGGCGGGCGCCGACATGATCAAGCAGAGGTGCGGGTCGGCGGCGGTTTTGTTCGGCGTCCGCAGTTCCGACAAAGCTATGCTGTTGGCCGCCATGACGCCAGACCTGGTTGCCAAGGGCCTGAAGGCGGGTGAGCTGGTGAAAGCCATCGCTCCGCTGGTGGACGGTGGTGGTGGCGGCCCGCCCACCATGGCCCAGGCGGGGGGTCGTACGCCACAGCGCATACCGGAGGCGCTGGCGGCGGGACGCGCGTGGATCAGGCAGCGGCTCTAGTCGTACCGCATCCTGCGCGCTCCGTATGCCGGGCGTTGGTCTCTCGAATGTTGCCGCAGACGGGCCGCGCGACCTCAGTAGCGGCGGATCAGGCCGATCACCACGCCCTGAATCTCAACGTGCTTGGTCTTGATGGGCTTGTAGTTGGGATTGGCCGGTTGCAGGCGAATGCCGTCCGGCTCGCGGTAAAAGCGTTTGAGCGTGGCCTCGCCGTTGTCGAGCAGAGCGACGACCGTTTGTCCATCGCGCGCTGTGGCACGCCGCGCCACCACTACGTAATCGCCGTCGCAGATGCGGTCTTCGACCATGCTGTCGCCGTCGACACGCAATACGTAGGTTTCGTCCGGCGAGACAAAAAGTTCTTCCAGATCCAACACTTCGCGGTCTTCCAGGGCCTCGATGGGCCGACCGGCCGCGATTGTGCCGCGCAACGGTAGACGTGTCGGGCGCTGGTCGGGAAAGGTTATGTTCTCGCTAAGTCGCAAAGAGCGTGCCTTGTGCCGCGAGCGCTTGAGATAGCCCTTCTTTTGCAACGCGCTGATGTGTTCGAACACCGTTACCTTGCTGATGCCGAACTCGTCCGCCATTTCCTGCATGGTGGGTACGTACCCGCGCGCGTTGGCGTAGTCGCGGATATAGGTAAGGATGCGCAACTGTTTGGGCGTTAGCGCCGAGCGGGGCTTGCTCTGTTGGCGACCCATCGTATTCCTCCGCCAAGAATGCACTGAGGGACCCGAAAAGCACGGGTGGCAGAGGTTGCGAGGCGGCCGCCCAGACGCGCCGATCCGCCTGCGTTGCGGTCAGCAAGCATGCTTCAGCCGCCGGGTGACGAACCAGTTCCGGCAGGCAGCCGCAAGGACACTCGGCTTCGTCGTAGGGTTCGGTCCGCAGGTTGAACAGCCCTGGACCGTTGGACCGGACCTCGCGGCGAAACTCACCGCCCGGCCCGAGCACACAAAGCAGCCGTCCAGGTGGCAGTTGTTTGAGCATCAGAGCGCACTCCATTGCGACTCGGCTCCACCAGCTCTGCACCCGTGTTTGCCATCCATTAGCACTAATAGTAACCTAACAGTGCGTTTTTGTCAAATCGTCTCAGGCGCAAAAAGCTGGCGGTGAAGCCCAACTTCATGTAGCTCGCCACTCCTGATACCACTATAGCTTGCATAAAGCCGCCGGGCCAGTGCTTTTTGGACAAAATTCCGAAAATCCTGCGAACACGCGGCAATAGGCTCGTGCCATAGTGGTGTTAACTGGCTGACTGGGAAAAAGTTATCGGCGTGCGCGCTCTTCGGCTCTGCTCGACCTGCGTGTTCAAGCCCCGCCGCGATAATCCGTTCCACGCCAGCGAGTACGCGCGCCGGAGATCCGTCGCAGGGCGTTGCCCATCATCGCCACACATAGTGCCGCCCCCAATGGGTAGGTTAGGGCCCACCAGGGCGGGAGGGCGCACAGGCGGTAGAAGCGCCAGAGGACGGACTGTTGTGCCAGGAGGGTAGTCGTTGCCGCCAGCGCTACCGCGGTGCCGGCCTTTCCCAACAACGGCGCCGCAAGAAGGCTTATCGCCGGCGATAAGCTGAAGACCAGCAAAAACATGATGCTCGCTAGCAACCGTGGCCAGGTACCGAAGCAGCCGTAGAAAATTCGGCTCCATCCGTGCCAAATCTGCCGCAGGCCAACGTACATGCGGACGCTGTACATGTCGGCACTGCGAACGACGCGCAGACGCAACCCCAAGCGTTTGGCCTGGCGGGCAAAATGCATGTCTTCGTTCAACGCGGTTTTGAACTGAGCGTGACCGCCGAGCCGTTCATAGACGGCGCGCGACATCAGCATGAACGCGCCGTTGGCATAAGCCCGCGACGAACGCGGGTCGTTGACCTTGGTAGGCGGGAACCAAAAGACCATGATGGCGCCGGCCGGCGGCTGGACGACCCGCTCCCAGAACGTATGGGCTTCCAACCTTGGCAGAACCGACAGCAGGTCGATCTGCTGGCGCTGCTGGAAACGGACGGCAGCCGCAAGGAGATTCGCCGTGTGAAAGCGGCAGTCGGCGTCGGTGAAACAGAAGTATTCGCCGGTAGCATGCTGTACGCCCACGTGCATGGCATGATTCTTGCCAGCCCAGCCGGCGGGCAAGTTCGAGACGTGGACGGCGCGCAGACGCTGGTCTTCGGTGGCCAAACGTTCGATGAGTGGCCCGGTGCGGTCGTGGCTGCGATCATTGATCGCGACCACTTCAAAATCAGGGTACTGTTGTTTCAGCAGGCCGCGCAGACACTGCTCGATGTTGGCTTCTTCGTCCTTGGCGGCCACAAGAACCGACAGTCTCGGCAGCGGCTCCGGTCCGCACGCCTGTGCGTCGCTCAGCACTACTTCGTTGTCGGCTTGGTTGATGGCCAGATGGCGGCGCAACCAGATCATGCCGATGACCAGCAAGGACCAAAACCATACCCAAGTCCACGCCTGCAAGTTCCAATCCAGCCAAGCCACCGGCAAGTTCGCTCTCCCGCATTGACAGGTTGAGCAGCCTAACGAAAGTGCGACAATGTCGCCAATTGCGATGACGGAGGTTTACTCGATGACGAGTCGACGGACCCGCAGCTCGCGGCTACCGGGCGGAAAGCGTTCGTCGTGTCGACCCTGCACCTGTTCTGTCAGGGGCGGGCAGATGCTGGTGGCGGTACTGGCACTGGGGGCGTTCCCGGGACCTGGGACCGGACGGGCGGTGTCCCAGACTACCCAACCCACGACGCAGGGCGCGCCGACGATCACCTACACTGAGCCAGCCATCGGTTTCGAGCTGGAGTTGCCGGCCGGTTGGGAGTACGACCGCACGCGGTTTCAGGATTTCAAGGACTCGCTCGGACTGCTGCGCGGCCGCGAACCGGGCGGTCGGCGCGCCCTGCAAGTCTTGGTGTTCCGCAGTTTCCCGATGAAGCCGTTCGAGGATTGGATCGTGGACTTCGGTAAGGCGCTGGCGGAACTGGCCAACGCGCCGCGCGTCGACTGGCAGACCTGGTCGCTGCCGCCGCGCGCCGGCGTGGTGCTGACGCTGACCTCGCGCCTGGCGGCGGTGACGACACGTTCGCACTACCTCTGTGTGCCCTTCGACCCGAACACGGTCTGGGTGCTGGTGTACAGTGGCAGCGTGGCGCGGCCGGAAGAAGAGGCGGCGATACGGCAGGATTTCGATCGTCTGGCGGCTTCGTTACGAATCTACTATGACGCGCAGGAAGCGGAGCGGCTGGTGCCGGCGTTCGAGCGCGGTCGGGTCCTGCTGGAAAGGCTCCGGCAGCAGGCCGCTCGTGTGCAACCTGACGACACTGAAAGGGTGTACGAAATCCTCTTGCGCGGCAAGCCGATCGGCTACCTGACCCGGCGGATCAGCCGCGAGGAGTACGTCTTCAGCACGCCGCGTGCCAAGCGTCGCTATGCCAAGGAGGGGCTGCGGGTGCGCGAACGTTCGTGGCGGTTTGCGGATGATGGAACAGTGCGGCACACGCGGCTGGATTTATTCAGCAGTTTCGATATGCAGGACGAGTTGATGGAGAATCGGCAGACGCAGATTCCGCCACCCGGCGATCTGCCGGAGTTGCTGATCCGTACCGATCAGGTGGTACGCGAGGGGGAGGTGCTGTTTTCGAGTTTCACGACCAGCCGCGACGTTGGGCTGCCGGAGCCGAGCAAGCCGATAGAAGTCGGCCCGGTTTATCTGGATCAGGCCTGGCTGCGGCTGCTGCCGTGGCTGCTGCGCGATGCCACGCACGAAGCATACGCTGTGGCTTGTTACGACTTCGAGACGCGGGCATTGTTGTCGCACGTGATCACGCCGCTGGGCGAGCAGAAGTTGCCCGACTTTCGCGGGTCGGTCCGTGTGTTCGAGTTTCGCGACGGTTTCATCAATCGTCCTGGCCGGTTGTACAGCGACGAACACGGCAACTTGGTGCGACTGGAAACGGGCGAGCTGGTGCTCAGGCTCGCTTCCCGTGCCGAGATAGAGCAGCGCTACGGCCAGCGTCGCGACGAAGCACGGAGTCGCTTTCGGTTGTCCGACGAGTAAGCATCTGGGCAGCGTGCGGTTGCAGCAGGCTGGCGGCATGGTGCTGGCGCGGCGGCGTGTGCAGCCGGGGGCGGGGGTGGCGGGGCCGCGGATGTGCCGCCGCTGCTTCTGTTGCTTGCCCTAAGGGCGTACACGGCGGCAGCGCGCGTTGTACAATGTGCACACCTGACCGCCTATAATGTCCCGCACTGGCAGCCGGTATTCGACTGCGGCCGGCAGCCATCCGGGGCCGGTAAGCGGCTGCGGGCGTGGCGCAATTGGTAGCGCATCAGCCTTCCAAGCTGAATGTTGCGGGTTCGAGCCCCGTCGCCCGCTCTTCTTCCCCCTCTCGCACCGCGTCGCACGGCGTCGCTTTGTTCCTGCACCGGCAATGAGTTGCGCGAACCGCGCGGCAATGGCGGCGTGTTTGCTTCATTGACCGTTTGAGCACTGAATCGCGCTGAATCGCGCTGCAACTGTCGGGGAAATAGGCGGGGTGACATTTCCCTAACATCGGAAGCCGCGGTCGCATCGCCCGTGCCCGTAGCGCTCTGTGCCTGCTGCTCGGGCTCGCCGTCCAGCGGCAACGTTGGAAGCCGGTCCAGCGCCCCGCGCAGGTCGATGAGCCTCACGTCGGCGTAGTGCTCATCCGTGACGCCTTCGGC
>Ga0209101_1001589_pt1 | contig 16432 bp, 12 predicted proteins | sample ConPoolayeCmetaG_FD_185481 | JGI IMG/M metagenome (GOLD analysis project Ga0209101, IMG submission 185481) | Hot spring microbial mat communities from California, USA to study Microbial Dark Matter (Phase II) - Cone Pool mat layer C metaG... ...
CGGCGGTACACGCTTGAGAAGATACCCGTAGTAGATTGCCGCACTCTCCGGCAAGACGCCGATCTTTCTATCGCGTTCTAGTTCAAATAACGCCTCATCCCCGCTATTACGCATCCTATGGCATCCAACTCATCGCATACATCTTTTCTTCGTTTTATCACAACATCGTTTTTTAATTCCGTCAAAACCTGTATGGACGACAATTTAGAATAGCCAGTTTTTCTAATTTCCATCGGCGAAACCGGCTTTAGATTCGGCCAAAGCAACCAGGTTTGATACCACATTGCGCCGAGGAGGATATCCGCCCTCTTCGACCTTACCCCGCTCGGTCGCTCATAAAACACCTCTTGTGGACCGATTTCGGCAATGAATTTTTCCAGCCAAAGGGCATAGTTTCGTATAGCTGCGAATCCTTTTTCGCCCGGCTTAAATACTCCACTGCTGAAATACAGACCATCTTCAAATACGGCCCAGCCTACGCTATGCGTTGAGGCATCCAGGCCGATCAATCTAGAACGGTGCAACTACATCTCCTTTAGGCGTTTCTTCGGCTTTAGGGCCTTCCGTCCGATCGGATTCGCTACTGCCTTTCCAGACCAGAACACGGAGTGTTTTGGCGGTTACCTCATAGCTTGCGCGCGAATTACCGTCTTTATCCGTCCAGATACGGGGGCTACCGTCATCTCCGGGTGAAAGATGGCCTTCTACAACCACAAGGGCCCCTTTGGTGATTTTTTCCATAACAAATTCGGCCAATTTTTCCCAGGTAGTAACCCTAATCCAAATCGTTCTTCTTTCCTCTTTAAAATAGTAATCTACGGCAACCGTAATGTTACTTACACACGTTCCCGCCGGCGTGTAACGTGTGTCGGGGTCACGAACTACTCTACCGACCAAAGAAATGCTATGCCACATTTTTACTTTACCTCCCAGCTTGAAAAAAATTGTGCTTACACGTCAAAGTCGATTATACACAAAAAAACAAAAAAAGTCAAATGACACAAAAACAACACAAAAAAGTCAAAAAATTTTCGACAAAAAAACACACAAAGTGCCCATTGGTCGAATTTGACTTTTTTTGTAAAACGTAGTATAATATATATGTATAGACGACTTCTGGAAAAACGGTAAAATCGGCTTGTTTCTATAATACAGAACAAGTTGCATCGATTTGACAAAATACCTTTTTTGAATATAATCGTTCCCAAGCGCGGGGCGGCAACCCGCGCACATACCCTTTTTCCCATAAGGCCCAGGGAGGGTAGAAGTAGTGCTACTACCCACAGAGGTTTGCCCGCCAGGGCGCGCCCATTTTTAGTGGCGGCTTGTCCAAAAGACAGGTATAATAGCTTTTTAGCTATTATTAAACTTTCCCTAGTTGAATACCATCAACACATCCCATCCGGCTTCGCGCAAGCGAGGGGATCGCAGACGAGTGGTTAAGGGCCGATAGGGCACGTTGGGGATTAGCACCATTTGCGAACGGCAAAACGCAAATGCCCCTGAAGTCTGCGCCGTTTTTTAGCGGGTGCAAGCAGCACATCCTTCCCCTTGTTCACAGGGGGGGGGATGTGCTTGCCGCGCACCATATCGAGTATGGAATGCATTTTTGACTTGGTGCGCGGCCCTCCACTTCGTGGAGATTTTTAGACGGTTCAAGGGCTAACCGGCAAGGGATAGGAACGAGAAACATCTAAAGGTATGTAACCGAAAAAGCTACACAAAGCCAAGCAGGGGGCGGTATGGCTAAATAAGATACCGTACCGGTGATAATAAGCCAAGCGTAGGGAAAGCAGACACGCCGGGCCATACGGGATGATAAGTAACATAGATAAGAAGCCAAGCACACGAGACAAATGAGAACTAAAATAAATCCTTAATACAGATTGGAACTTAGAGATGTTATAAAACGTTATAGGAATATTTAAGAGAACGTAACTAAAGTTTGACTTTACTTGAAAGCAGGACAAGCCGGTGGCAAAAGATACGTAATCAAAAATCGACTTTATGACCATAGTAAAGTCATAACAAAACCATAGACGCAGTCATAGATGAAACCATAGATGCAATCATAGATGCAACAACAGATGCAACCATAGATGCAACAACAGATGCAACCATAGATGTAACCATAGAACAACAATGGACTTGATCACAGATTAACCCACGTAAGAAGCTTAAAGATAGTTCCTCCCTTGTACTCGTATCAAGATACCCCGAAGATTACCTAAAAACCATTCGAGCATTTGCAATCCAAAACACCAATCGATACTCGGTAAAAAACCGTTGGAACGGTGTTAGAGATTTCGAGATCGACCAAAACCAAGTCCGCAACGGTCTTAAGGTAGCTTCCGGTACCCGAGTTCGATAGAGTCCTCAATCGGCGCCGGTGATGGCTTTAAAACTGATTTTTGATCTGACAAGATTACAGAAAAAGACTGATTCCACGACATTGGGGATACTATGCCTGTTTCCCGGTGGCTTTTAGATATGTTTTTTTGGTGATACATTACTTTTTACGGGAGTTTTTTTGATGGATGGTCTTACGACTGTTTTGCAGCGTTTTCAGTTCTATGACAAGTTCTCGCGTTTTGATTGGTCCAAGATGCGGCGCGAGACTTGGGAGGAATCCGTTACACGCGCGGTAGATTTTCTTGCCGAGTTGGGCGGCCATAGGGATGTAATTCCGTATGATGAAATTTATCGGTATATGTTAGATTGCAAGATAATGAGTAGTTTGCGTCTTTTGTCTATGGCCGGTCAGGCAGCCAGGCGGAATAACGTGGCGATTTATAACTGTGCCGCGTCGGCGGTTGATTCCCTTGACGTATTTGTCGAGGCGCTGCTGATTTCTATGGCCGGTTGCGGTTTCGGTTTTTCTGTAGAAAGGCGTTTTGTCGATAAGTTACCCGAAGTCAAGCCGAGAACCGGTCTTATTTTTAATCATGTAGTAGATGATTCTTCAGAAGGCTGGGCCGATGCCCTTCGTTTTGGAATCGAGAACTTTTTCAACGGGAACGACGTGCTTTTTGATTATTCCCTTGTCAGGCCCGCCGGAGCGATATTGAGAACTAAGGGCGGCCGTGCGAGCGGTCCTGACGCACTTAAAAATTGTATAGATACGTTTCGCAAGATTATTTTTTCGGCCGCCGGTAGGAAACTCAGACCGATCGAGGTACATGATCTGATGTGTTCGGTCGGCCAGTGTGCCGTTTGCGGCGGGGTCAGAAGAACGGCTATGATTTCCGTCTTCGATCCGGATGATACCGAGATGTTGCAGGCTAAGGTCGGTACGTTTCCATCGATTAGGTGGAATGCCAACAATTCGGTTGCTCTGCCCGACGTTTTGGATCGCGAGCTGTTCGATGGGCTATTTTCTTTGATGCATCGTTCCCGTAACGGCGAGCCGGGCTTTTTGAATAGGCGGTCGATTCGTATAACCGTTCCGGAGCGGCGCAACAAGGATTATTTGTTTTTGCCGAATCCGTGTCAGCCCGGATATGCGACCGTTTTGACGCCGTTTGGGATAAGAACGCTCTCCGATATTTCCGTTGGTGATAAAATATGGAGCGGAAAGAGGTGGGCAACGGTAGTTAATAAAGTATCGAGTGGCGTGAAAGATGTTTACAGGTATCGTACTCGTTATGGTTTTTTTGTAGGGACTAAGGATCACAAGGTTTTTGTAAGTTCTACGAGAAAGTTACCCGTATCGCGGGCCGGGAAGATTGTTCCTGCGGTCGGTAATCCGCCACGGAACTCTTTCTTTGCGGATGAGGATGTATTCTGGGGCATTTATTGCGGGGCCTACAAGTTAGGGAGAGGAAAGCTTGTACGGCTTGTTGTCGGTAAAAGCAGAACTAAGGTGAAGGAGTTTTTGTCCCGTTATCTCGGTCTGTTCGGCGATTTCACATCTGTATCTCTTTGTATCGATAAGACGCCGCTTGATGTGTGTAGAGAGTATTTGACCAAAACGCCCGATAAGGTTATTAGTTTTCTTCGTGGTCTTTTTTCCGTTAAAGCAATTGTTTATAATATTACCAATTTTTATACACGTCTTTATATCAAGCTTCCGGGTGAACTGATGGATATGGTTCAATTGATGTTGAGCTCGGTCGGTATTTTGTCGGAAAAAGACGGTCGCGGTCGCCTGGCTATTAGAAAGGACGTTCCTTTGTTCTTTGAGCGTGTAGGTTTTCTTGATGGATATAGGCCGATAGGAAATCATTATCATAATTATAGACATCGGTCCTTTGAAATTCTCGATGCCGAGAAGATCGATGAATGTGAAGTTTTCGATATTACGGTTGATGTCTCCGAGCATTCTTATTGGACGGGAGGCCTTTTGGTTTCCAACTGTGGTGAGATTATTTTGCGCGAGACCGGCGAGTTTTGTAATTTGTCTATGGTAATAGCCCGTGAAGATGATACGGTTTCTTCGTTGGCCGAGAAGGTTCGTTTGGCAACGATCATTGGAACGATTCAATCTACGGCTACGCATTTTCCCGGTCTTCGCCCCTGTTGGCGCCGGAATGCCGAAGAAGAACGTCTTCTCGGCGTTGATATTTCCGGTCATTATGATTGTCCAGTTCTGGACGATGAAGCCGTATTAGGTTATCTTCGCCGTGTTGCGGTTGAGACCAACGAGCGTTTTGCCCGTATATTGGGTATACGCCAGGCCGCCGCGGTAACGTGTGTAAAACCGTCCGGAAACTCCTCGACGTTGTTTAATTGCTCACCCGGGATTCATCCTCGTTGGTCGAAATATTATATACGTAATGTTCGTGTTTCCGCCACATCGCCGCTCTATCGCCTTATGCGCGATCAAGGTGTTCCTATGCATCCGGAAAACGGCCAAACCTGGAGCAATGCCGATACCTTTGTTGTTCATTTTCCGGTAAAGTCTCCCGATTTTTGTACGACGGCCGAGGATATAACGGGGGTCGATCATTTCCTTCGTTGGCTGAAGGTTAAGAAATATTATACCGAGCATAATCCTTCTGTTACGATTTATTACTCGGACTCCGAGCTTGAGAAGCTAAAGTCTTTGGTTTGGGAAAACATCGATTATGTAACGGGTATTACTTTCTTGCCGAAGGAAGATATCAAGTACGATCAGATGCCGTTTGAAAAGATAACGGAAAGCGAGTATCGCCGCCTGGTTAATGATTTTCCCGTAATCGATTTTTCCAGACTCCCGGAATACGAAGAGGAAGATATGACTACCGCCGCTCAGGAGTTGTCTTGTTTTGCGGGAAGTTGTCTAATTTGACTTTTTTTGCATAATGTGGTATAATAGGAGTTATACGGATATGCCGGATGACCTAAAGAAAAAAGCCCTCGACACCTGGCGCAAAAAAGGTTTTAATGATTTGTATGATTTTTTTTGCAATTTTGCAGATATCTTCGGTAAAAAAATAGAGTTTCAGACGCTATTGTTGTGGGCCGTCGAGGGGGAGTGGCCGAATCTCGGCAATGATGTCAAGATTATGGGCAATATGTTGGCCAGGATAAGGGGGACGGATGGCAGCGGTTTGTTTTTGCTTGTTCACGCGCTTTTGAAATATCTTGAAACGCAGCCGGACAATATAAAGAATGCACTTGCCGATGAGCTGAGTGCTATCAAGGGACGTATCGAAAAGTATGTTATGGATGAAGAGCTTACCGACTATTGGTATTCAAAGTTCGTCTCTTTGTTGGCCCGGCTGGAGAATTTTTTGGCCTCGCTGGCTTTTGATGCCGAGCGCGGGGTAACGTTTGCCGATGTATTGCTGGAATGAGATATTTAAGTCAATATGAGATTGATGAAATAAAAAAATGTAAAGATGATATAGTATATTTTATTACTACTTATTGCCGTCTTAGAACTGCTTCGGGTGAGGTCATTTCGTGGAAACCGCATCCTTATCAGTTAAAGCTGTGGGAGAAGCTCTCCGGTAACAGGAACGTTATTGTAAACAAGAGCCGTCAGCTCGGCTGTTCTTGGGCTACGGTTGCCTTTGCTCTTTGGCGGACTATTTTTACCCCCAATACGGAAATCCTCTTTTTGTCTCAGACGGAGAAAAAGGCCATCAGGCTACTTGAGATTTTGAAGTTTCTTGTCTCCGTTTTGCCCGATTTTCTTGTTCCCGAAATAGTTCAAAATAATCAAACGCGCATTGTATTCTCGTTTAAGAAAGTATTAAATTCGCGGGCTGTTGAGTATAAGAGTTCTGTAGATTCGTTGACGAGTAGTCCGCGAACTGCGGCCAGCTATACTCCTACTTTTGTTATTATCGACGAGGCTGCGCATATACCTTATTCCGATGAGACGTTTGCGGCGTTAAAGCCCGCGCTGGCCCAGGGGGGGACGTTGGCGGTTGTGTCTACGCCGAACGGGACGAAGAATTTCTTTTATCGTTTGTGGGTTGAGTCGCAGACGGCCGTTCTTTCCGGTCGTGAGCCTGCGTTTTTTCCTATAGTTGCCCATTGGCGCGACTGTGGATATGACGATGCGTGGTATGAAAAAGCTACCGGAGGGATGACTAAGGTTCAGATTCTTCAGGAATTTGAATTGCAGTTTATTACATCTGGAACGCCGTTTTTTGACCTGGATAGACTTGAGGCGTCCTATCGCCCGCCGGATAAGTATAAAGAGATATATGACAACGAGGGCCGTAATCTGTTGGTGCAGACCGACGTGTGCTATACCGGTGTAGATACGGCCTCCGGTGGAAATGATTATACCTCGCTTGTAACTCTAAACTCTTACGGTGTTGAGATAGCTTCTCTTCATCGGAATGATATACCGATTGAAGAGTTCGTGGGCTTTTTTACGGTAGATCAGAACGGTCGTACACGGTATAATGGGATTTTGCAGGACTGGATAAAACGATATCCCGGTGCAATGGTGGTCGAATATTTCGGTACGGGTGAATATGCATATCACCGTGTAGCCGATTCGTTAACGCCGGATGACACGTCGTACGTTGTCCCGATTAGACCTAATGCACATATTAAGCAGAGAATTTTGAATAATCTCCGTATGGGTGTTTATTCCGGTCAGGTTATTATTACCGATCCGTTTACTTATGAATGTATGCGGGTTTTTGAGGATCAGGGTGACGGCCGTGCCGGCGCGCCGCCCGGTTTTCACGATGATCCCGTTATAGCCCTTGCGTTGGCTTATAATGAGCTTTGTAAAAATACCAATATGTTTATCGATTTAGATTTCGAGAAGAAAAAGCCCGAATTGCCCGAACTTCAGAACGAAGTCGATGCCTTTTCGTTTATAAGGCCCGAATTTGATGCAGGTTCTGATTTGATGGTCGATACGATTGATGCAGTTCCCGAATTGGAGATATGAATGACAAAGTGTGCCCGTCCTGAATGTATGAATGAAGCTGTAAAAGTATATTGTTCTCGCCGATGTGCTAATTTGGATAAGGATCGTATGCGGAGAATAAAATATGAGTCTTCTCGTCTTGGTTTAACGGAAAAGATACCTTCTACGGTAGTCGATTTTTTCAAGACCCGCCTCGGTAGCAACGCCGACGTGGTCTTGAACGAGATATCCTTATTTTTGGAGGATAAGCGCTCGTCTCCTGTTTTAGGGAGGATATTGACGGATTCGGATGCCCTGGTTGACGATTTTTCCGGTACGTATTCTTTTAATACAAGTCCTTTGAGCTTTGAAAAGATCGAAAAGATGCTCCGCAACGGCCAGTTGGTTTTCGGAATAGAAATGAAGAAATCTTGGGTTAGATCGGCGCTAAGGAACGATCGTAGTTGGGATGTAGAGTGCGAGAATAGGGAAATTGCCGATCTTGTAGATAAAAATATGCAGAGGATTTTCTCCAGGTATTCTAACGATTTTCTCGATTGTCTTGTTTACGGTTCTTATTTCGGCGAAAAAGTTTTTGCCTTGAGAAGGGGTTCGGAAATCGGTCTTGTTGGCCCGGCAGCGGCGAAAGAGTATGTTGTCTATGACAAGATATTATCCGTTAACCCGGTTACGGTAGATAGAATCGTCTATAAAGGTGACGGCAAGATATTTGACGGTTTTGTACAGATTTCTCCGATTAACAGGCGCGAAATACATGTTCCATCCGAGTATTCATTGGTAATTCCTTATCGCCCCCGGTTTGGAAACCTTTGGGGAAGATCGATTCTCGAACCCGTATATCCCCTTTGGGTCTGGTATGAAATCACCTATCGTGCCTGGGTTCGGTATATGGAAAGAATGGGGACGCCGGTAACGGTTTGCTATGCCCCGTCTCGTGGAATGGTGAGAACCCCCGAGGGAGATACGGTTCGCGCGATGCAGTATGCATATGTAGTGGCAAGCAATGTGTCACGTTCAAATGCCGTTGCCATTCCGAGTGATGTAGATCAGGATTCACACTCCCCGCTTTGGAAAATAGAGTATCTTACCGACTCATCCGGAAGCGGTGCAAAATTCCAGCAGGCGCTTTCGGAATTGGGACTTCAGATGCTCCGTGCTATGGTTATAAGCGATCGCGCCATTGCCCAGCCGGTGGGCGAGTCGTCTTCATATGCGGCATCTCGGCAGCATTTTGCCGTAACGATGTTGCATAACGAACAGTTGCTTCAGGACATAATCAACTATTTGAATCAGTATGCGTTACCGCAGCTTTCGCATTACAATTTCGGAAGAGAAGCTCCTGTTGCACGGATTGTAACCGAGGGGCTCGATCCCGACGAGCGTGACAAGATTTTCTCACTTTTCAATACGCTCGGTAATCAGGCCGGTGGGGAGGCGCTTGATTATATAGATTGGCGTCGGGTAATGGAGGTCTCCAATATTCCTACTTTGACGGACGAAGAAGTTATGGAGCTAAGAAAACGCAGAAAGGAGTCCGAAACCGAAACTGACTTTTTGCGCTTTTCCGGTTTGATGAATAAAGGGTCGGATAAAGAAGGTCGGAAAAACGGAAAAATAGAGGAAACCGGTGATCAGACCGGCAGCGGGGAAAAGCTACCTGAAACGGCGGCGTCGAGAAAGAGCGAACTCTTTTCCGGGGTTTTCTTAACCCAGGAGCAGTTAGAAGAGCTTGCCGAGGGCGTGCGTTGATCGAGGTTAACGGGATTCTTTTTGACGAGAAGGAAATAGAGCGTATTGAAGAAACGCTCGGTGGTGAAGTCGTTCGTGACGAAAAGGTAAATAGGATATTGGACGCTTTTATATGCTCGTCCTCTGTTATGAATAAAGGTTTGTGTCGTTTTAGAATAAGCGATTATCCGGAGTATTTTTTTTATCCGGTCATAGTTGATGTTGATATTTCCGGTATCAAATATCCGACCAACAAAGTAATATTTGTAAAAACCAGGAGACTTTTTTAGGAGGACATATGGTTCAGGGTGTTGCAAGTTATTTTCAGAAGATTTTTGTGTACAAGGATGTAATAGAAGAGTTTCTCGGCAGGAAGATCGATCTCTCAAAAATAAAAAGCGAAGAAGATGCCAAGAAGGTATACGAGGAGTACGAAGCCGTTGCCGATTCTGTTGAGAAAAGCAACTATATTCGTGCAGTTGCGGAATACGGTGTCGATGAGTTTGGCACTCCAAATTATCCAGACGATTTTGTTATGGACCGTAAATTGAACTACGGTAATCGTATTAACGTATTCTTTAATAAGGTTAGCTCTTATTTAACCGAAGACGAGGAACTTAGCCCGGAGCAGCAAGAAGAGTTGCAGGCATTCGCTAAAGAACTTGTTAATGGGTAGGTCTATAGCGATGTTGTGTTTTGCAGATGCCGATTCCGATTTGAGGCGTTTTTTCTCGTTTCTGAGATATTTATCCGATAGCAATCCGTCTTATAATCGCGAACTTGTTTTTACTATCGCGTTGGAGGAGCTCGGCTTAATTGTTAGTTCTGGGTATGGCGATGATAAGGAAAAAGTTCGTAATCTCGTTAGATCGGCGATTTTTCTTTCAACCGGCGAAAAGGCTGCAGATTTTTCAAGGAATTTCAGAAAGGTAAAGGTAAATATTCCCGGCATCAAGAACTATTATTGGGACCCTGCTAAGCATCCGCGTGACGAGCGTGGGCGTTTTACTTTCAAGGGTGCCCCTGGCGGAACAAGTGAAGATGAAAAACGGGAATCTGATATTTTTCCCGATCTCATTGAAAAAGTAATGGCCGTGCTTTCTAACGTAACGGTGCCGAAATATACACTTGAGGAAATTGAAGCCGCCGACTGGGATAGTTTGAAACTTGGACGTGCTTTGCCGTTTTTGGGCATTCGTGGTCATGTTGAAGTTGACGGAATACAAGTTCGTGTTGTGAACGGCCTGACTAAAGAAGAATTTCTTGAGGGCATCAAGGGGGTAAAAAGAACATCGGAAAGAGGTAAAGAGCTTTTGGGCGATAAGTTTTATACCGAAAATATGAAGGTAACCTTTATCCCTTCAGAGAAGAATGAAGGCTCCTTAAGATATCTTCGTCTTCTTGGATACTCAACTTCTCGTTCTGAAAGCGGATTTTCGTCTCCGTTTTATCATGCTGTGACCGATGAAATCACCATTGAGCCTAAGATGTTTAGGCGCAATAATGATATGGCTGAGTGCGTGTTGTTTCACGAGATGGTTCATAGGGATAACAGAAAAAAGCTGACTGCTTGGACTCGCGGTTCTGATGAGTTTTCGGCAATTATGTTTTCGATTGCCTACTCAAGAAAGTTTTCGGAAAAGAAAGAACCTATTATGCTCGTAACTTACTTGAATACAATGGCCGGTGTAGCATATGTACAGAATAAAAAAGGCCAGAAGTTGGACGATTTTCTCGACGAGTTGGTTGAGTCCTATGTTGAGAAGGGGAACACTAATTCGACGCTACTATATTTCAGGAATAATTTTTTCTTTTCTAACTTTCTTTCAACGAAGGACAAAAAGGAAAATATGGAAAAGTTTTTCCCCGGATATCAGAAAGCTATAATTGAACTTTTTGGGGTTCTCGGCTACCAAGACTCTGAAGAGCTGGCGGTCCGCTATTTAGGCCCTTACTACTAGCATTTTTGGGGTAGGGTATTTTGAGCGTGTTAAATGTGAGGTAGTTATGATTTTGAATGATGTTGAAAGAGACCTTAGGACTATATTTTCGTTACTTGGTGGTATAGCGGAAGGTTATTCGGAAGCAGATCGTAAGCTTTTGTTTACGGTTGCGCTCGAAGAGCTAGATTTTATTGTCGATACCATTCAGTTTGAGAGTAAGAACAAGATGAAGGAGCTCGTTAATTCGATTATAAAATCTGTAACAGGTGGCGATCGTAAAACGTTTGTTTCGAGACTTAAGAAAGTAAAAGTTGATATTCCTGGTGTTAGAAGCTACTACTGGGACCCCGCCAAGCATCCGCGTAACGAGTTGGGACGCTTTACATATAAGGACAAGGTTGATAGTCCGGATAATTTGACTCCTGCGGAGAGTAGGGCTAATGGGAAGACTCCTTTAAGCGAAACGCCCGAACAGGCAGATGCTTTTAAGGAGTATACGATTGAGGAGATTGAAAAAGCCGATTGGGATACTCTTATTATGCCGCGTTCTGTGCCGTATCGGGGAATACGCGGGCATATAACGGTCGAGGGAATAACCGTTGCCGTATTGGGTGATTTGACAAAGGAAGAATTTCTTACCGGTATTAAGAATGTCAAGCTGGTCTGTGATAGAGGAAAAGAGCTTCTTGGCGAAAAATTTCATACCGAGGGGCTTAAAGTAACATTTATTCCGACGGGCGGTGGTACGTCAAAGTTCAAATATCTTTCTCGCTTCGATCTTGGTCCTACTGAAAGCGGTTTTTCTGGAGCATATTATACTGGTGGAATGGATCAGATCGTTTTAGAGCCTAAGATGTTTGTGCGGGATCAAAAAGTGGCGGAAATGATTACCTTCCACGAAATGATCCATCGGGACAATTTTGCGAAGAAAGCATCGTATCAGATGAAAGATGAAGAGGCATCGGCGATGCTTTTCTCGCTGGCTTATTCTCGTGCTTTCTTTGGCGAGGTAATACCACTTGTCACTTACCCCGGCGTTCTTGTTGGCTTAGCCAATAAGCTGAACAAGAAGGGGAGAAGTATAGAGGATTTCCTAGACGAGCTTGTTGATATATATAAGCGGAAGGGTTCTACTAAAGCCAAGAGCTGGTATTACAAATACGATCCTATTATCAAGTTGCAGAGCTATAATTCTAAACTAAAGTCGTTAGAGAAACTCTTCCCAGGTCTGTTAGATGGCCTTACAAGATGTTATCATACTCTTGGTTATAGTGCTCCGGAAAGGCATGCAGAGGCATTGTTGGAGTATTCGTTATCGTATAGTTAGTTTGATGGAGGTTAGTTTTGATGAACGAAAAAGAAAGACTTAAGAATGAGCTGAAAAGGATGCTTGCTTTGCTTTCAAGAGTAACTAATGCAAAGAGCAAAGAGGATATCGAGAACCTTTGGAAGGGTTTTCTTGAGGCTCTAGGGCTGAAGGTCGATGCTGTTAATCTTGGAATGGATGAAAGGTTAGGGTGGCTTGCGATTATCGAGACTCTAAGTCGAATTGTTACCGGCGATGGTCTTTTTGCGTTGGTCGATCGCATAAAGACTATTGAATTGTCTTTGGCAGATTTAGAGGATTTTGATGACGCTCTACCACATTTCACTGTATAAGCGGAACGATAAGAATGGTCTCAATTTAGGTGGTGTAGAAAAGTTTGCTTATTATCTAAATCGGGCTACCGGTGCTACTCTTGTTTCTTTTTATGATTTTCCTGAACATAAAAAATATGCCAATGCGCCTGATTATGAAAAAGCCTCCGCGTTGGTCTCTTGGTTTTCCGATATTGTTACCCGTGATGATATAGTTGTTGTCGACGGTTATTGGGGCGCCGGTCTTGAATCAAAGGTTAGACGGCTTGTATCCGTTTGTCACGGTTCTTATTATGGTCGTTTTATTCAGCATCAGCTCTATCCGTGGGGTGAAGATATAAGTCGAACTTTGATAGAAAAACAGATGGAATTTTGGGAAGAGCCTAGAGTAGAAATCGTAGCCGTTTCTGGCGGCGCGGCGCAAGAGCTTTATTCGTATGGTATTAGAAAAGAGATTAGGGTTATAAATAACGGCGTTGATTTAGAAGCGTATCGAATTATGGATGATGTCGAGCAAAAATATCTTATTCACGCTGCAACTTCTGCGCTAAAGGGGCTCGATATTATAAACTATCTTAACAATAAAAGATTCTATGATATTGTTTTTATGAATGAATTTTCCGGTATTTTTGCGAATGAGGCTCGCCGATTAAATGAAGCGTATCTTGTCTTTGCGCCGACCAGATATGAGGGATGTTCATATTTCTTGTTGGAATCTCTAGCGTGTGGTATTCCCGTTGTTACATATGCAGTGGGCATTGCTTTGGATTTTGACTCCCGATGTGGTGTGGTTACGGATGATTTGTACGGCATAGACCGCCAGCTTGGTTATGCAATTGATCGCTATGCTTTTAGCAAAACGGCGCGAAATAATGCCCGTGAATGGGCGGTAGAACACTGTAGCTATGAGGTTTTTTGTCGCAGTTGGCTAGAATATCTAGGAGGAAAGTAACTTGCTACTTGTTGAGGTCTCGACTAAGGATCGCGATGCCGTATTAGGCCGTTTTTTAGCTTCTCTTGTTAATTCTTCGTTCCAGGATTTCGATCTTCTCATTATTAACGATGGCTATGATCCTATAGCGCAAGACGGGGTTACGTATTTTTTTCTTGAACGCTTGAAGAAAAATCATAAAGTTTATGTTATCGAAGGTACTCATATAAGTCAGGCACATAACCATAATATACCGTTATATGATATGCGTTTTAGAGACTATGACATTATTCTTCGTGCCGACGATGATATTCTTCTGAATAGATTTGCAATTGAAAAGATGCTCGATACGTTACGAACAACCGATGCCGCGGCCGTTTCCGGTCTTTGGTTCGAGGAAGAGTGGTATAGTGAAGAATTACATGATCGCGCATATATGTCCTGGTATTATTTAGATCGTCCAGAGACTTGCGGTAAGGTCGCCGTGCTAAACTCAAACTGGCAGCAGAGGTTATATAGTAACGCATACATTTATCCAGAGCACCTTTTCTCGAATTGTATGTATCGTGCAGAGTTGCTTCGTCGCGCTGGTGGCTGGCCTGAGATATACTCTCGCGGTGTTGCACACTGCGAGGAAACGGATGGAACATATCGTCTTTATCTTTCAGGCGGTTTACTGGTGGTGAATCCTGAAGTGACCGGACAACATTTGCGTGCCGCAGGCGGAATCCGCAGCGATAAAGATGTATCTAGAAAACAGGCGGAAGATGTAAAGATTTGGTCAAAACGGATGGAGCAGATAAGGGAAATAAACTTTTCGCCTACTGTTGCAATTTGGAGTGCTCATTCATTTGGCACGGGAGGAGCCCAGAGGGTCTATTATTACCTGGTTTCCGAACTTCAGAAGAGAATGGATGTCTATCCCGTTAGCGAGACATCCGACGGATATAAGATAAATATGCTTTCGCCTGATGAGTGTCAGGAGAAGTTCGGTTTTACCTATACTCCTCGTCCTGCGCTAGACGAATATGATGTTTGTATAGTTTTCGGCTATAGACCTCTTAAGCCTGTAAAGGCAAAGAGGTATATACTATATACGCTTTTCCCAGATGATGGGCGGTATGATTTTGACGGTTTTGATCTAGTGCTCGGTATTTCTGATTATACTTCGCAGTATATTCTGAACAAATGGAATATCTTAGCCCCTGTTTGTTACTGTATTCCTCGGTTTGAGATCGCAGACCATAAAAGTATGAGCAAAAAAGAAAACATTATTTTGGTTGTAAGTCGCATAGAACCTGAAAAGAGCATTTTGGCGTTAATTGAAATTTTCTCGAAACATTTTTCTGAAGAGTATAAGCTCTGTATTATCGGCGGTACTTCAGGCGGTTTGCTTGGCGAGTATGAAGATTATGTTTTAGATGTTGCCTCTAAGACAAAGAATGTGACGGTTTTGCTTGATGTCGAGCAAGATATTCTCGAACAGCTTTATCGGCGAGCTCGTTTTCTTTGGGCAGCAAAGGGGTATCAGAACAAGCAGCCAGATAAGCAGGAGCATCTCGGCCTTACGCCGTTTGAGGCCGTCCGTTTTGGTGTAATCCCGCTTGTTTATGATTCGGGCGGATATGCTTATACCGTTAACGAGGCCTTTAGGTGGCGTAGTGAGGAAGAGCTGGTATCCTTAATGGAGCGCTATCGTGATGGCGCCGATATAGGGCGGGTAATTGCTCCATCTCTGATCGGATACGACTGGATAACTATGTTTGAGGATTATGTTCGACGGGTCAATTCCGGGACTCTTAAGATAGAGACTGTCGATATTACGGTGAATCCGAGGAAAATCCGTGTAGCGGCAATAGCCGACAGTCCGTTTTTGACAACCGGATTTGGAAATGTATCGCGTATGCTGTATGATTGTCTCGTAAAAAAAGATATTTTCGAGCTCTGTGTTCTTGGAATTATGGATTCAAAGCAGATTCCGCCTTTTGATCCGAAGTACGGTAATTTGCCGTTTGCTTTTTATCCCGTTCATCAGGACGATCTGCAAGCGCATAAGACGTTACCGTTGTTTTTGCAGTGGGCAAAGCCGGATGTAATATGGGAACTATACGATCCGGGGAATCTTTTCCATCATTATCAAACGGCATCGGCTTTAGGTATAAAAGCTCCCTGGGTTGCTTATTTCCCCGTCGAGGGTGATCCGCCGCCGGATGTTATAGAACATATTATCGACAAGATCGATTTTCCGGTTACATATTGTCGTTCGTCGGCCGATCTGGTAGAGCGGTATACCGGCAAGCGGATCGATTATGTTTATCACGGTATGGATCACGGAAATTTTCATCCTCTTGACGTGGAAAAAAGAAAGGCGATCAGAAGGGCCGTTGGCTGGGATGATAAGTTTGTCGTAATAAACGTAGGTATGAATAAGCGCGTAAAAGAGCTTTATTATCTAATAGAGGCGATTGATTTACTCCTCAAAGATGGCATAGATGATATCTATTTGTATCTGCATACGAAAAAGTTTGATTCCAATATTATGCAGGGGTGGAATCTGGATTGGATAATTAAAACTCTCGACGATGGCGGCAAATTGGCGCGGCATATTCTGTTTCCCTTGATGCAAGACAAGTTTCGGGGTGTTCCGTATGTGTTGGAAAGCTTTGTCTACGGTGGGGTACCTCAAGACCCCAAGATGCGGGGGCTTGTTTTCAACGGTTTGGATTACGTGACCAGAATGGGGCTGGCCGATCTTTATGTTGATGTTTCCAGCGCCGAGGGATGGGGGTTGCCTCCGCTTGAAGCCGTTGCCTGTGGTGTGCCTATGATTACGGTAGCCGATGGGCTTGTTCGGAGTGAGGTACACGCCAG
>Ga0209101_1001592_pt1 | contig 16412 bp, 12 predicted proteins | sample ConPoolayeCmetaG_FD_185481 | JGI IMG/M metagenome (GOLD analysis project Ga0209101, IMG submission 185481) | Hot spring microbial mat communities from California, USA to study Microbial Dark Matter (Phase II) - Cone Pool mat layer C metaG... ...
GGCGCGTCGACGAATTGGAGCGCTGCGGCTAGCGTGCGTGTTTCCTCCCAAGACGGTTGGCGTAGGCAGGCCGTTACGAGGCAGGCTGTTTTTGATATACTCCGCCCCGTGCGCCGGTTGGGTGTCTTCTGGGCGATAATATCTCAGCTCAGCCAGCGCAAAGCGCAATCAAAACGCTATACTTCTAATTTGCCCAGGGGTAGGTGTTTGCCCCGGGGGTACGAGTGAATTGCTCCGCAGGCGGTTATGCACAGCGCGATACTGGACATCCCGGAGGTGGCCGCATTGGATGCTCGCAGGCATCTGGTGCGCATCCCTCCTCAGCTTGACGTGCCGCTTACAGAGCGGGTGCGCCGGACGATCGACACTGCGGCGTTCCGCCGTCTGGCGCGGATCAGCCAGCTCGGCCTGGTATCGCTGGTATATCCGGCTGCCAATCATAGCCGGTTCGAGCACAGCCTGGGGGTGTATCGATTGGCGCTCTTGTATCTTAAACGTCTGGCATACGACAGCCGGTTCATTTCGGCCGTCGATGTAGGCCAGGCCCAGGTGTTCATCGCTGCCGCTTTGCTGCACGATTTGGGCCACTGGCCGTTCTGCCATCCGATCGAAGACATGAATCTGCCCGACGTGCCCCGGCACGAAACGCTGGCCGAGAGTTTCATCTGCCAGGGCGAGCTGTCCGAGGTGTTGCGTGGCTACTGGCAGATCGATCCGCAGCAGGTGGTGGCGCTGCTGGCCCAGCCGCCGCGAACGCCTGCCGAAAGGCTGCTGAAAACGATGCTGGCCGGTCCGATCGACATCGACAAGATGGACTACCTGTTTCGCGACAGCTTGCACGCTGGCGTGCCGTATGGCAGGAACTTCGATCAGCAGCGGCTGCTGGGCAGTTTGTGTCTGAGCAGCAATGGTCAGGGTTTGGCCATAACCGAAAAAGGCAAGACGGCCGCCGAGCTGATGGTCTTCGCCCGATACGTGATGTTCAGCGAAGTGTACTGGCATCATGCCGTTCGGGCGGCGACGGCCATGCTCCAGCGGGCGTTCTATATGCTGTACAAGCAGATGGACCTTTCGGCGCTATTTCGCCTCAGCGAGGCAGAGATGGTATCGGCCATGCTGGCAGCTGCCGCCGATGGAGCGGCCGCTGAGTTGCTCGTCGGATTGTTCGGTCCGCGGCGCCAACTTTACAAACGGGTGGCGCAGTACAGCTTGTTCGAAAACGGCGACTTGTACCAGCAGCTTGCCCGGCGCCCCTATCATTGGCTTGCCCGCTGCGCCGAAGAGTTTGCGCTGCACGCCAGCGCAGAGTTGGGGCAGGCGGTGGCGGGACACGAGCTGCTTTTCGACGCCCCGCCGGTGACGCGCGAAGTGGAGTTCAATGTGGAGATCTTCTATCAGAAGGAAAACCGTTATCGGCGGCTAGGGGATGTTTCGCCGGTCATCGCCACTTTGGCCCGCGAGCAATTCGACGATTACGTGAAACGAGTGCGGATCTTCGCCCATCCGCGCGTAGCGGCCGACCTGCGCCGCCTGCCGGAACTGGACCGACTGGTAGAGCGGGCTGTGGCATCCACCGGGGAAGCATAGCCCGGGGCGCAAACTCAGAACTTCGCCGCCGCAACGATGCCGGCCGGATCGACCGGTTGGCGGACTGCTGGGTGCGTTGGTTTTTTGAGGTTGCGGCGGTGCGCGAGAGCCGCCGGAAAGGGTTATGCTGCGATATGCCAGCAAAGTTTGTTTTTTCGGCGGACGATTATCAACTGCTCGATTTCGGCCACGGTCGGCGTCTGGAACGTTTCGGCGGATACGTATTGGATCGACCCTGCCCAGCGGTTGCACACTTGCCGCAAGGCCGACCGGATTGCTGGAATGAGGCCGACGCGCGGTTCCATCGCCGAGCGGCAACCGGCGGAGTGTGGGAACTGTTGCGGCACATGCCCGATCGCTGGTTTGCAAGTTGCGGCCCATTGCGGTTCGAGTTGAAGCGCACCGATTTTGGCCAGGTGGGCATGTTTCCCGAGCAAGCAGTCAACTGGCAGTGGCTTTACGAGCGAATCGGCCAGATTCTGAGGCCGGAGCAGCGCTGCTCGGGCGGCGCGAGCGGAACCTGGGCGCTCGCTAGCGACGCCAACCAGCCGCCGCCTCCATGTGCAAACCAGCCGGCAGGCGGGCAGCGCGTTGTCGGGCAAAGTATTGCCGCGCACGCCGGAAGCAGCGGGGACTGTACCGACGCACGCCCCTCGCTACCAGCTTCTCTGCGCGTGCTCAATCTTTTCGCCTATACCGGGGGAAGTACACTGGCAGCGGCAGCGGCAGGCGCCGAAGTGGTACACGTCGATGCGGCCAAGAACGTGGTGGCTTGGGCGCGACGGAACGGGGAGCTTTCCGGTCTGGCCGATCGGCCGATTCATTGGGTGGTGGAAGACGCCATGAAGTTCGTCAAGCGCGAGTTGCGCCGCGCAAACCGATACCATGCGGTGATTCTCGATCCGCCCAGCTACGGGCACGGTCGGCGAGGGGAAGTCTGGCGGCTGTCGAAACACTTGTCACGGCTGTTGGAGTTGTGCGCAGAACTGACCGCCTCGCAGCGACAATTCGTGCTGCTGACGGCCCACACGCCGGGCTTCGGCCCACGGCGTCTGGCAGCGATGCTCGCAACGGCCTTCGGCGGCCCACCGCATGCGTCGATAACCTCTGAGCGACTTTTGCTGCCCAGCAGCGACGGACGGTCAATGCCCTGCGGAGTCGTCGCCCGCTGGACGCCGCACAACGCCGTCACTCAGACTGGATCATGAGCACAGTCGCCAGTCGCCCGCTGGACGCCGCACAACGCCGTCACTCAGACTGGATCATGAGCACAGTCGCCAATTCGTCCGGCTATTGCTGGCACCACCGTCGCGCCGGGCGCGCAACGGCTGCGTTGTCCGATAGTGCGTTGTTTTCTAATGCCACGGACTGTTCCCGGTTGGGGAAGCTGGCCGAATCTCCTAGCGACCGGTTCGTCGACGTCCTCGTGCAGCCGTGCCCATTGATGAGCGAAGTCGGACTGACTAGGCTTCATCAATGGTATCCAGCGGAACGACGCAATCATGGTCGAGATCACCAGTGTTCACAATCCTCGCGTCAAGGCAGCGGTGCGTTTGCGTGATCGCCGCTACCGCGAAAAGCAGGGCCAGATACTGATCGACGGGGCGCGCGAGTTGCTGCGGGCCTTCGAGGGCGGGGTAAAAGTGCAAGAAGTGTTCACGTGTGAGAAGCTTTGCGACAGTACGGAGTGCCGCCGCGCACTGGCCGTAGCGGTGGACCACGGTGCACAAATAATCCATGTAACGGAGCCGGTGTTCGCAAAGCTGGCCTTCGGACAGCGCGCCGAAGGCGTTTTGGCGGTGGCCGAAATGCCGTTGCGAAAGCTGGCAGACCTGCAATTGTCCGGCAATCAGCTGCTGGCCGTGCTGGAAGGCGTGGAAAAGCCGGGCAATCTTGGGGCCGTGGTGCGCAGCGCCGACGCCGCTGGCATCGCCGCAGTAATCGCCGCCGATCCGATCTGCGACCTATACAACCCCAACGCGATCCGGGCGAGTCTCGGCGCCATCTTCACCGTGCCGATTTGTGCTGAGACATCCGCGACGGTATTGGATTGGCTGCGGCGTGGGGGCATCAAGATCGTCGCCGCGCGGGTGGACGCCTCGCGGCTGTACACCGAGATTGACTACCGACATCCCACGGCCGTTGTACTAGGCAGCGAGGCTCAAGGTCTTTCGCACCTGTGGGATAGCCCGGATGTTACTGCTGTTCGATTGCCCATGTTGGGAAAGGTCGATAGCCTTAACGTTTCGGCGGCAGCAGCGGTGATCTTCTACGAAGCCCGACGGCAGCGCGGCGTTGACAACCTTTGATCTCGGGTGCGGATGGCGCGCTGCCGGCGGCGACTTCCGCGCAGCCGGCTTCGCGCCGCTGGCGGTTGTACCCCAGATTTGGCCCAGCCGCGCTTGACATCCGCCAGACGGCCAAGCAGAATCGCCGCGGGCAAAAGGGGCCATGAGTCCGAGGCGCCGCTGGGCGAGGACGTTGAATTTCATCCGACAACTGACCATCTTCCAGGGAACGCATCGTCATGAAATCTTTGCAGGCGATCTGTTTTGCCGGCATGTTGGCAGCCGGCGCAGCATTGTCGGCGCCGCTGGGCGAGGACGTTGAATTTCATCCGACAACTGACCATCTTCCAGGGAACGCATCGTCATGAAAGCTTTGCAGGCGATCTGTTTTGCCGGCATGTTGGCAGCCGGCGCAGCATTGTCGGCCGACGAGGCTGATGGAGATTGGCAACCTGCTGGGCAAGAACACCCCAAGCCAAACATTGTGTTCATATTGGCAGACGACCTCGGTTACGGGGACGTACGGTGCCTGAACCCGCAGCGGGGGAAGATACTTACGCCAAATCTCGACCGCCTGGCCGCCGCCGGTATGGTCTTTACCGACGCCCATAGCGCGTCTTCGGTCTGTACACCTACACGCTACGGGATACTTACCGGCCGGTATTGCTGGCGCACATGGTTGCAGTCGGGGGTACTAACCGGCGAGAGCAAGCCGCTTATCCACCCGCAGCGGCTTACTGTGGCCAAGCTTTTGGCGCGTCATGGTTATCGTACAGCCTGCGTGGGGAAATGGCATTTGGGAATAGAAATGCCGGAACTGCCGGACGGTCCTCCAGCAGGGCGCTCGCAAGCATGGCGATTCGATTACGCTGGACGACTCCGCGGCGGTCCGACGGCGCTGGGCTTCGAGTGGTTCTTCGGCATTTCGGCATCGCTGGACATGTGGCCGTTCGCTTACATCGAGAACGATCGCTTCACCGCGCCGCTGACGGTGGAAAAGCAGTGGCTGCGGCGCGGGCCGGCAGCAGCCGACTTCGAGGCCGTCGATGTGCTGCCGACGCTGGTAAGCAAGGCAGCAGATTTTATCGTCCGCCACGCTTCGGAGGCCGCTACCGGCCGGCGGCCGCTGTTTTTGTATCTGGCCCTGACCTCGCCCCATACGCCGATTGTTCCCAGCCAGCAATGGCGCGGGCGCAGCGGATTGGGCCAGTATGCCGACTTCGTCATGCAGACCGACGACGCCGTGGGCCAGGTGATAGCAGCACTGGAAAAAGCCGGCCTGGAACGCAACACGCTGGTGATTTTCACCAGCGACAACGGTTGCTCGCCGGCGGCAGGAGTCGAGCAACTGGAGAAGCTGGGGCATTATCCCAGCGGCCCGCTGCGCGGTTACAAGGCCGACATCTGGGAAGGCGGGCATCGAGTACCATTCATCGTGCGCTGGCCGGAGCGCGTCCCGGCTGGCAGCCGGAGCAATCAGTTGGTTTGTCTGAACGACTTGCTGGCCACTTGCGCCGAGTTGCTCGGCGAAAACCTGCCCGACGACGCCGGCGAGGACAGCTTCAGCTTCCTGCCGGCGCTGCTGCAACGCCAGCTGGACCCGGCCAGACCAGTGCGCCACGCCGTGGTGCTGCATTCGATCCACGGGCGGTTCGCGATCCGACAGGGCAACCACGGGCGGTTCGCGATCCGACAGGGCAAGTGGGTGCTGGCGTTGTGTGCTGGGTCGGGCGGGTGGAGCCGTCCGCGCGACGAGGAGGCTGCCCGACAAGGACTTCCACCGGTGCAGCTGTACGACTTGGACGCCGACATCGGCCAGCAAAACAATCTGGCCGACAAACATCCAGAAGTCGTGGCCCAGCTTCGCTCGCTACTGGAGAAGTACGTCGCCGAGGGCCGCAGCACGCCCGGCAAACCGCAACGCAACGATGTGCCGGTAGCGATCGACGCCAGCAAGCGCAAGTGAGCCAGCCGCCAACAGTTTTCATTATTGATCTTCCCGAAAGGTGGTGACCGGCTGATAGAAAGCTTTTGTTGTGGTAGTGGTTGTCGGCACTGTTTGCGAAGATCAATAGGCCCTCTGGAATTGCTCGTTCGCCTTCTGCGCTCAACAGACTGATATTGCAACCACTCGCGGCGAGGAGTTTGCAAATGATGATCGCGGTAACCCCGTGTGGGAAAGGCTTGCCCGGTTGCGGGCATATTTTGCTGAGAATGCCAATAGTCAAGCATCGGTATGTCTGGGAAAGTCATCGAGGTTGGTTGGCGGCAATCGTTGTATGGCTGGCATCGACTGTGAGTTTCGTCGACGGCCCACTGGCGGTGTGCGCCTCCACGCCGGATCGGCCGGCGGCCGCTGACTTGCTGGACGTACCTGCCGAGAAGTTTCCCGGCGGAAAACCTGCCGAGATGATGCACCAGTACTGGCTTTCCGAGGTCGAAAAGGCTGTGGCCCGCTGGCAAACCGATTACGAAACCCGCAAAACCCCGGAGCAGATCGCCGAGTATCAATCGCGGTTGCGGGAGAGGTTCTTGCAGGCTATTGGCCCACTGCCTCCGCGCAAGCCGCTGGAGCCGCAGGTTACCGGTGTAATCCAGCGCGAGGGATATCGGGTAGAGAAGGTGATCTTCCAGAGTCAGCCGAAGTTCTTTGTTACGGCGTTGCTATTTCTGCCCGATGCCAGCCGCCACAAACCGCCATATCCCGGCGTGCTGGTACCCTGCGGCCACGCCAAGTCGGCCAAAGGGCACGAGGAATATCAGGCCATGGGCGCTTTGCTGGCGCTGAATGGGATGGCGGCGCTGGTGTTCGATCCGATCGATCAGGGCGAGCGGGGACAGTATTTGGGGCCTGACGGCTGGCCGAAGCTGTGGGGAACGCGCGGCCACTCGAATCTGGGAATCGGCAGCATTTTGCTGGGGCGGAACACGGCGTGGTTCGAAATCTACGACGGCATGCGAGCTATCGACTATCTCCAGTCGCGCCCGGAAGTCGATCCGCAGCGCATCGGTTGCACCGGCAACAGCGGCGGCGGCACACAGACCAGCTACCTGATGGCCCTGGACGATCGCATTCGCGCAGCAGCCCCCAGTTGCTACTTGTGCGGTTTTTCGGCGCTATTGAAGACCATCGGGCCGCAAGACGCCGAGCAGAACATCTTCGGTCAGTTGGCCTTTGGCATGGATCACGCCGACTACGTGATGATGCGTGCGCCGATGCCGGTACTGATCTGTGCGGCGACCAAAGATTTCTTCGACATCCGCGGTACCTGGGAGCTGTTCCGTTACGCGAAGCGGTTTTACACGCGGCTGGGTTTCGCCGAGCGCGTGGACATGATGGAAAACGACGCCGGCCACAACTACAATTCCACGCAGCGCGAGGCGGTCGCTCGCTTCATGTCGCGCTGGCTGCTGGGCAAAGATCAGCCGATCACCGAGCCGAAGCTGCAACTGCTTTCCGAAAAAGAGTATCAGTGCACGCTTGAGGGCCAGGTGATGTTGCTGCCCGGCGCACGCTCGGCCTACGATCTGAACGAAGACTACGAGAACCAGCTTGCCCCGCGCCGTGCGGCCGCGTGGAAAGACGGCGACCGGGCGGAGTTGCTGGCCAAGGTGAGGCAACTAGCTGGCATCCGTCCGCTGGAAAAGCTGCCCAAGCCGACAGTCGAGCAACTCCACACGGTCGATCGAGAGCGATACCGCATTGACGTTCTGCTGCTGAAAGTCGATGAGGCGATCACGCTGCCGGCGCTGCGGCTGACGCCCAAGCAACAGCAGGCTGGCCGGGCAGTGCTGTGGCTCCACGACGAGGGAAAGACGAAGGAAGCCCAGCCCGGCGGCACGCTGGAACAGTTGGTCTTGCAGGGCAAAATCGTGCTGGCGGTGGACTTGCCGGGCTACGGACAGCTCAAGCCCGCCTCGCAGTGGAGGGATGCCTTCATGGCGTATCTGTTGGGCCGATCGTACGTGGGGCTACGCGCCGAGCACGTGCTGATGGCCGCTCGGGCGCTGAAAGAGCAACTGCCAGGCGCGCCAAAGGACGCCGTGGAATTGGTCGCTGTTGGTCAGGTGGGAATTGCCGCTTTGCACGCCGCGGCGGTGGAGCCGCGGTTGTTTGCGGCCGTCAAGCTCGAGCAGATGCCTCCCTCGTGGTCCAGCGTGATTCGCGGTCGCCAGATCGAGGTTCAGTCGAAGGAAGGCCCACAACTTGTTCGCAGCCGAGTGACCACCGTGCAGCCGGCCGACATCGTTCACGCCGCGCTGACGGTGTACGACCTGCCCGACCTGGCCGCCAGTCTGGGCCAGAAGGTCTCTATCGCCGCGGGGGCCGAAAAACCCCAGTGACGCGCCTCCGATGCGGTTGCTGCCCTCCGCAAGCTCGTCGCTAGCGAAAGCGCGCCGATAAACCCCAGTGACGGCCTCCGGCGCGGCGCGCTCACAGCCCGATGTACTTTGCGCAGACCGTTCGCGCCGTGGCGGGATCATCGCTGCCAGAAACGATCACCCGCGCATCGGGAAAGACCGTAAGCTCGAATTGTTCGACTTTCAGGCGCAACAGATACTGGTTGCGAGTAACCTCTCCCACTTGCGCCAGCCTGGCGGCCAGTTCCTCGAGGTTGATCTTGGCCGCGTCGAAGCTAAGCTGCACCGCGTTTCGCCCGCACAGCACAGCGGCCTGGCTGCCCTGTCGGCGGGCAAGGAACGGGAACTGCCGGTGCTTGCAGGTCGGGCAGTCGGCCGATTCGCGCAACTGACTGACATCGATTTGATGTATCCGCCCTTCCCACAGTTCAACGACCGTAAGCCAGCGCGACACTGCCGACCGATTGCCGCTGAGAATCTTCAGCGCCTCGATCGCCTCCAGCGATGCCACCACACCCACGGTAGGCCCTAGAATGCCTTCGGTGTCGCAAGTGGGTGTGCTGCCCGGCGGTGGACATTCGGGAATCAGGCATCGCAGGCACGCGGTCTGGCCGGGAATGATGGTCATCGTCTGTCCGTCGGCCCCGATACACCCCCCATAAACCCAGGGAATGCCGCGAAAAACGGCGTAATCGTTGACGAGGAAGCGGGTTTCGAAGTTGTCGGTTCCGTCTACGATCGCATCCACGCCGCTGCAAAGCTGTTCGATATTGGAAGGCTGAAGGTCGGCGATGACCGGCTCGATGTTGCAACTGGAATTGATTCGGCGGAGCTTCTCGGCGGCGGCCACCGCTTTGGGCACAGCGGACGCAGCGTCGGCCTCGTCGAAAAGTACCTGTCGCGGCAGGTTCGTCAAATCGACCACGTCGCGGTCGACGATCCGCACGTTGCCCACCCCGGCGCGGACCAGCAGATTGGCCAGCGTGCTGCCCAGCGCACCGCATCCGCACACCAGCACGCTGCTGGCGGCCAGCCGCTGCTGGCCTGCTTGCCCCAACGGCGCGAAACGAATCTGCCGGATGTAGCGCTCCAGACCAGCCCGGGTTGTTGGCTGAAAGTCGTTCATTTGCCTTTGGAAACCTCAATACCGGCCCGTATGACTACCACGGGACGGCTACCGGGAGATGACTAACCAACAGACAATAGCTACTGCCGAATTAATACGACAGCGCTGAGTTGCCGTTTCGCGACTACCAGTTGTGATGCTGTTGGGGCTTTCACCCCAAGATATTGTCGTTTTCTTGTAACTTAGCGCTGTCGTATTAACAACCGTCCGACGTGCCGGTAACAGGACCTAAAGCGGCCTCCGGCCCCAGCCAAATGGAGCTAGTGGAGGGACGCGCTGCGGTCGTGTCCGCTGGCAATGGACAGACGGCCACCACGGAGCGTGGCCCTCCGGTTTGTGCAACACGCGTGGCGCGCATTGCGCGCCGTAAGGTACTTAGGAGGTTTTGCCCGCCGAAAGCAAGCCCAGTAGAATTGTAATATGGAAGCGCAAACCGTGTACACCGTGCTGTTGCAAACATCCGATTCGGCTGCCGCCCAGCGCTGGGCCGAGATGCTCGCCGGTCTGCCTGCGCGGCTGCTTTTCGGGCGTGAGGATGAGTACAGGCTCACCCAGCCGGAAATCGTCCTCACCGATCAAATGCCCGCGGCCGACAGCGCAGTCGGGCAGCAGCTTGACCGCCAGTTGCCAGTGGGCTGGGTGGTGATGGGCTTGACCCCAACCCGCCAGCCCGCACTAACCGAAGTGTTCCTGCCCGCCGATTGTTCCGCCCGAGAGCTTCAGCTCGCCTGCCGATTGCTGGCCGAGTTGGTTCGCGTGCTGAGAGTCCAACGGGCCATCGCCGCAGCCCAGCAGCAACTTGCCCAAGAGGCACTGACGGATCCGTTGACGGGTTTGTTCAACCGGCGCGCCTGGCAATTGGCGGTGGAAGGCAAACAGGTGGGCGTTTTCCGTTGGCCTTCGGGACCTGCCGAATCAGGGCCAGCCTCGGAACGGTCGCTGCTGCCAGCCTCGGAACGGTCGCTGCTGTGTGCGGCGATTTTGGACTTGGACCAGTTCAAGCACGTCAACGATGCTCACGGATATCTGGCGGGCGACGAAGTGTTGCGCACTGCGGCCCTGGCAGTGCAAACCAGTCTGCGGCAGAGTGACTTCGTGGCTCGCGTTGGCGGCGACGAGTTCGCCTTGCTGCTGCCTGTCCACGAGCCGGCCAGCGTGCTGCCCATAATCGAACGCGTGCGCAAAAGCGTGCCGCAACGGCTGATCGCCGCCGGACAACATGCCGTGACCGTCAGCGCCGGCTATTGTGTCCTGGACAGCAGCGGCGGATCGCTTTGGGGTCGGCCCGACGAACTGTTAGAGGCGCTTCATGCCGCCCTGCGCCGCGCCAAACAGGAAGGCCGCGACCGGAGCCAATTGGCCAGCACTGAGTTGAAAAGTTGACCAGCTGAAAAAGCCATCCAGGTTGCGGGCCGGTGGCGAAGAGGCCGACTGTTGCGTAACGCGCTGGATCGAAACGGTCGAGTTTCAGCCGCCGGTCTACCGCCAGTATTGCGATGCCCGGTGAACATCAAGGCAGGGTATTGACCCACCCGGATGTCGTTGTATTGATCGCCGTATGGCATCGGCTCGCCAATGCGGTATGATTACTTAACTTCCTTTTTGTACTCGGCGATTCATACAGCTCAGCCCGCCGGGCAAGACCAGCGGCTGGCTGAATCAGTAGGAAAACGCATATCAGGAGTTTCATTTTGGCCAAGACTGTTCGACTTTCGGTGGTCGATCCTGATCGCTGCGTGGGCTGTCAGTGCTGCATGTTCGCTTGCGCCCGACGTTACGAGCCGGGATTGGCCGTGGCTTGCATAGGTGTCCGCTCTTCTGGAGGGATGGAGCGCGGTTTTACGGTAGTGGTTTGCCGGGCGTGCGAGAATCCGCCCTGTGCGCGGGTATGTCCGGTCGATGCACTGCTGCTTCGCCCTGGCGGCGGAGTGCGGCTGGACCCGGCCAAATGTATCGGCTGCGGACACTGCCGAAGTGCATGCGTGCTGGGCGCGGTCTTCTGGGACGACGAGGCCAACAAGCCAGCCATCTGCATCCATTGCGGCATCTGCGCCGCGTATTGCCCCCATGATGTGCTGCTGCTGGAAGAAAGGGAAGTTGTTCATGCTGAAGGATGACCCGCTGGCCAACGTGCTGATAGTCGACCTGACCAAAAAGCGCTTTCGCGTCGAGCGGCGCGAGGATTTATTCAGCCAACACATCGGCGGGGCGGGTGTGGCAATCCAGTTGCTCGACGAGCTTTGCCCCCAAGGTTGCGACCCGCTGGCGCCTGACAATCCGATCATTTTCGCCGTCGGTCCATCTACGGCCCTTTTTCCGCTTGCCAGCAAGACGGTGGCGATGTTCAAGTCGCCCCACACGGGAAACCTGGGCGAGTCGCATTGCGGAGGGCGCAGCGCGGTGGCCATCCGCATGGCTGGCTTCGGCGCGATCGTCATCCAGGGGGCCAGCAGCTTGCCAGTCTATCTGGCAGTCCACGACGGCAAGGTGTACTTCCGCGACGCCTCGACGCTGTGGGGAATGGGCAGCAGCATCACGCCCGGCCGTATCATCCGCACCAGCGAGCCTGGCGCCGGGTTGCGCACCATCATGCGCATCGGCATAGCCGGCGAAAAGCTGATCCCTTATGCCTGCGTGACGACCGAGACCTACCGGCACTTCGGCCGATTGGGGCTGGGCGCCGTTTTCGGCAGCAAGAAGCTGAAAGCGATCGCCATCTCCGGCCGACGTTCCCTGCCGGTGGCCGACAAGAAACAATACCGCCAGGTTTACGACGAGATTCACCGTGCGGCAGTCGATTCGCCGGTGATGAAGAAGTACCACGACCTGGGCACTCCCGAAAACGTATTGCCGCTGAATGCCTTGCGCGCCCTGCCCACCCGCAACTTGCAATCGGCCCAATTCGAAGGCGCCGAGGCCATCTCGGGCGAGGCGATGGCCGAGCATTATCTGGGCCGCCGCCTGGCGTGCTCGCACTGCCCGGTAGCCTGCATCCACATCGCCGCCCTGCGCGAACCGCACCCCAAAGAACCATACTTCTACAAGACCTCGATGATCGCCTACGACTACGAGCCGACCTACGCCTTAGGCTCGATGTTGGGCATCGCCGATCCGGTGGGAATGTTGAAGTTGATGGACCGCGTCGAGGCTGTCGGGCTGGATGCGATGACCACCGGCGTGGTGCTGGCCTGGGCGACCGAAGCCCAGCAGCGCGGCCTGGTAGGCACCACAGAAACCGCCGGTTTGACACTCAGCTTCGGCGATGCGGACAGTTACATCCAGGCTGTCGATCTGATCGTAACACAACCCACCGAGTTCTACCGACATCTGGCCCGTGGAGTCGATGCCGCCGCCCAGCGTTATGGTGGGCTGGAGTTCGCGCTGAGCATGGGCGGTAACGAGATGCCGGGCTATCATACCGGCCCGGGCGCGCACCTGGGTTTCTTGGTCGGCGCGCGGCACAGCCACCTGGATAACGCCGGTTACAGCATCGACCAGAAGAATCTGGTACAGCAGCTTGTCCCGCCCGGCGAGTTGGTCAGAATGATCGTCGCCGAAGAACGATGGCGGCAAGTCCTTTCCAGCCTGGTGATCTGCTTTTTCGCCCGCGGAATATACCAGCCCGAATTAGTCACCCGCGTCTTGCAAGCCTCGGGGTTCGAGCTATCGGCCGAGGACTTGGAGCGCATCGGAACCGTGATTCACCGCGAGAAATACCGCTTCAAGCTGCGCGAAGGGTTTTCGGTCGATGAACTGCGCCTGCCCAAACGGCTATTCGAGACTCCGGCCACCGTCGGCGGCTGGGACCAAGCGTATATGCGCGAGGCCCTGCGTTGCTTCCGCGAAAGCATTTTGGACCAGCAAGGACAGTGACAGTGCCATCGATAGCCGGACGCCGTTCGTGCCTCCCACAGTACCGTGCCACTTCGGTGGACGAAGTCCTTTGTGCCAGTGGAACGTGCCATGTAAACGTTAGCTGTGCTTTGCGCGGGTTGAAATGATATGCTTTGGCGCCGAGAACGGTGCATTTTTGCCCGCGCGCAGTATGTAAAAAATTCGTATTGGAGCCGCAACAATGCTGGTGGTGTGCGTTTATGTGCATGTAAAGCCGGAAGGACGTGAGCAGTTCATCCAGGCCACCTTGGAGAATGCACGCCAGACGATACGCGAGCCAGGCGCCTTGCGTTTCGACGTGCTACAGCAGGCCGATGACCCGAACCGATTCATCCTCTACGAGGTGTATCGAGATCAGGCTGGTGCAGATGCTCACAAGGAGACCGCACATTATGCAAAATGGCGCGACACGGTAGCCCCACTGATGGCCGAGCCGCGGCGAGGGGTCAAACATGTTCCCCTTTTTCCCGATCGGCCAGAACAATGGCAAACATCCCCGTAGGCGGCACGTCTGCGCGCAACCCCGCCTGGCGCCTGCGGAAAAATCCAACAGACTGGTGTGCTTAGATACCGTCTGCTGGACGGGCGAGGCATTTGACCCGGCCGCAATTTGGCGGCTGGATTACATCAGTTAATGCATAGAGATTGTATTATTTTCCCTTCCGTGAGGGCCGCGGTGGTGGCGGGGCGTCCATATCGACTCGGTCGTACTTGTGCCACAGCGGCAATCCTTTGCGCACTCGCTCCGCCAAAATGCTGATCTTCTCCGGAGTGCCCGGCATCGCGTCGGCCGCCTCGAACGACGTCTCGTCCACGTCGGGCGGCTCGAAATCCCAAAGTCCCATCCTGATGGCTTCCAGCACGGACTTCGGCACAGCACTACTCCTTGCGTAAACCGACAAGCCAAACAACCACAGCGAAAAGCTATCTGGGCTTATCGCATATCCATCCAGACTAAAGATAAGCAAGTAAGATGTGTTTCAGTATTTCGTTTCCGGAACTTTTGTCAAGCGAAAATAAGCGTTTGGTTAATGTTTTCTGCTTCGCTGTGCTTTCCGAGAAGCCGGCGCCATTCCTTCCGAGCCAGGAGCGCTAGCGACCGGCGATTGTGCCAGTGTGTGAGTCAATTTTGTAGAAAGGCGTTGTTAAAAACCAGGGGGGTAAATTGGGGGGCAGGGCCTGTCCGCGGCCTTGCGGCCGCGGCTCGGTTTTGGCGCCCGCGGCTCCGGGGACCGGAAAAATGCGTAAGCTACCTTACCGATGCTGAGCCAACCAAACTTTCCACTGACAATCGAGATGCATGCACATATGCCAAAATCGGAAGCGCAGGCCACTTGGCACGCCACTGTCAGCCCAGTTGGCAGAGCACTTGTCTGGCCGCGGCGATCGTATCGGCAACGTCTTGCTCGGTGTGCGCGGCCGAAACGAAAAGCGCCTCGAACTGGCTGCACGGCATGTAGACACCCTGATCTATCATGCCCCAGAAGTAGCGGGCGAACCTGCCCGTATCGCAGACGGAGGCAGTTTGCCAGTCGCGCACTGGTTGCGGGCTGAAGAAAAGCGTCATCATCGAGCCGCACCGTCCGATGCTGGCAGGCACTCCCGCTTCGGCTGCCGCTTGTTGCAGTCCATCGGCCAGTCGGGCCGATAGTTCTTCCAGCCTGGGATATGGGTTGTCTCGTCGCAGTATCTTTAGCGTGGCAATGCCGGCAGCGGTCGCCAGCGGATTGCCGCTCAGCGTGCCCGCCTGGAACACCTTTCCGGCCGGCAACACGTGGTCCATGATGCCGGCCCGGCCGCCGTAGGCCCCCACTGGCAGCCCGCCGCCGATGATCTTGCCCAGGGTAGTGATGTCCGGAACCACGCCCAGCAGCGCTTGTGCCCCGCCGTATGCCACGCGAAAGCCGGTCATCACCTCGTCGAAGATCAGCAGCGCACCGTAGCGCCGGGGCAAATCCCCCAGCGCGTGCAAAAACTCTTTAGTCGGATTGACACAGCCCATGTTTCCCGCCACCGGCTCTACGATCACACAGGCTATCTTCTGACCGTGGCACTCGAAAGCCTCTTGGAGCTCTTGCGGTTCGTTGTAGGGCAGCACCAGGGTGTCGGCCGCCGTGCCGGGCGTCACCCCCGGCGAGTTCGGCACGCCCAGCGTAGCAGCCGAACTGCCGGCAGCCACCAGCAGGCTATCGACGTGACCGTGATAGCAACCGGCGAACTTTACGACTACCGGCCGACCGGTGTACGCCCGTGCCAGCCGGATCGCGCTCATTGTGGCCTCGGTGCCGGAATTGACCAGCCGGACCTTCTCGATCGAAGGCACTGCTTCGATGATCAGTTCGGCCAGTTCGTTTTCGGCTTCGGTGGGTGCGCCGAAGCTTGTGCCGTTGCGGGCGGTGCGGGCGATGGCTTCCACGACCTCCGGGTGGGCGTGCCCGAGGATCATCGGCCCCCATGAACCGACATAGTCGATGTACCGATTGCCGTCGATGTCAATCAGATACGCGCCCTGGCCGCGGGCGATGAAAATCGGTTCTCCGCCCACCGCGCCAAAGGCGCGCGCCGGAGAGTTCACCCCGCCGGGCATAAGTCGTCGTGCCCGGGCGAAAGCCGCTTGGCTAAGCTTGCGTGATGACATTAGTAATCCCTATCAACTAACAGACCCCGGTATACCGCTGCTGCTAACAGAGGTTAAGTCTTCGCACACAGATAAGAGTTGGCCGCCGCCGCCAACCCCAACGGTGCGATTTACGCTCGAACATCAGCCACCTGGAAACCTGACTGATCCTCTTGGCAAAGTGATTGACCATAACACACGCGCGCACCGCTGACAATTACTGTGCCGAAGCACCTTAGCTTCCCAGCGCCAACTGCTCTGCGGCTAAGCAATCTATGCAGGGTCGCGCGCGATTGGCCGCCCGGCGGCGGTGCGGCAGCATTGACGCGATTGCGTTGTAGAAATGCGCGGGAGGCTTGGCGGTGGGGCAAGTCGGGCGTTGATGGGTTGGCAGGCCGCCTTGGGCAAACTAGGACGGCGGCTAGGGAGGATGGAAAAGCCCTCGGCCCAACAGCTTTGTACGCGGACATCGACGGTCGGTTACGGCGCCGAAAGGCAGACACGAGCGGTGCTGTTCAGCACGAAAAGGCAGACACCA
>Ga0209101_1001594_pt1 | contig 16401 bp, 8 predicted proteins | sample ConPoolayeCmetaG_FD_185481 | JGI IMG/M metagenome (GOLD analysis project Ga0209101, IMG submission 185481) | Hot spring microbial mat communities from California, USA to study Microbial Dark Matter (Phase II) - Cone Pool mat layer C metaG... ...
TGAGCGGGCGGGCGGGCGACGATGCGAGCCGGCGCGGGAACGGGGACCTGCGGATCCGCGGTGCGTCGTTTCTCCAGTCGCCGGTGCTGCGCAGCGTGGTGTGGGCGGGGCGGGCGCCCGGGGAGCGGATCGACGAGTCGATTGACCAGCTCGCGGCGCGGTTCCTGTGGGAAGGGGCGGTGCTGCGGTTCCTGCGGATCGACCTGCAAAGCGCGGAACTGCGGGTGGTCGGCGACGGGACCTGGAATCTGGCGGATGACACGCTGGCCCTGCGGCTGGTGGGTGCGCAGCGGCCGGGCGCGCGGCACCTGCCGGGGCTGAGCGAGCTGCTGGAGTCGGCGCGCCAGGAGCTGGTGCAGTACCAGGTGGACGGCCCGCGGGCCGCGCCGCGCGTGACGGTGCGACCGCTGTACAAGATTGACGACGCGTTACGGGAGTTGCTGGGGGGCAGCGTCGCGCGATAGCGCGCCGCGCGGGCGGGGAGCGTGCGGCGCGGTGGGGGCGGTCCCAGGCGACGGACGCGCACCCCCCGCCACGCGGGCGGCTCGCCGGGCGCTGTTCCGCCTGCGCTAGGTCGCCAACCGCACCCGCACCGCGGCGCGCTCGAACGTGTCGGCGCCGATCAGCGGCTGCGGCCGCAGGCCGCCCAGCCGCGCCACCAGGGCGTCCGGATAGGTTTCCAGGCGCGTGTTGTAGAACGTGGCGCTGGTGTTGAAGTAATCGCGCGCCAGTGCGATCCGCTGCTCGGTCGTCACGAGTTCCCCGTGCAGCTTCTTGAAGGCCGCGTCCGACTGGAGCACCGGATAGCGCTCGACGATCGCCCGCAGCGCCGGCGCGCAGCCGGCCGGGTCCGGACCGGGCTGACCGGGCGGCGTGGCCGCGAGTTGCGCCCGCAGCGTGGCCAGCGCGGTCTGCACCGTGCGCTCCTGGTCGCGCAGACCGGTCACGACCTGCACGAGTCGGGGAATCAGGTCCGCGCGGCGCTTGAGCTGCACATCGACGTTGGCCCACGCCTGCCGGACCCGCTGCCGCAGATTTACAAGGCTGTTGCACGCCATCCAGAGCCACAGCAGCGCGGCCACGCCCAGGTACGCCGCTCCGAGCCCGATGAACGGCGGGGCCGTGTCCAACCACGACCGGGGCGGCTGCGGGGGTCGATACGCGTCCGTCGGGAGGTGGTCCCGCACGATCCAAGCGCCCAGCCACAGCAGCAACCCGAGGACGAGCAGCGCCCAGAACTGCGCCGCATACCCGCCCCGGACCTGTTGCTCGGTCCGCGTCGAGATGAGGAACAGCGGCGCGTCGCGCGACTGGGCGATCTCGGCCGCCACGACGTCCGACCGCTCGCGGGCCGCCCCGACCACGTAGACCGGCGCGTGCAGCGGGATCGCCGACTCGACGAATCGGCGGCGGTAATCGGAGTCCGGGACGGCGTCCGGCGGTCCTTTCCCGAAGTACAGCGGGTGCCCGGGGTCGCACGTCTCGTCAAAGATGACGTTCCCGTCGATTCGGGCCCCATCCGGCACGATCCGGATCACGCCCTCGTCGTCCTGAAGATAGAAGGGCTGCGTCTGCCCGCCGTGGGCGACCGTCGTCCAGCCGCTCTCGCGACGTGTTCGCGTGTGCGTCTTGCCGTCCTTGCCGGTGTACGTCTCGGTGACGATGCGGGACCAGTGCTCGGATACCTCCCACTCGTAGCACACGCAGGGCTGTTCCGCGACGTAACTGATCAGCGGTTGCTCCGATTCAGCCGTGCCCTTCAGCTCAACCAGCCCGATGAACACCCCCGTCGTCTTGCACGTCGGCAGGTCGTCGATCAGCCGCTGCCGCCGCGCGGCCGCCAGCGCACCCCAGAGGCACAGCAGGGCGAGCAACGCACCCAGCAGTGGGACCCACGTGGTGGGCGGCATGCGCGACATTGTAGGCCCGCGGCGAGCGTGCCGCGCGGTGATTCTGTCGCGGACCGGCCCCTCGGCACGGCGGCGGCCCGCTATCATGGACGGCAGCCCCGATCACCGCGCTCTACGGAACCCGTATGGCACACACCCCTGATCAGCCACACCCCGGCAGTTCGGCCGTCCCCGCGACGCCAGTCGGTCCCGGCCACTATCCGCTCCTCTTCGAGGTCGCCTGGGAGGTGTGCGCCCAGGTCGGCGGCATCTACACCGTGCTCCGGAGCAAGGCCCCCGCGATGGTGCGGCGCTGGCTCGACAACTACTGCCTGATCGGTCCGTACCAGGAGGCCTCGGCCCGCGTCGAACTGGAGCCCCAGCTCCCGCCCGATACGCTCAAGCCCGCGCTGCACGACCTGACGGCCGGCGGGATCCGCTGGCACTTCGGGCGGTGGCTGATCACGGGCCGGCCGCAGGTGCTGCTGATCGACCCGGCGTCAGCCCTGCCGCGGCTGGCGACGATGAAGTACCTGTTGTGGAAGGACAACGGGGTTGGCTCGCCGGACGGCGACCGCGACTTCGACGAGGTGGTCGCCTTCGGGTTCGCCGTGGCGGACTTTCTCGCCGCGTTGCGGCGGCACCTGCCCCAGCGTCCGATCCTGGCGCATTTCCACGAGTGGCAGGGGGGCGCCGCGCTGCCGCGGCTGCGGCACCGGGCCGTTCCCGTGGCGACCGTCTTCACGACCCACGCCACGCTCGTCGGACGCAACCTCAGCTCCTGCAACGCCGAGCTGTACGAGCACCTTGACCGGATCAACGCGGGCGAGGTCGCGTACCGGCACGGCTTCGGCCACCGGCACGCGCTGGAGGGGGCCGCCGCGGTGTCGGCCGACGTGTTCACCACGGTGTCGAGCATCACGGGGCTGGAGGCGGAGCGGTTTTTGGGGCGGCGGCCGGACGTGCTGCTGCCCAACGGGCTGAACGTGGAGCGGTTCGCGGCGCCGCACGAGTTTCAGAACCTGCACCGGCGGAACAAGGAGCTGATCCATGAGTTCGTGATGGGGCACTTTTTCCCCAGCTACGATTTCGACCTGGATCGCACGCTCTACGTGTTCACGGCCGGGCGGTACGAATACCGCAACAAGGGGCTGGATGTCTTCATCGAGGCGCTGGCGGAGCTGAACGCGCGGATGCGGGCCGAGGGTTCGGCGACCACGGTGGTGGCGTTCATCATCACGCGGGCGCCGTACCGGGCGCTGAACGTCGACACGCTGAATCGGCAGGCGATGTTCAACGAGCTGCACGACACCTGCGCCGCGATCCAGGAGGACATGGGCCGGCGGCTGTTCTACTCCGTCGCGCGCGGGCGGCTGCCGACGCTGGACGACCTGCTGGACGAGTACGCGGCCGTGCGGCTGAAGCGGATGATGTTCGCGCTGCGCTCCAGCCGGCCGCCGGCGATCGTGACGCACGACCTGGTGGACGACGCGCACGACGCGGTGCTGTGCCACCTGCGGGCGCGGCAGCTCGTCAACCTCGCGGAGGACCGCGTGAAGGTGATCTTCCACCCGGAGTTCATGTCGGCCACCAGCCCGCTGCTGGGCATGGAGTACGACCAGTTCATCCGCGGCTGCCATGCGGGGGTCTTTCCGTCGTATTACGAGCCGTGGGGTTATACGCCGCTGGAGTGCGTGGTGAGCGGCATCCCGGCGATCACGAGCGACCTGAGCGGTTTCGGCGATTACATCCGGCAGAACTTTCCGACGCACGATCAGGACGGGATGTGGGTGGCGCGGCGGCGCGGGCGGAGCTTCCAGGACACCGTCGGGCAGGTGGCGAACTGGCTTTACGACCTGACCCGCATGTCCCGCCGCGAACGGATCGCCCTGCGCAACCGCGTCGAGGCTCACGCCGAACACTTCGACTGGAACAACCTCGGCCGCCACTACACCGAGGCCCACCGGCTCGCGCTCCAGCGCCGGTACGGCGCCGACGCCGCCGTGCCGCTCGATCCGGAGCTCGACACGCCCCCGGCCCCGGCGCTGGAAGTCGAGCCGCGGCGCCCCGCGACGCGCCAGAAGAAGGCCGCCCGGACGCGGGTCGCCAAACGGCCGCCGAAGGTCTAAATCGACATTCACACATGGGCGGCGCGCTCGACCAGAACCCGCCACGCAAGTCGCGGACCGACCCCGCACTGCCGCGCGGGGTTCGGATAACGCGCCGTCGAATCGTGAATCGTCTCATGGCCGGAAGAATGCGCGGGAATCCCGAGTCGCAGGGCCGGCGCACCGCGGCCGGGTACCGCGGCGATCTCGCGCCGGGGACCGCCCGCGACGGCGTGCCGCGGCCAGGGACCGCCCGCGCGCTGCGGCCGGGCCCCCGCCCGGACCCGGCTCGCGTCGGGGGCCCGCCTAACCGAGCGCCCGCCAGCGGTGGACAAACTCCGTCAGTTGCGCGCCGAAGGTCACGACCACCACGCCGCCCAGAGCGATCGTCAGCGCGGCGGCCTGGCGGCGGCCGAAGGGCTCGCGCAACACGACCGCGGCGAGCACCGCCTGAAAGATGACCGTGGTCTTGTTGAGGATGCTGGCGACCGACGCGGAGGTGTACTTGAAGCCGCCGATCCAGAACAGCAGGGACAGGTACGTGCCCAGCACCGCGCCGGGCAGCGCGTACCGCCAGCTCGGCGACGGCCGGAAGACCTGCCAGTGCTGCCGGCCGCGGCGCCCCAGCAGCGAGAACAGGGCCAGCATCCCGAACCCCGCGGCCATGCGAAGGGTGGTGGCCCAGATCACCGAGGTGTGTTCGAGGATCGGCTTGATCCAGACGATCGCGAAGGCCGTCAGCGTGATCGCCAGCAGCGCCAGCAGCACGCCGAGCACGAGCTGGCCCCACGTGCGGTCGTGCGGCCGGCGATGGGGGGTGGCCAGGAAAACACCCGCGACCACCAGGGCGGCGCCGAGATACTGAATCGGGAGGAGCAGCTCGTGCCACAAGAGCCACGCCATCAGCATCACGAGCGGCGCGTAGGCGCAATCGACGATCGAGAACAATCCGACGCCGATCAGGTTGAGCGCCCGCAGGAACAGCGAGTCGGCGATCGCCATGCCGATGATGCCGCTGAGGAGCAGTTGACAGATCTCCTCGCGCGTCAGCTCTGCGATCGACCACACCTCCGCGGGGCGCCACGCCGCCAGCCCGACCAACGTGAGGCCCAGCAGCGCGAGGCCGACGGCGTTCTTGAACAGGTTCAGCGCCACGGGCGGGATGCTGTCGCCGCTGCGCTTGAAGAGCACCACGGCCACCGCCCACGTGACGGCCGTCAGCAGGGAGAGAGTCTGGCCGAGCGCGTGCTGCGCCATGCGGTCTCCGCCGTGCGGGTTGCCGGATTTTAGTCGGCCGCGGAGGCCTGCGGCACAGCGGCGGAGCGGCCGGGGGATCGGGTAGACTGACACACATGGACGCAGCGGGCATCGCACGGGCGGCGGCGCGGCTCAGCCGGGCGCGGCGGGTCTGCGTCTCGACGGGGGCCGGCATGTCGGTCGAGTCCGGGCTGGAGACGTTCCGGGACGAGAACGGCCTGTGGTCGAAGTTCAGCGTTGAGGAGCTGGCCACGCCGCAGGCGTTCCGGCGCGACCCGGAGAAGGTCTGGGCCTGGTACCGCGAGCGGCGTCGCAGGCTGGCGACGGTCGCGCCGCACGAGGGGCACCGCGTGCTGGCCGAGTGGGAGCAGCGGATCGATGATTTCACGCTGGTGACGCAGAACATCGACGGGCTGCATCACCGGGCCGGCGCGCGGCGCGTGCTGGAGCTGCACGGGCGGCTCGACGTGGCCCGCTGCACCTACTGCGACTTCAGCATCCAGACGCTCGACGATCTCGGCCCGGATCCGGCCTGTCCGGTGTGCCAGAAACGTCTGCGGCCGGGCGTCGTGTGGTTCGGCGAGGCGCTGCCGGAGGCGGCGCTGGCGGGGGCGTTCGACGCGGCGCAACGCTGCGACACGTTCATCGTGATCGGCACCAGCGGCGTCGTGCAGCCGGCGGCGTCGCTGGTCGACCTGGCGAAGGCGAGCGGAGCGAGCGTGATCGAAATCAACCCGCAGCCGACCGAGCAGTCGCACCTGGCGGACATCTGCATCCGGGCCGGCTGCCGCGCGGCTTTGCAGGCGATCGACGCCGCCTGGCGCCGACTCGAATCCTGATGCCGCCGCGGCCCCGCCGGTGGTGCGCGGCGCGTCCGGCTCGCCGCGCGGTTCGGCCCGGCCCAATTCCGTTGCGCCGTCGCCGGTCGCAGGCCGCCCCGCGTTCGCCGGCGCGTCGGATCGGCCCGGCCCGCGGCCTGCGTCGCCTCAGCCCGGCTCCAGGCCCGACTTCTCGCTGTTGGGCAGATCGGCGTACAGGAGGAGGTTCCGCAGGATCTTCAGCGCGCTGTCCGGGTCGTAGCCGAGGACGCCGTAGGCCGGGGTGCCCAGCAGTCCGGTGCTGAGGTCGAGCGGCGAGTAGATGACCTCCAGGCGGCGGCGCGTGCCGAAGGCCAACAGGCGGGGAAACTGCTGACCGCGCGAGATGGCCCGCGCGCCCCGCCGGAACCCGATGTTCTCCAGGCTCGTGGCACCCGGGATGCCGCGGCCCGTGATGAGGGGCGAATCAGGCGGCACCGCGCGCGGCTCGCTCTTTTGGGCCGCGCGCACCGCCGTCTCCAGCGACTTGACGAACTCCCTCGAACCGCCGGCCGCGTCGGCCAGCAGCGTTCCACCGCCGCTCAGGAAGCGGCGCAGCCCCTTGATCTCCTCGGGCGACAGGGTGAAGGCCCCGGTGCCGGAGAGGAACGCGATCCGGAACTCCTTCAACGCGTCGGAATCGAGCGTGATTCCGGAGGAGACCAGCAGCCGCGCGGCCGCCTCGTTGTTGAGGTAGTGCCCCAGGCGCGTCCAGCCGTACGGCTCGACGTCCCACGCGCCGGCGTATCGGATGCGGGCCACGCGGATGGTCCGCGCGACGGGGCCGGCGCGCGGCGCGATGTCCGGCGTCACAAGGCGGCTGCGGACCCCGGTTTTGTCCGTCGCGTACAGGTAGAGGTTGCACCCCAACTGAAAGTCGGCTTCCGCGACGTTCTTCGCGCCGTAGCGGTTCCAGCTCGTCGCCAGGTCCCGCGTCGGGAAGAGCAGCAAGGTCCGCAGGCCGTTGTGGACCTCCAGCACCAGCGGCGGGTCCTGGATCGCAAACTGCAACTCGCCGGTGAACAACGGATGATCGTCCGGCAGGGCCCGCCGCGGGTACTCCGGGAAAGCCCGGCCGGCCAGCTCCTCCCAGGCCTGCTGGGCCCCGCGCAGGTCTCGTCCCGGCACCATCAGGAACAGCCCCCCCCGCTGGCAGTACTCGCGGATCTTCTGCACCTCCACGTCGGTCCACGCCACCGGGCCGTCCGCGTACAGGTACAGCACCGGCGCTTCGAGCAGGTCCACCAGGGGGCCGTCCAGACGGACGATCTGCCAGTTCAGCAGCCGTTCGAGGGCCGGACTGACGTAGCGGAGCAGCCCGGGTACGTCGCGCAGCCGCGCTTCCCAAGTGTCCCCGAGCTGCAACTTGTTGAACAGCAGCGGGGCCCGCCCATGGCACAGGAACATCAGGCCGAAGGCCGTATTCCGGACGTCGGTCATTTCCGAGTCGAACGCCGGCCACGACCCGTCCGGCCGTTGCTGGCTGAGGAGGAACTCGGCCCCGGTGCGGAACCAGTCCTTATCCCGAAAATACTTGTACCCGCTCGCCCGACCGACGCGCTCCACGCCGTACAGGTAGTAGTATTGCCAGCGCTCCGGTCCACCCGGGTTCGGCGGCCCGTACTCCCGCGCCAGCCAGTTCAGGCCGAGCTGGATGGCGGCCAGCACGCCGCCGGCCTCCCGCGGCCGGTCCGCATAAAGCTGATCCAGCACCACGAAGCACGAGGCCACCCCCGCCGCCGTCATGCTGCCCGTGCTGACGTCGCTGCCCGCCTCGTAGCCCCAGCCCCCGCCCTTGAGCTGCACGCGCGTCCAGTGCGAGGCGACCAGTTCCCAGTAGAAGTCGGGTACCGCGACACCCGCCTCCGCCGCCATCCAGACCCCCAGCACGCCGTACTGGCTGGCGGAGTTGTCCCAGCGCCCCGCGTCGGCCCCCGGCGGCGGCGGGGTGTAGTCGTACCCGCCGGGATTCTTCGAGTTTCGCGGCCAGGCCGCCGCGATGAGCCAGCGCACATCTTCCTCGAGCCGGCTGCGGAAACGCGGGCCGGGCACCAGCGCGAGGGCGTGCGCACGGACGCCGTATGTATATGTGCCGTTGAGGGTCTGCGCCGCCAGCCAATCCAGCGTACGTGCCATCTGCTCTTCCCGGGGGTCGAGGCCGGCGTACAGGAGCGATAACGTGACGAGGCCGGTCGTGCCGGCCCAGTGCAAGTCGCGCGGGTTGCCGTGCGTCTCCCAGTGACCGTCGGCGTTCCGCTTTCCGACCAGGAACCGCACGGCCTTCTGAATGGCGGCCTCGACGGACTCATCCGTCACGGCCGGCGGGGCGGCGGGGGTCTCTTGCGCCCCGGCGGCCCGGGGCCCGCCCAGCACGACCGCGCTCAGCACCGCCGCGGCGAGCACGGTCCGAGGTGGCGGCCGGCGCGCGGATTGGTTTGGGGATTGGGGCATCATCGCCTCGTGCGCGGTTGCGCGGTCATTTGCTTTGAACATGACGGCCGAATACTATAGAAGGATTTACTCGATGCGCAGAGTTCGCTCCCTGTTCTGGAGCCGTCAGCGTGCCAGAAGGGTTGGACGATAGTCAGATCGGACGTCTGGTCATCGAGCGGCAGCTCGTGACCCCGGACGAGGTTCGCACGGCGGTCGAACAGCAGCGCCGACTCGCCGGGGCCGGTCAGGGCGTGCGGCCGCTGAGCGATATTCTTGTCGATCTGGGGTTCCTGACGCGCACGCAGCTCGACCGGCTTCAAGGTTCGAACGACGATTCGGGCGGGCGGCCGGCGCAGCAGATTCCCGGCTATCAGCTCCAAAGGAAGGTGGGGGCCGGGGCGATGGCCGTCGTGTATCGCGCCAAGCAGCTCAGTCTGGATCGGACCGTCGCGGTGAAGGTACTGCCGAAGCGTCTGAGCCGCAACGCGGAGTTCGTGGCGCGGTTTTACCGGGAAGGTCGGGCGGCCGCGCAGCTCAATCACAATAACATCGTACAGGCGATCGACGTCGGGGAGGCCAACGGCTTCCACTATTTCGTGATGGAGTTCGTCGAGGGCTGCACGGTTTACGACGAGCTGGCCGCCGGGAAGGTGTACAGCGAAGCCGAGGCGATCGACATCATCACGCAGATCGCGCGGGCGCTGCTGCACGCGCACGAGCGCGGCTTCATCCACCGCGACGTGAAGCCCAAGAACATCATGCTGACGCGCGAGCGCGTGGCGAAGTTGGCGGACATGGGGCTGGCCCGCGAGGCCAGCGATGTGCAGGCCGCGATGGCCGAGGCCGGGCGGGCCTACGGCACGCCGTACTACATCAGCCCCGAGCAGATCCGGGGCGAGGTGCATATCGACCACCGCGCCGACCTGTACTCGCTCGGCGCGACCTTTTATCACATGGTCACCGGTCGCGTGCCGTTCGAAGGCCCGACGCCGTCGGCCGTCATGCACAAGCATCTCAAGGAGCCGCTGGTTCCGCCGGACCACCTCAACACGAGCCTGAGCTCCGGCTGCGGCGCGATGATCGAAATGCTGATGGCCAAGAACCGCGACGACCGCTACCCCAGCGCCCGCGAGCTGTTGGAGGATCTGGAGCGGCTGGCGCGCGGGCAGGCTCCCAAGTACGCCCGGCACTCGGTCGGCGAAGACGTGTTCGCCGCGCTGTCCCGCGGCCAAGTCGTGACCGGCGGGAACGGACAGGGACCGCGGGCGCCGGCCGCGGCCGGCGCCGCGCCGCCGGTGTTCTCGACGGCCCTGACGATCGTGCTGGGGATCGTCGCGGGGGTGAGCATCCTGCTCAACATCGTCCAGGCGGCGACGAGATAGCTTAGCGGCGCGCCGGCGACCCGGCCGGCGGCGCGGAGAGCGGCCTCGCGGTGGACGGCGCCGTGCCGCGAGCGGCAGCGCCGTGCGTCGGGCGGCGGCACGGTGAGCGGCGTCGCGCGCCGGGCGGCCGCGCGTCGGGGCCGCGCTCAGTCGCCGCCGGTCACCGGCGTCAGCACCAGGCCGGTGCGCGCCGGGAGGTACACCTGCACGCTGTGCGGCCGGCCGTGCTGCGGGATGTCCTGTCCGGGGTAGATCTGGCCGGCGGCGACGCGTCCCAGGCCGTCGAACTCGGGCCGGTCGGTGTCCAGCACCAGCCGCTGGTCGCCGGGCACGTCGAGGCCGATGCGGTAGTCGGCGTAGGACCGGTGCGGGTGGAAGTTGGCCAGCAGCGTGAGCGGGCCGCGGCGCGCGCAGAGCAGCTTGTCGTCCTCGTGAATGTGCAGCGGCACGGGGGGCGGGGCCGAGAGCACCGCGAAGCGTTCGTCCAGCTCCTGGAGCGCCCGATCGAAGGCCGCCAGGTCGCGGTAGCGTAGGCGGGGGTGGTCCACCAGGCTCCACTGGCGCCGGGCGTACTTGTAGGAGAAGTGGTTGCCTTCGCGCGGGAAGTCGATCCACTCGGGGTGGCCGAACTCGTTGCCCATGAAGTTCAGGTAGCCCTCGCCGCCGAGCAGGAATGTCACCAGGCGGATGAGCTTGTGCAGCGCGATGCCGCGGTCGATGACCAGGCTGACGGCGCCTTTGCTCATGTGGTCGTACATGGCGGCGTCCATGAGCCGGAACGCCAGCGTCTTGTCGCCGACCAGGGCCTGGTCGTGGCTCTCGGCGTACGCGATGTGCCGCTCGCCGGCGCGGCGGTTGGTCAGCACGTGGTACAGCCCGCCCATCGACCAGTCCTCGTCGCGCACGTCCTGCGTCAGCTTGATCCAGTAGTCGGGGATGCCCATCGCCAGGCGGAAGTCGAACCCCAGGCCCCCCTCATCGACCGGCCGGGCGATGCCGATCATGCCCGACACGTCCTCCGCGATCGTGTGGGCGTCCGGCCGCAAGGTGTGCGTGAGTTCGTTGGCCAGTTGCAGATAGGCCAGCGCGTCGACGTCCACGTGCGGCGGGAAGTAGTCGTCGTACGAGCGGAAGTCGTGCCCCAGCCCGTGGTGCAGGTACAGCATGCTGGTCACGCCGTCGAACCGGAAGCCGTCGAACCGGAACTCCTCGAGCCAGTAGCGGACGTTGCTGAGCAGGAACCGCAGCACCTCCAGCCGGCCGTAATCGAACAGGAGCGAGTCCCAGGCCGGATGCTGCCCGCGCCCGCCGGGGTGGAAGTACTGGTGGTCGGTGCCGTCGAAGTGGTTGAGCCCCTCGTAGATGTTCTTGACGGCGTGGCTGTGCACCAGGTCCAGCAGCACGCGCAGCCCCAGGCCGTGGGCCGTGTCGATCAGCTCCTTCAGTTCCTCCGGGGTGCCGAAGCGCGACGAGGGGGCAAAGAAGTTGCTGACCTGGTAGCCGAAGGAGCCGTAGTAGGGGTGCTCCTGGATGGCCATGAGCTGCACCGTGTTGTAGCCCGCCGCCGCGATGCGCGGCAGCACGTGCCGCGTGAACTCCGCGTACGTGCCGATGCGGTACTCCTCGGTGGCCATGCCGACGTGGGCCTCGTAGATCCGCGGGCTGCGCGGCGCAGGCGGCGACGGGTGCCGCCAGCGGTACGGCTCCGGCGGGTACCAGTATTGGCCCGTGAAGTTGTGCGTGTGCGGGTCGCCCACCACCCGGCGGATGTAGGCCGGGATGCGGTCGCGCGGCCCCAGCACGCTGTGCACGTGGACTTTCACCAGGCTCCCGTGCGTGAGACGCGTGCCGAACTCATCATCCGGCAGGAACACGCTCCAGACGCCGTCCGGCTCCCGGAACAGGGGCTGGGCGTAGCGGTCCCACCCGTTGAAATCCCCCACCAGCGACATCGCGATCGCCCCCGGCGCCCACTCGCGGTACCACACCCCCGGCCGCCCGTCCCGCGCTCCCCGGTTGAAGCCGAAGCACTCGTGCCCGCGGGCGAACTCCGTCAGCGGCGCGACCGCCTCGATCCGCCGGCGCACGGCCTGGTAGTGGGCGTAGCGCTCCCGCAGACGGTCGGCGTACGGCGCGAGCCAGGGGTCCAGACGAATCAGCGCCGTGCCGTCCGGCGGCGCGGCTGGCGGCGGCGACGGGGGTGATACGGACATCGGCGGCACCTCGGGGCGCCAGAATCCGGGCGGCGGGGGCGTGCGTCAACCCGGCGGCGGCCGCTCGCCGAACACGAGGGCGGTGCTCTCCACCTCGTAGATGCCGGTGTAGGTGTTGGTGAGGTCCTCTTCGCCGAGGAACTCGCGCACGCGCGGGTGCGACTCGCCCATGCGGCGAACGAAGTCGAGCGCCAAGCCGACGGCCTCGTCACGGTCGGCCGCGACCACCTGCACGTCGCGGACGAAGCGCGTCAGGCGCGTCTCCGGGGTGTGATCGTGCTCGTAGACCTCGAGCAGGCCGGGCCGGTAGTCGCACTCGATCAGCAGGCTGAACCAAGAGCAGCGCTCGGCGTAGACCCCGGTGACCTCGCGGTAGGCTTCGCACAGCTCGACTGTGCAGGCGTTCTCGGCGTAGGCCCGCGCCAGCAGGCGCTCGCAGCGCGGCCGCAGCTTGTGCCGCGCGTAGAAGTCCATCGCCATTTCGAAGGCGTAGGTCAGCTCGTCGTGATCGCGGAAGGAGCGCGCCAGGATGCGGTCGTAGATGACGCGGGCGGCGGTCACGTCGCCCTCTTCTTCGAGGATGAACGCCCGCAGCAGCCAGGGGCGGCTGCTGTGCGGTTCGATCCGCTGGAGCTGCTTGAGCTGGCGGCGGGCGGCCTTGAGGTCGCCGGCCCGCACGGCGGTCACGCCCCAGTTCAGCCGCAGCGCGGTGGAGTGGGGCTTCAGCTTCTCCGCCCGGGCGTAGCACTCGTAGGCCTGGGCGAACTCCTCGTCATCGCTGTGGAGGATGCCGAGGGCCACCCACTGGGCGGCGTCATCCGGCACGAGCGACAGATAGCGCTTCAGCGTCGCCTTCGCTTCGTCGTAGCGCTCGCACTCGGTCAGCGCCGCGGCCTTCCGCTGGAGCACCCAGTCGATGTCCGCGCCCAACGACAGCGCGCGGTCGTACAGCTCCAGCGCCCGCTCGTAGTCGCGCAGCTTCTCGTAGACCAGCGCGAGGTTGGCCAGCGAAACCTCGTCGTCCGGCCGCAACGACAGCGCCTCCTCCAGCGCGTCGCGGGCCTCGTCCAGCTCGTCGCGGTTGGACAGCACCACCCCCAGGGTGCTCAGCAGCCGCGGCGCCTGCGGGTACTCCTCCAGGAGGGCGTCCAGCGTCTCCAGCGCTTCGTCATCGCGGCCGAGATCGGACAGGGCCCACGCCCGCAGGCTGCCCCACTCGATCCGGTCGTCTGCCTCCAGAGCGGTTGCGTCGAGCTGTTCGAGGCAGCGCAGCGAGTCGGCCGCGCGGCCCGCCTCCAACAGCCGGTTCGCCCGGTCCAGCAATGCGTCGATTTCTTCGGGGTCCATACGCTTTCAGTGTCCGTGCACCGCGCGGGCGGGCCGATCCGGGAACGGCCCCCGCGCGAGGACGACGCGGGAATTATACCGGCCGGTCCGCGGCGCGGGGCTAGCGCGCCGGGCCCAGGCCCGTCACCGCCAGCACGACCAGCCCGCCCGCCGAGTTCCCCGACCGCAGCGTCAGCGTGCGGATCGGCTGCCGCGCGTCGTGTCCGCCCCACACCAGCGCCCGCAGCCCCACTGGCTCCCCGGCCCGGCTCAGCCCCTGCCAGACCACGGGCGCCTCGGGCACGGCCGTCACGTCCGTGTACGCGAGCACGTCCCGCCCGTACCGGATCTCCCGCGTCGCCGTCCGACCGTCGGCGTACGCGGCCTCCAGCTCGGCCACGCGCCCGCCCGGGTCGCACGCGAAGTTGGTGGCGCACAGCAGCACGAGCGTGTCGGCCGCCGCGTCCACGCGCAGCGTCACCTCGCCCGGCAGCGCAAAATCGGCCGTCAGCTTGCCGTGCAGCGCCAGCGCCGCCGGCGGCACGTCAAACCGCACGCCGCACATCGTCACCGCCCCGGTCGGCACGGCCGACAGGTCGTGATCCGGCCCGAGCTCGAACCAGCCCCGCGCGTCGGCCGCCCGCAGCGGCACGTTGCCGGCGCCGGTCAGGTCCAGCGTCCACCCGTCGCGCAGCGCCGGCCGCAGCGGGCTGAGCCGCATCAGGTCGAGGAAGTACGTGCCGGCCGGGTAGCGATCCGGCTCGGGCAGCGGCCGGTCGGCGTTCCAGGCCGCCTCGGCCGCCAACACGTACGCCATGTACTGCTGGATCTCCTTCGCGAAGCGCCCCGGATCGAGCGAGTAGCCCGCCCAGGTCGTCTGGAGCAGGCCGAGCGACTTCTGGTCGTAGGCGGCCTTGGCGAAGTTGACGATGTTCTCGGCCCGGTTCCAGGTGGCGGCGATGGTCTGGAGGCCGGCCGCGTGGAAACGGCCGAGGCTGCGATATTCGGCCGGCGGGGCCGCCACGTAGTGCCAGTCGGTGATGAGCACGTCGTCGGGCAGGGCCTCACGCAGCCGCTGCGCTTGCTCGACGGAGTCGGCGTGGCAGGCGTCGGGGCTCTCCTTCGGTCCCAGGAGCATGTCGCCCCACATCATCATGCGGACGCCGCGCTCGGCGAGCCAGGCGTGCAGCTTCGCGACGTCCATGAGGAACAGCTGTTCGACCGTGTATTTGCGGCTTTCCTCGCGATAGGGATAGCGGCCGCGGTGCGTGAACTCGTCGTGCCCGACGTGGAAGAAGCGCGGGCGGTCGAACAGCTCGAGCGCCTCGGCGTAGATCCCGAAGAGGACCTCGTACGTGCGCGGGTTGGTGACGCAATAGGCCCACTTCGCCTCGGGGTCCTCGGCGATGTCCAGGTTGGCGTCGTTGGTGAACAGCCACTGGCAGTGGCCCAGCGAGTTGACCAGCGGCGTGACCTCCAGCCCGTGGGCCTGCGCGGCCCGCACGATCCGCCGGGCCTCGTCCTTGGGCATGCCGTATTCGGGGTGGTGGATCTCCGGCGTCGAGTCCCATTTCACGTACTCGCACTCGACCACGAGATGGTTCATCTTCAGCGCGGCGAGCACGTCGCGGATGAGCCGCTCGTGCAGATCGGCACCCTGCCCGCCCGTGAACAGGTGCACCCCGCGCAGCGGCAACGACGGCCAGTCGTAGATCTCCGCCGCGCGGATGACGACGGCCCCGTCCGGCCGGCGTGTCAGGAGCTGCCGCAGCGTCTGCGCCGCGAAGAGCAGCCCGGCCTCGCTGCGGGCCTCCACCTCGAGGCCGTCGGCCGTCACCGTCAGCCGGTAGCCCTCGGCGGGAAACTGCGGGTCGGTGGCGACGCGCACCGGGATCCAGCCCGGCCGATCGCGGTCGGTCCCGCCCGCGCCCGACACCGCGACCTGAAAGTCCTCCGCCAGACAGCGCGTCAGCACCGGGCCGGCCAGCCGGCCCGTGGGCGGCTGCTCGGCGACGGGCCGGGTCGCCGCCGCATCGGACGGGGGCGGCGTGAAATCGAAGAGCGGCCCCGGCAGCTCCCGCGGCACGACATAGGCGCCGGCGGGGAAGCGGGCTTCCTTCGGCCGCGGGATGATCCGCGGCGGGTCTTCCTGCGGATACGTCTGCGCATCGGGAACGCAGCGCACGGTGGTCTCCAGGCGGGTCGGCGGCGCGGTCGCGGGGGCGGCCGCGGGCGGCGGGAAGCGGTACTCGATCCGGTAGCGGAGCGTATCGCCGGTCTTGAAGCGCGTGCCCATGTCGCCGAACCAGAAGTACGGGTCGTCGGCGGTCGCCCAGCGGTTCTTGCGATAGTCGTAGACGATGAGGCTGTGCGGGCTGTCGACGCGGATCTCCAGCGGGCCGATGCGGCTGTGCAGCGTGAGCGTGGTGAAGTCGGATGCGAGCGTCGTGTCCTGCGACGCGCCGCCCTGCGCCGCCACCGGCACCGTGCCGCGGACCGTCCTCCCGTCGCGCAGCGTCGCCTCATAGGCGCGCCCGACGAGCAGCGCCGGGTTCAGGCCGCCGAGGCGCGTCTGGCTGAGCGCCGCGGCATCCGGCTGGAGCAGCCGGCCCTCGAACTCCTGCACCACGCGGTCGGCATGGACCGTGAAGGTTTCGGTCGCCTCGAAGGTTCCCTTCTCGCCGCGGTGGGTGATGCGCAGCCGCTGACCGTCGGGCAGTGTTTCGGTCGTCGCGGTCTTGACCGCGTCGTCCGTCGGGCCGACATAGTAGTGCGGCGCCCACGGCGGGGTCGTCACGATGATCTCGCTGTGGCGGATGACCTCGATGCCGTCGTACAGCAGGCGTACGCCAGGCCGCCGCGGCTCGAGCGTCAGCGTGACGGCACCGACGGCGACCGTGACACGGGGCGGCGGGGGCGGGGCGGCCGTCCCGAGC
>Ga0209101_1001595_pt1 | contig 16399 bp, 9 predicted proteins | sample ConPoolayeCmetaG_FD_185481 | JGI IMG/M metagenome (GOLD analysis project Ga0209101, IMG submission 185481) | Hot spring microbial mat communities from California, USA to study Microbial Dark Matter (Phase II) - Cone Pool mat layer C metaG... ...
TTCAGACCCTGCAAACCGACGGCGGCTCCGAATTCGAGGGTCAGTTCTTGGAGGTTGTTAACCAGTACGCCAGACAGCATGTCATCGCCCGCCCTTACCGCAAGAGCGGCCAAGCGTTCATCGAGTGTTTTAACGGCACGCTGCGCCGGGAGGAGTTCGGACGTACCCCCTTCAAGAGCAGTGACCTGGCTCTAGCCCAACGCCGTGCCGATGACTATCCCGCCTATTATCACCACCAGCGCCCTCATTTGGCGCTGGGCATGCGCACCCCTGCTCAGGCCTTCGCGGAGTCGCATTTGATATGACACATTGGGTATCCTTGACAAACCCCTTGGGTGGGATGTATTATCCACCTGCGTGCCAAGTGCCGTAGCCAGTCTGCGAATTCGTCTCAGGCGATTTCGTTAATCGCTGGTATGGCACTTTTTCTTTAAGTGTTCAGTGAAGAGATCTCAAAGTGCTGTGTCTGCCTTTTGCAACCCTGACGAAGTGCCTCTCTGAGGAGGGAAAATGATCCAAGTCGAAGGGCTTACGAAGTATTATGGGGACTTTAAGGCCATTGACAGCCTTTCTTTCCATGTGGATACGGGGGAGATAGTCGGCTTTCTTGGCCCCAACGGGGCAGGAAAGACGACTACCATGCGTATTCTGACCGGCTACATGCCTCCTACGGAGGGACGGGCTACCATTGCCGGCTTTGATGTATTTGAACAGTCGCTGGAAGTGCGGCGTCAGATCGGATACCTGCCGGAGACAGTCCCTCTCTATAAGGAGTTGTCCGTCTGGCAATACGTGGATTATATGGCCAGTCTGCGCGGGCTGAGTGGTGAGGAACGCGCTGAGCGTGTCGAGGAAGCGCTCGGTATGGTGGACATGCTTGACCGGGCAGACAGCATGATCGAGAGCCTCTCCAAGGGAATGCGCCAGCGTGTTGGGCTGGCTCAGGCGCTGGTTCACCGTCCGCAAGTGCTCATCCTCGATGAGCCTACTATTGGTCTTGACCCCCGTCAGGTGCGTGAAGTCCGTGAGTTGATCCGTGAGATTGGCAAGGAGCGGACGGTGCTTCTCAGCACCCACATCCTGTCAGAGGTCAGCCAGCTCTGTTCCCGTATCCTTGTGATCAACAAAGGGCGGATCGTCGCTGAGGACAGCCCGGAGACATTGTCAGCCCGCTTGCAGGGTACGAAACGCTTCTTTGTACGTGTTGGGAATGCCTCACCAGAAGAGGTGGCTTCGGCTCTGCGCGGGTTGCAGAATGTCACCGGCGTTGAGGTAGTTGAACATGGTGTCGAGGTGACTTCCAACCAAGATTTTGACGCACGGCCAGTGGTAGCGGCTACAGTGGTCGGGCGTTCGTGGGACCTGCTGGAATTGCGGCCTATTGATCTGTCGCTGGAGGACATCTTCTTGCAGTTGACTACTGAGGAAGCGCCGTTGGAGGAAGAAGAAGTGGAGGAGGTTAGCTGAGATGCGGGAGATCGGTCGCTCTTTCCGTACCATGTGGGTGATATTCAAGCACGAGTTTTCGCTCTACTTCATCTCACCCATTGTCTATTTCATCGGCTCGGTGTGGCTTCTGATCGCCGGCTTCTTCTTTGCCAACTCGTTGTCTTTCTTCAATCAGGGCTTTGCTGAGCCGACGATGGCCTATACCCTCAGCCCAATGGGATTTCTGATGATCTTCATTGCGCCGGCCCTGACGATGCGGCTGGTCTCAGATGAGATACGGGCCGGGACACATGAACTGCTGTTTACCTCGCCCGTGCGCGACTGGGAGATCATCGTAGGCAAGTGGCTGGCTTCGTGGGCTGTTATCACGATCTTCATCCTGATCACCCTGCTGTATCCCGCTCTGCTTGTCTGGCGCGGCTCTCCCGATCAGGGTGTGATCCTGACGGGTTATCTGGGCCTATGGCTGTTGAGCGGCGCTACGCTGGCGGTGGGTGTTCTGGCTTCCTCCTTGACTCAGTATCAGTTGGTCGCCTTCATCGTAGGGTTGGCCGCCACGCTCTTTCTGTGGCTGGCCGACTCAGGCAGTAACCTGATCATGAACCCCACCATCGTTGAGATACTGACTCAGATCGGCACTCGCACCCACTTTCGGGATCAGCTCCTTTCACGGGGGCTGATTGACCCGGTTGACATTGTGTACTTTGTCGGCATCATGGCTATTTCACTGTTTCTCGCCACACAGATACTCGGCACGAGGAGGTGGCGCGCGTGAACGAGATACGTATCAACCGTAATCTGGCTCGTTGGATTCTGCTCGGCGTCGGCCTGATCGCTCTGGTCGTCATGGCCGTAGCCTTGCTGGCCGCACCGCAGAATAGATTCAATACCGTCAGCTATGTGGCTTTGGGAGTAAGCATCTTGGGGATTGCCGGCTTTGTCCTGCTTGATCCCCAGTCTGTCGTCAAAGCAATCACCGGCCGCACCGGCCAGTATGGGCTGACCACAGCCTTGATGAGCCTGTTCTTCATCGCTTTTGTGGTGGCTGTCTTTATCATTGTGCGTTCGGCTAACATCACGCCGCTCGATCTGACGGAGGCTAGCCGGTACCGGCTTTCTGACACAACCATCCAGTTGCTGGCCGAACTCGAAGAAGATGTCCATGTGACCGGCTTCTTCACCCGCGATCAATCCGACCAACAACGGGAAGCCGAGATCTTTCTCAACCAGTACCAGAAGTACAGCAATGGCCGTCTGACTTACTCTTTCGTTGACCCTGACCGCAACCCGGGTGAAGCCGCCCGTCTGGGGATGACCCGGTCGGGAGTGATGGTCTTTGAACAGGGCGATCGCACGGCTGAGGCGGCTAGTGTGACTGAGCAGTCCATGACCAGTGCACTGGTGCAGGTTCTGCGCGGCGAGGCACGCAGGCTGTATATTGTCACCGGTCATGGAGAGCGCCGCACAGATGATTTTTCCAATTCAGGTTATTCGCAGATCGGTAACCTGCTCAGCCGCGGCGGCTTTGAGGTCACCTCCCTGAATTTGCTGGAACAGGGCAGTGTCCCTGAGGACGCTGATCTGGTTTTGATAGCCGGGCCGACAGCCCAATTCTCGGCTACGGAGGTAGAGGCACTGCGTACCTACTTGCAGAATGGCGGGTCGCTGTTCCTGCTGTCTGAGCCGGGCGCGGCAGGCGGTGCGCTGGGGAGCGGCGTGCTGGGGGTGGACTTCAACGCGGATGCCTCTAGGGTGGTCACTGCCGGCTCAGATGGTTCTGCCAGGGTCTGGAATACGTCTACCGGCGAAGAGCTATTGGTCATGCGCGGCCACACCAGCGATGTGCTGGATGCCGCCTTCTCCCCTGACGGACGTCGGATTGTCACGGCAGGGGCAGATGATACGGTGCGCGTCTGGGATGCCCGCACCGGCGAGCAGATCGCCCAACTAGAAGGGGAGACCCAGCTTGTCCAGCGTGTGATGTATTCGCCGGACGGCTCACTCATTGTCAGCGTCGGTCAGAATCAGGTTGTCAACGTCTGGAACGCTGAGACCCTCCAGCCGGTGGGCTACTCGCCTCTGACGGCAACTGTGCCGCTCTTTGCATCGGCCTTCTCCCCCGACGGCTCGCTGATCGCGGCTGGGGGCGGGCGCACATCCAGCGGGAGCAATGAGGGGATAGTCTATCTCTGGGATACTCGAACGGGTGAACAGCTTGCCGCTCAGACCCTTCACAGCAACATCGTGTTTAGCTTGGCCTTCTCGCCGGACGGTGGGACCCTTCATAGTGTGGGGCCGGACGGCTTCGAGGGCGTCATTGACCTGACGACTCTGGCTCAGGGGAGTGCAACGGCACGTTACGCAGATATAGGCATCACAGCCATCGTCCTGCCGCCGGATGGCAGTACCATCTATGCCCTGCTGGATGGGACCATCCACATCCGCCCTGCAGATGCCCGTTCAGCCGATCAAGATGTTGTACTCAGCGGCCATACAGATGTGATCTGGGATATGGCCCTTTCCTCCGACGGCAGGCGGCTGGCCAGCGCCAGCCGTGACGGTGTTGTCCGCATATGGGACCTTGAAACCCAAACTGAACTGCTTCAGCTACAGGGACATGCTGTCGGCGACGCGCTGTTAAGCTACCTTGAGTCAGACTGGGGTATAAGGGTTGAGGATGACGTGGTGGTTGATCTGGCAACTGCCAGAGAGTTTGATTTCTTGACACCCGTGATCTACACCTATGACACTTCCTCGCCCATCACCAAGCCCCTGTGGGATAACGGGTTGCGGACTTTCTTTATCACAGCCCGAAGTATCACGCCGCTGGAACTGCCGGCTGGCTCGGTTCTCACAGTCAAGGAACTGCTGTCTACCTCCGGGCTGGTGAACGGCCAGATGGCTTCCTGGGGGGAGACCTCTAACCCCTCTGCAACCGGCTCATTGGCATACGACGAGCGCGATATTCCGGGGCCGGTTGTAGTGGGTGTAGCAATCGTCAATGGGACGACGGAAGGCCGCGTAGTGGTGATCGGCGATGCGGACTTTGCATCGAACTATGCCTTACAGTATGTCAACTACGGCAACAGCGACCTGTTCCTGAATGCCGCCAACTGGCTGGCTAAGTCTGAGCGTGAGATCAACCTGCCCAGCCCAGATTTTACCCAGCGCACAATGGACCGACCGCTCACTACGGCAGAGATGATCATCTTCAGCATTGCCAGCGTGTGCCTGCTTCCGGCGGTAGGGCTGGCGGCTGGGGCGGTCGTATGGGTCGTGAGGCGGCGGAAACGCTAAGCAGTAAGGAGGTTTGATATGGCTCCAACCAAACGCCTGATTGTTGCGGCCGTCTTTCTTATCCTCACTGCGGCGTTAATCCTGATTGTGAAATACGTCCCGTTGGGGGGGCAGGCAGAGGAATCGGCGACAGAGAGTGTGCCGCCCCTGCTCTTCCCGGATGCGGCGGACAAAAAAGTCGTCAGCATTCAGGTGACAGATCATGAGACAGGCGGGGTCTTCAGCGCTCAGTTGGAAGACGATGTCTGGACAATCACTCAGGCTAAAGAAGGCAGTGATACCGGTCTTGGCGTGAATGAAGGGACAATCATCAACCAGACCTATTTCCTGCCCTTGCTGAGGCCTTCCCGTGTTCTCGATCAGATCGAGTCGCTGGCTCCCTTTGGCCTTGACACCGCGCAGTATACGGTCCAGTTTACGCTGGATGACGGCTCCCAGTATTCCTTTGATGTAGGGTCCAAAAACCCTGGCGGCTCCAGCTACTATGTCAGACTGCCGGGTGACCCGAACGTCTATCTGATAGGCGTCTATAACCTTGAAACGTTGCTCGGCTTTGTGGATGAACCGCCTTACGTTCAGCCTACCCCTGATCTGACTGCCACATGGCTGGCCGAGGTGGTCACGCCTGCCCCAGAGCCGACAGCTACCCCGACGCCGGCCCCGACCGCCACGCCGACCGAAGAGGCCGCGCCGGAGGTCTCAGCGACTCCGTAATGAGAGGCTGGGCAACAGGGAGATATGCTGTTCTCGTCTCCCTGTTGCCTTCGCCTCTGTTTGACAAGCTCCCCGCGACTCGATAGAATGACGCTGAAACTGTAAAGGGCCTGTAGCTCAATTGGGAGAGCGCTACAATCGCACTGTAGAGGTCAGGGGTTCGAATCCCCTCAGGTCCATATAAACAGGGTTTGCCGGAAAAGGGACCTGTACGAGGTTCCTTTTTTATGTTATGGACCAATTCGGCTGGCAGGCGGGTGTACTGCTTCTCGACCCCTTTGACGCTCCCCCGCTTGTATGTTACGATGTGCTCGCTATCTGAGGCGCACACAGGAGACAGGCTGTTGAGCAGGCATATTCCCGCTAAGCGGTGGAATAGTGCCCCGCCCCCACCGCAGGGCTACGTTGAGGCGTTGGAAAGCCAGCACCTGCACCGGGTGCTGGCGCAGGTGCTGTACCGGCGCGGCTACACCACCCCTGAATCGGCGTTTGCCTTCTTGGGACACTACGAAGGGGATGATAATCCCTTTGCCCTGAAGGGGATGGTCGAGGCCGTCTATCGGCTGAGAATGGCGATTCGGCGCGGAGAGCCAATCGCAGTGTACGGCGACTTTGACGCCGACGGCGTGTGTGCGACTGTCTTGCTGGTACAAGTCCTTCAACAGCTTGGGGCAAATGTACGCCCCTACATCCCCAGCCGCGTTGACGAAGGATACGGCCTCAACAGCCCGGCCTTGAAGCATCTGGCTGATGAGGGTGTGCGGGTGGTGCTCACGGTGGACTGCGGCATCCGCTCTATTCGGGAAGTCGAAGACGGCAACCGCTACGGGCTGGACATCATCATCAGTGACCATCACAGCGTCGGGCCTGCCATACCGCCTGCGCTGGCTGTCATCAATCCCAAACAGCCGGGCTGTCCTTATCCGGAGAAGATGCTGGCCGGGGTCGGCTTGGCCTATAAGATCGCTCAGGCGCTTTACATGGAGGCTCAGCGGCGGGGATACAAACGAGGCGGCGAGTGGCGTCCTGACGACTGGCTTGATCTAGTTGCCATTGGCACAGTGGCTGACATTGCACCCCTGCGCGGGGAGAACCGTGATCTGGTACAGCGCGGCCTGAGGTGCCTGAATAAGCCTGAGCGTCCCGGCCTCAAGGCCTTATACGGTGTGGCAGGCGTCAAGCCAGGGGATGTCAACGCGGTGACAATTGGATTTGTGATCGGCCCGCGCCTCAACGCGGCTGGGCGGTTGCGTACGGCGGCGCTGTCGTATGATCTTCTGTCGGCAGGCGATGTCAACGAAGCGGCCAAGCTGGCCGCTCAGCTTGACGCCCTCAATCAGGAGCGCCAGCAGAAAACGCTTCAGATGCAGGAATGGGCAGAGGAAGCCCTGCCCGGCGACCCCTCGGATGAACCCCTCTTGTTTGCCGCTGATCCCCGCTTTGAGCAAGGGATAGTCGGGCTGGTAGCCAGCCGCCTGACGGAGCAGTATTACCGGCCATCAGTGATCGTGCAGATGGGGCGGGAGGAGAGTCATGGCTCGTGCCGCAGTATCCCTGAGTTTCACATTACCCACGCCTTAGATGAGTGCAGTGATCTGCTGGAACGGTACGGAGGCCATGCCGCCGCGGCAGGGTTCACGGTCCTGAATGAGAATATCGAGCCTCTACAGGAGCGGCTGTGGGAAATCGCGGCTGACAGTCTGTCGGATCAGGAACTTGCTCCCTCACTGGAGATTGATGCCGAACTGCCGCTTGGCGAGATCAACATGGAACTGGCTGAAGCATTGGCCCGCTTAGAACCGACGGGGGAGGCCAACCCACCCCCTCTCTTCGTCACACGGGGAGTTACCATCACGCAGAGAACCACAGTGGGGGCAGAGGGCAAACATCTTAAACTGCTGGTCTCGGATGGGCAGACTTCGCTGGAGGCGCTGGTTTTCCATCAAGGGGAACTCCACGAGACCCTCCCGGAGCAGGTTGATATAGCCTATCACATCGAGGCCAGCACGTGGAACGGCCAACGCCGCCTGCAACTGAACGTTCAAGATATTCGACCAACCGAGGGGATATGACGAGTCAGCCATCTTCATCATCTGACCAGACCACGCTGGTGACAGGGGGAGCAGGTTTTATCGGTAGCCATCTCGTGGACGTGCTGTTGGCACGCGGCGAACGTGTCATCTGCTTGGACAATTTCTCTGATTACTATAACCCCGCCATCAAGCGCCATAATATCACAGCCCATCTCCAGCATCCTAACTATGTGCTGGTCGAAGGGGATATTCGTGACCGCGCCCTTGTGATGCGGGTGTTTGAGCAGTACCAACCGGCGCGGGTGGCTCACCTTGCCGCCATGGCGGGCGTGCGTTACTCAGTCGAGCGTGCCCCCCTGTATGTGGACGTGAACCTGCAAGGTTCAATCCATCTGCTGGATGCGGCGCGGGAATATGGCGTCCAGAACTTCGTGCAAGCCTCGACCTCATCCATCTATGGCGCAACTGATCAGTTCCCTTTCCGTGAAGATCAGCCGACTGACAGGCCCCTTGCTCCCTATCCTGCCACCAAGAAGGCCTGTGAAGTGATGGGGTATGCCTATCACAATATGTTCGGGTTGAACTTCACCGCTTTGCGCTTCTTCACGGTCTATGGCCCCCGCGTGCGTCCTGACATGATGGCCTATACGGTCATGGAGAGCATCCTGCATGACAAGGAGATCACAGTCTACGGCCCCCCTGATATGCATCGGGACTGGACCTACGTGGATGACATCGTGAGCGGGGTAGTGGCCGCCCTTGACACGCCGCTTGGCTATGAGATCATCAATATCGGGCGGGGAGAGCCGGTGCGTCTGGCTGACTTTGTGGATATTATTCAAGAATTGGTCGGCAAACCAGCGCGTATTAAGACCGTCCCTGCTCCCCCCAGCGAGCCGCCGATCACCTATGCTAACGTAGACAAGGCCCGCCGGTTGCTCGGCTATCAGCCTCATACCTCCATTCGCGAGGGACTGCGTCATACGTGGGCTTGGTATCAGGCCATTGAACACCTTTCATCCAGTGCGGAATAGACCTATTCTCATGAACATTCGACCTTCTGCTTCGCTCAAAAATATCTTACGCTTGGCGTTGGCCGCCTTGACCTTTGCGGTTGCTCTCCTGTCTGCTGTAGAGCGCGGTACAGCCCAGCAGTCATTTGACCCTCGTTTCGGGCTGGTCAACGCCTTCGAAGCGCCCCAGGCCGCCGTTGAGTCGGGGGCAGCATGGGAGCTGTTGACCTTCCGTTGGGATCAGCTTCAGCCTGATGGGGCCGCTCAGTGGAATGCCAGCCCCGAAGTGGATGAATGGCTCTCCAGTGTCCGTGCCGCTGGCCGTGAGGCAGTCGGTGTGCTGGTTGGTACACCGGGCTGGGCTACCGACGGAAGTGCCGGCGTGGGTGTCCCGCGCGGACTTTATCTCCCGATCAGTGACAGCGGTAATCTCTGGGCTGGTTTTGTGCGTCAGGCGGTCAGCTATTACGGCACTCGCGGGATCAACCGTTGGGTGATCTGGGAGGACCCCGACATAGCCCCTGCCGCGGCGGGGAGTCAGTGGGCAGGCTCAGTTGAGGATTATTACCAGTTGGTTAAGGTGGCCTATCTGGTTGCCAAGCAGGTCAACCCCAACGCCGTGATTCATCTGGGCGCTGTAAGGTATGCTGATCCTTCGTGGTTTGGGCGCTTTCTGGATGTAGCGGTAGATGACGTGACTGCTCCCGCTAACAACTACTATTTCGATGTGGCGACTCTCCGCCTCTTCTTCTCTCCTGAGCGCGTCTATACTCTGACGCAGAACCATTACTACCTGATGGACCAGAGAGGCATACCGCTCAAACCGGTCTGGATCAACGGGACCAATGCACGGCCCGCCATAGACCCCGGTGTTTACCCGCCCAACACAACATTCAGACAACACCCGCGCGTCACACTGGATCAGCAGGCGGCCTTTATTGTACAAGCCTATGCGCTTGGCTTTGCCGCCGGCGCTGATCGAATTGCCGTCTACCGCTTGGTGGATAACTTGGATGAGGATCAGGGGCAGGCCTTTGGGCTGTTGCGTGCCGACGGGACGCCCCGCCCGGCCTACACGGCCTATCGGATCGCAGTGCGTGAGTTCAGCGGGTTTGTATATGCGCGGCGGGTGGTCGAAGGCACACAGCCCCTGTTGGACTATGTGCGTCTGACCTTTGCTGACAAGGTGACTCACGTCGCATGGGCGCGGGGCGGCGCGACCGCCACTCTGATTGTGCCGGCCCGTAGTCAGCAGGCGCGTCTGCTTGACTTGCTTGGCAACGAATGGCTGGTCAGGCCGATCAATGGCGAGTATCGTGTGGTGGCTGGCGGCGCAGAGTGCAACGATCCCGCAGAAGGTTGCCTGATCGGCGGAATGCCTTGGCTGCTGGTTGAGGAAGGCCTGTCAAATCCCCTTAACGAGACTCCGCCTCCTGTGCGTGTCGAAGAGGGAGGCGTTCTGCCTACTCCTGATCCGAGTGTGGCGCTCACCGCTACAGCGCTGGCTGTGCCGACTGCCACTCCAACAGCCTTGCCGACAGCGACCGCTACATCTACCCCAGTGCCTACTGCGACTGAGACTGAAGCGCCGACCGCTACACCGGCCCCCACAGAGACGGCCTCCCCTGTGCCGGCTGTTGTGCCGGCCCTCGCCCCCACCCCTCTACCCGACCCTTGGGCGGCGCTGGGGCCGAGGGGCTTTTCGGCGGCCCTGCCGTTTGTGCTGATCGGGCTGGGGGTGCTGGTGATTGGCGGAGCGGGGTGGTACTTTATGGCAGGGAAGCGTTCGCCAGCCCCGCCGCCTGAGGCTCCGCCTCCTCCGCAGGGAGAGGATCAACCAGCGCCGCCGCCTGAACCTGCCCCTGCGGATGAGTCGGTCGGCACGCCGGAGAAGACAAAGCCGCGCCGCCGCCGAAAACGGCAGGCCGACTCACCCAACGATCCGCCTCCTGAGGATCAACCTTAGCGCTCCAGAGGGCGTCATTCACCGGCGCCCTCTTTCATCCGCGGGCTTTTAGCAGTTCGGCGATCTGCCGGGCGGCGTCGTGTAATGGAATAAGCGAACGCTCGGCCTCATGACGCCATTTGATCTCAACGCTCTCATTGGCCAGACTGCGCTGGCTGATGGTGACTCTCAACGGGATGCCGATCAGGTCGGCATCAGCGAACATCACGCCGGGGCTGAGGTTGCGGTCGTCATACAACACCTCTAGCCCTGCCCCCTGAAGCTCTGTATAGAGCGCTTCGGCCACCTGAAAAGTAGCATCGTCTCTGGCAATTGCCACCAGATGAATATCGAACGGCGCAAGGTCAGGCGGCCAGATGATGCCCTGATCGTCGTGATGGGTCTCAATGACAGCCGCCAGCACACGATCCAGCCCCAGCCGGCAATGCCCCATCTCTACAGGGCGGGCCTGTCCGCTGTTGTCTAAGTAGGTTGCCTTCTCGTCGGCAGAGAGGGCCGCCGCCCTGACACAGCGCCCCAGCTCGACTCCCTGTCGGATGCGTAAGGGGCTGTGGCAGTGCAGGCAGGCTGCGCCGTCAAACGGCTGAGCGATGTCGGCCATCAGGCTGACGGAAAAGTCACGCGGGTAGTTGACCCCGGCCATGTGGCAGCCCGCCTCGTTAGCGCCGGTGACAAAGTTACTCATGCCGCGCAGTGACTCATCAGCAATGACCAGCGCCCCAGTGCCGCCTCCCGCCCCTTGTACGGCGATCCCGATGGGGCTGGCGTAGCCCGGCACCACACCGATCCGGCGGATTTGATCCTCAGCAGCCGGCGTCAGGGCTGGCACGTTCAATATCCTCCTTAACTTGGCCTCGCTGACCTCTAGGTCGCCGCGCAGCATGACCAGCACCGTTTGGCCGTCCGGGCTGTCTGTTTGCACATGGTAAAGCACTGCCTTAAGCGTCTGCGCTGGCGGAACATTCAGGAAGGCACACAGGTCAGCAATGGTCTTGCAGTCGGGGGTGCTCACCTTGCGGAGCGGCTGGGGTTCGTCCGCTCTGTTCTCACCCCGTGCAAAGACGGCAGTCTCCGCCTGAGCCGTATAATTGCACCCTTCACATCGGATAAATTGCTCTCTCCCCTCAGGGTGAGGGAGTGTGAACGCACAGCCTGCCGGTAATTCAATGGTCACAGTGTCAAGGCCGCAACGGCGTAATAGGGCATTGCAGGCGGTCGCCATACTGGATATGAAGGAGTCAAGGGAGGCCGCATCCGGGTGCAGGGACCAGCACTCACACTGTAACGGCCTGCTGGCCCCAGCCAGAGGGCCGCCGCGTCCGCTGAAACCCTCCTCCTGCTGGCCTGCTCCAAACCAGTACAGCAGGCGCGGCAGGTCTTTGTAGCTTTCAACTTCGCGTCGGGCAAGGTCAGTCATCCAGAGTTCGATCTCCTCACTCGGCGCTGGTGGCAGAGAAATCTCTTGGCCGCCGGCGGCCTCAACTGTCTGTCGGACAAGTGACTCCAGCTTCCGGATGACACGCCGCCCAAGCGGCAAATAGCTCCATAGGCCGCCCCCCAGATGGCGGCCCAGCCCGGCGCGTACAATGAGCTGGTAGCTGATCAGCCCTGCTTCGGCTGGAGCCTCGCGCAGGGTGCGGCCAAACTGTTGGGAAAGTCTCATCTTTGACCTCACAGGCACATGGAGGGCAGGCAGGCGGTTACCATTCCCCCCGTAATCGTTCTGCCAGCGCTGTAAATCGCTGGGACACCTGGTCATTGCGAACGGCGACAGCAATCGCCTTCTTTGAACCGACTAGGACGACCAGCTTTCTGGCGCGTGTAACTGCTGTGTATAGCAGGTTGCGTTGCAGGAGCATGTAATGTTGCATGATGATCGGCATGACTACCGCTGTGTACTCACTGCCCTGCGCGCGGTGCACACTGATCGCATAAGCGTGAGTCAGTTCCGGCACTTCAGACCAATCATAAGTTACGAACCTCTCCTCGAAGGCGACCGTCATAGTCTGGTCAAGCAGGTTGAAAGCGTGTACGCGGCCTATGTCGCCGTTGAATACCTCTTTGTCATAGTTGTTGACAGTCTGCATGACCTTATCCCCAACGCGGTAAAGCCGCCCGCCTAGAACCCGCTCGGCAGAACGCCCTGGCGGGTTGAGCACTGCCTGCAACCGCTCATTAAGGGAGGCAACCCCTGCCGGCCCGCGGTACATCGGCACAATGACCTGAATGTCGTCCAAGGGGTTCAGCCCAAAGCGGCGGGGAATACGGTGACGCACAAGGTCTATGACAAGGTCGGCGGTGCGCTGAGGGTCGTCAGGGACATTGAACAGGAAGAAATCCCCCGCCTCCTTGGGGAAGAAAGGCATTTCGCCGCGGTTAATGCGGTGTGCATTCGTGATGATCAGGCTGTCCGCGCTCTGGCGGAAGATCACATCGAGGCGTGTAACCGGTATCACAGCCGATCTGATCAAGTCGCGTAGTACGTCGCCTGCTCCCACGCTAGGGAGCTGATCCGCGTCCCCGACCAGCAACAGATGCGAGGCCGGGTCAACCGCTCGGAACAGTGCATTCGCCAGCATCGTGTCGAGCATCGAGACCTCATCCACGATCACCATATCTGCCGGCAGAGGATGATCTTCGTTGTATGCAAATCCCTGTGAAGGTGAGTAACCCAGCAGGCGATGAATGGTACAAGCCGGCTGGCCGGTCGCCTCGCTCAGACGTTTGGCGGCCCGTCCGGTAGGCGAGGCGAGCGCGAAGGTGCGTCCCCGACCGATCAGCGCGCCGATCAGCACACGGAGGGTTGTTGTCTTGCCGGTGCCGGGGCCGCCTGTCAGGATGCTGACTTTATGCGTCAGCGCTGTATGAACAGCGCTCTTCTGCTGTTCAGAGAGCGTGATGCCAGCCTCTTCAGCTATCTTGTTGATCAGGGTTGGCCAGTGGACATCCTGATGCCGTCCCAGACGTGAGTGGGGCGTCTCGATGATGCGGCGCAGACGGCTGACAGCGCCAGCTTCGGCGTAATAAAAAGCGGGCAGGTAGACAGCCTGAACACCGCCTTCTTTGCCGGCGGTTGCCTCGATCTTCACCATGCCATTCTCGCCTGCCCGGCTGATGGCAGGCTCTAGGTCTGGCGGCGGGATTTCCAGCAGTTTGGCGGCGCTTTCGGCTAGCTGGCCGCGGGGAAGGAACATGTTCCCATCTTCGGAGGCCTGATGAAGTGCATAGACGATGCCGGCTTCAAGCCGCGAGGGATGATCGGCAGGTAGCCCCAGATGGCGGGCGATCTGGTCGGCAGTCTTGAAGCCGATGCCATAGATGTCACGTGCCAGCCGATAGGGATCAGTCTGAACGACGCTGAGGGCTTGCTCGCCATAGGTCTTGTGTATTTTGACTGCCAGACCGGTTGAGACCCCGTGCGATTGCAGGAAAAGCATGATGTCTTTGATCTGACGCTGCTCGGCCCATGCGCGGAGGATCATACCGGCCCGCTGTTGACCGATCCCGTCTACTTCAAGCAGGCGCTCCGGTGAGTGCTCCAGCACATCCAGTGTGTTCAGCCCGAAATGGTTAACGATGCGGGTTGCTATTCGGGGGCCGATGCCTTTGATCAACCCTGAACCGAGGTAACGGCGCAGTCCCTCCACTGTTGCGGGGGCGATTTGATAAGCGTTCAGGGCGCGGAACTGTCGCCCGTACTGGGAATGTGTCTGCCAGATGCCCTCCAGCCTCAGGCACTCCCCCGGCACGAGGTCGGGCAGGTTGCCGACCACTGTGAGCGTCCCATCCTCTGCCAGCCCGCTCCAGAAGCCCATTGGCTTAGCAGGGGTCAGCCTGATGACGCTGTACCCGTCCTCCGGACTGTAGAAGGTGATCCGTTCAACCGTCCCCTCCAGCGTCTCAAGTTGAATACCCTTGCCCTGCCCTTTATCTTCACCCATCTTGACTTGCTAGGGCGTAGGGGTGCTGGCTGGGCGCTGTGTAGGGGTCGGGGTTGGGCTGGGGCGCGGGGTCGGTGTAGGCGACGGCCGCAACGTAGCTGTCGGGGATGGGCTGGCTGTTGGAGTAGCTGTTGCAGTCAGTGTAGGCGTCAGTGTTGGTGTCAGCGATGCTTCAGCGGTGGCCGTAGCCTCGGCCTGCTGTTCTTCCCGCATGGCATAGAGCGCCTCTAGTTGTGTTTGCGCCTCTGCTGTGAATGGGTAATCGTAGGTCTGGCTCCAGAACAACACCCACTCCAGGTCAAGAATGGCCCCTGCTGTATCCCCCAGCCCCTTGCGGATCAGCCCGCGGTAATAATGCCGGGTGCCTGTCTCTTCGATAGCCAAGGCCTGCTCAATGTCTGCCAGTGCACTGTCCAGCTCGTTCCTGTGATAATATGCCCGCCCCCGTGCTTCGAGCACAAAGCCCATCTGCGTTGGGTCGAGACCCAGCTCCAGCGCGGCAGTAGCGGCTTCAATCGTCTCCGCATCGAGTCGGCTCTCTATCAGCGCACGCACGTAGAGTGTTTCGACATCGGGCCGCCCCGGTGACTGCTCACGCACAGAGGTTGCATCCTCAAGAAGCTGATCGATCCGGCCTGTTGCCAATCCGCTGACGGCACGCCCATAACGGGCCTCGAAGTTATTGGCATCCCTTCGGAGCGCCTGATCGAAATCGGCATAGGCTAGATCGTACCGGCCCTCATCCAGATAAAATGTTCCCCGCCCAATGAGCGCCTCAGTGGTATCCTCAGCCAGTTGGAGTGCACGTTCGTAAGCCTGTAACGCATCAGCGGTGCGCCCCTGTTTGCCGTAAGCACGCCCTAGCAAGGCCCATGTCTCGGCGCTGGATGGATTCACCTGTTCAAGGTAGTCCTCCAGCCCGATCACAGCCCGCTCATACAACCCCAGCGCCAGACGCCCCTGCCCCAGCAATAACACTGCTGACTCGGAGGAAGGGTCAATGTAGTGGGCTAGATTGGCAATAGCAGTCGCATCTTCGGGTCGTCCGCTGGCGAGGTAGATTTGCCCCTCCATCACCAGCAAATTGACATCATATTTGCGGATTCGCCGGGCCGCCTGAACCTCAGCCAGTGCTGAGTCGTAGTCGCCTTCATCTAGGTAAATTTGGGCCAGATTGAGGTAGGCCATGATCAGGTTGGGATCAAGTAATTTGGCCTGCTCATTCTCCAGCTTGGCCTGCTCGATCAGGCCTTGCCGGGCACGAACGTACCCCAGCGCGGCATGAAGGGGAGCAAAGGTCTCATCCTGCCTGATTGCTCCCTGAAGGACTTGAGAAGCACCATCCAGATCGTTCAGGTAAGCCAGTGCCATCCCTTCGAAGAAATAGCTGTCAATGGAAGCATCACCCCTTGCCCGTCCCTGCCGGATCAGGTCTATTGCCTCCTGATAGCGGCCCTCATAGAAGGCTGTGATCCCGCTGTTTAGCACAGGGGAGGAAGGGTGGGGAGTGGCAATATAGGGCGGGGTGGGCGTCAGGCCGTAACGCAGGTCGCCGCGCGGAGCGTCGCCGACTGCCAGTGACGGCTCAGGCACTAACGGCTGGCCGGTAGGAGTCGGGGTGCGTGTCGGGCGGGGGGTCAGCGTGGGGTAGGCCGTTTCCGCAGGCGTAGCGGTAGGAATGACTGCTACACCGCCGGCTCTCTGGCGTGAGCTGACCAGTCTGGCAAGGTTCACAACCAGCACCACGACCAGGACGACAATGGCTATACTGCCGCCGATGACAACCACCATAGGGTCAATCCGCATCCGCCTGACGCGCGGAAGGGCCGGCCCGGCCTGACCGGCTGGCGTAGCCCATACAATATTCAACCTGCCCGACTGCATTTCATCGCGGTAACTGCGCAGAATCGGCTCTGCCTCACGCTGCACCCAGGCGAGCGTGTCAGCGTCAATCAAGGGGATGCCGTCAGGGGCTTGGACAGGCGG
>Ga0209101_1001596_pt1 | contig 16383 bp, 16 predicted proteins | sample ConPoolayeCmetaG_FD_185481 | JGI IMG/M metagenome (GOLD analysis project Ga0209101, IMG submission 185481) | Hot spring microbial mat communities from California, USA to study Microbial Dark Matter (Phase II) - Cone Pool mat layer C metaG... ...
GGTGGTGGGCGCGGTCGGGTTGGTGATCCTGTGCTGCCTGGTGACGTTCGCCCTGGCCCTGTTCTGGCCGACCAGCCCTATCAGCCTGATGAGACTGACCGAGCCTCTGGCATCATCCACGGCGGAACCAACTCAGACCGTCACCCTTATCATTGCCACCGCCACGCCACCACCGCCGACTGCACCGGCCCAGCCCACGGCCACGGCGCCGCCGCCCACCCGCGTGCGGACGCCTACAGTCCCGCCGTTCACCCCGCCGCCGCTGCCCACCGTCACCCGCGCCCCGACCCGGCCAGCCGCCTCGCCCACATCGGCGGTGCTGCGCTTCCGACTCAAAGACAAACGCCTCGTCGAAGAAAAGCTTGGTCTGGGTATCCTGGAAGTCGTTGTCTTGGGCCGAGACGGCCGGGGGATCGCCGGGGTGCAGATCCAACTGGATGGTGGCGATCCGGCCACCTGGAAAGAGGTCCTGACGACGGATGACAAAGGTCGGTGCGGACACTATGCCCTGTCACCCAACCTGTACAACGTGACCCTGATAGACTATGGTGTAGTCGAACTGGGCGTGGATTGCCGCAACAAACACTGGGAGGTCATTTTTGAGGCCTACTGAGCCGCCGCCAGCCACCCAATAGTCAGTACCAGGAGAGGAAGATGAACGTCCAGGAGATGGAGGCCCGGTACCACGAGCTACGGGAAAAATTCGTCACCGGGGCCATCAGCCGAGAGATATTCGAGACCCAGGTGGCACGCTTGCGCTACCAGGATGCCCGGGGCCGGCATTGGGCCATCGGGTCGCAGACCGGCCGCTGGCACGTGTACGAGCGGGGCCAATGGCAGCCGAACGATAGCCCCCCGCCCCCAGCCGAGCCGCGCTGTGCCCATTGCGGCCAGCTCTTGCCACCCGACCGGGAGTTCTGCACCCTCTGCGGGACGCGTGTACCCCTGCCACCACCACCACCGGTGGAAACTGTCTCCCCGATCCGGGATGTATCTTCCCTGACCCCCAAAGAACCGGCGCGCCGCCGTCCCTGGTTGCGGATCGGCGGCGGCATCGCCGTTGGTCTGATTGCGCTGGCCTGCCTCCTCATCCTGATTGATGGCCTGGTGCTCTACACGCGCGCCCCCGGCATGACCTGGGAGTTCCCCGGCCGCCACACCCCGGCGACACCGGCTCCCAGCCCCTGGCCGACGGACACGCCCACGGCGTCACCCACCTCGCCTTCCCCCACCCCGCCGATGCCAACCCAGACCGCCACGCCCAGCCCACCGGCCGGCCTGATCGTCCAATCGGCCTATGAGAACACGGCCCTGGGCTTTCGCCTGCGCTATCCCCTCGGTTGGTTCTATGCGGAACAGGAGGACCACGTTGTCTTTGCGGCGCGGCGGGAAGAATTGGAGATGCGCAACCTGACCCAGGGCCGCTTCCTGGCCGTGGGTCGCGGCATCGGTCTGGAAGGTGAGGATACGCCCCAGGCCGCCCTGGGTAAGGTGGTAGACGGCCTGGAGGGAAGAGACATCCTCATCGGCAAGGTCCAGACCGAGACCCTGGATACGGAGGCGGCGGCCAGTGTGTTGATTTCCTTCATCCCCCCTGGCGAAAGCCTGACCCTGAAGGTCTACCTGCTGGTCGCGTTCCACGCTGGCCAGCCCTATCTGATGATGGCGGCGGCGCCGGTGACCGATTGGCCGCAGGTCTGGCCGGCCTATCAGGAGGTGCGGGATAGTTTCCGCTTTATAGAGTCGCCGGCTACTCCCACGCCCACCAGCACACCCCCGAAGCCGGTGGCCACTCCCACCCGCACGGCCCGGCCCCCTTCCACGCCGACTGCCACGCTCGCGCCGGGCCTCCAGTTCCAGCAAGACGGGCCAATGGAGCCAGGCCCCGGAGATTGTAAAGGTACGGCGTTAGTTTGGGGCTATGTCCATGATGTGGACGGCCGGGTGATGGACGGGGTCTATCTGTTCGTGTGGTTTGAGGGTGGGGAATGGGGTCCGGCGCCCCAGGTCGCCCGCACCGACGAAAAGGGGGTGTATCGGCTCCAGTTGCTCACTGGTCAGAAGGGCACCTACAGGGTCATGGTCGTCAAGGGCTGGCAAGACCGCACGCCGCTATCTCCACCGTCTGAGCCTATCGTGGTGGACAACTACTGCTTGCATAGCGATTTCAAGGTCAACTGGCGGCGGGTGACGCCCAAGACCCCCACGCCCACCCTGCCGCCGCCACCCACCGTGGTCTCGAGCTACCCCTTTATGAAGGAGGGCGAGGTCCGTCTCTTTGAGCCGAAATGCGGGCGCATCTACTTCCAGGTATGGGGCAAGATCAGTGGCCTGAACGAGCTGGCCGGGCGAGTCACGATCAAGGTGCGCAGCCCCGACGATACGGTGCAGGACTTCCCAGAGGCGATCCGACCGGACGGGAATTATATCCTGACCAGCATACCCGCTTACTATGCTGGCAATTATCTGATCTGGCTGGAGGAAAAAGGCAGCCAGCAGCGACTATCCGACCATGCGGTCTTTTCCGGCGTGGACCCCTGCCAGGGTTCGATCTTTGAGATCAACTGGAAACGGCGCAAATGAAACGTAAAACATGACGCATGACATTTAGCACATCATCAAGGAGGAAGCAATGGCTATGACGCGAATCGAGGGCCGGGACGCCGGCCCGGTGCGCCTGTACGCTCTCAGTACGTGCATCTGGTGCCGCAAGACCCGGCAATTGTTGGATGATCTGGGAATCGCCTACGAGTATGAATACGTGGACCTGCTGGCCGGCGCGGAAAAGGACCGCGTGAAGGAGGAGGTACGCCAGTACAACCCGCGCATCTCCTTCCCCACCGTGCTCGTCGGCGAGAAGGTCATCGTGGGGTATGACCCGGACGGCATTCGCCGGGCCATCGGAGGGTAGTGATGCCGACCCCGGATGCCATCCAGCAACTATATGAGCGGCTGAAGGCCGAGGCCGAGGCCGCCGGTTATCACCTGAACCCCGACGTGGAGTTCACCCTGGCCCTGGTGGAGAGCCTGCTGGTCAACCAGGAACGTTACGGCTACCCGGCCTGCCCCTGTCGGCTGGCGGCCGGCGTCAGACAAGAGGACCTGGACATCATCTGCCCCTGCGACTATCGGGACGCGGACCTGGTGGACTATGGCGCGTGTTATTGCGCCCTCTATGTCTCCGAAGAGATCGCGCGGGGCGAGGCCGCGCCGCAGCCCATCCCGGAACGGCGGCCCCCGGACCCGGCACAGCGTCCCCAGGCCCGGTCCGCCGCGCCCCCTTCCGCTGGCACGGGCATCACGACCCGTGTGCCGGTCTGGCGCTGCCGGGTCTGCGGCTACCTCTGCGCCCGGGACCAGCCCCCGGCCGTCTGCCCCATCTGCAAGGCCAAACGGGAGCGCTTTGAACCCTTCGCCTTCCCGCCATGATCGCCGTCATCATCCTGGCGGCCGGGGCCGCAGAACGCATGGGCCGGCCCAAGCAACTCCTGCCCTGGCCCCCTTCAGGAGAGACCACGCTGCTGGGGCACGCCGTGGACGTGGCGCGGCGTTCCGTAGCCGATCAGGTGGTCGTCGTCCTGGGCTATCAGGCGGACCTGATCAGGCGAACGGTCAACATGCCCGGCGTGTGCGTGGTGGTGAACCAGGAATGGCCTGCCGGGCTGGCCTCGTCGGTGCGGGCTGGTCTGGCCGCCGTGCCGGATGCGGCGGCCGTGGTCTTTATGCCCTGTGACCAGCCCGGCATCACCTCAGACCTGGTGAACCGGGTCATTGCCACGCACCAGACTACCGGCCGACCCATCGTCATGGTGCGCTGCGGGGACCGGCGCGGGCCGCCGGCCCTCTTTGCGCGGTCCATCTTCCCGGTGCTGGCGGCCCTGACCGGCGATCAGGGCGGCCGGCAACTGCTTGAGATGTACCCGGATCAGGTGGCCTGGGTGGACCTGGACGAATCCGCAGCCGCCTGCCTGGCCGACGTGGATACCCCGGCCGATTACCAGGCCCTGTTCCACCCAGCCACTTCCTCCACAACCTCCCCGGAGGGAAAAAGCGCAACGCAGAGACGCGGCGGCGCAAAAGAGCTAGGATTTTGAATTTATATTGGCGTTAAAATTTGGCTTTTGTCAGGAGAGTCAAAGATGGATGCCCGACCGCGCATCTGGCAGGCTAACCTGTTGGTGTTTCTCATCCTGATCGTGGTTGCTGTCTTGGGCAGTGTCGCCCAGGTCATCTCCATGAGTTGGGGGCTGCTCTTCACCGAGTTCGTGCTGATCCTGTTGCCGACGCTGGCCTTTGTGGCTTGGGGCACCTGGCGCGGTTGGTTCCGGCCGCGCCAGGTATTGAATCTGCGGCGTATAGACCGGGCTGGCGTTGGCCTGAGCTTGCTGCTGGGCTTCGCCGGCTGGCCGGTGGCCGTCTTCATCGCCACCATCACGGAGAAAGCCTTGAGCCTGGTTGGAGTTTCCGATTCTCCTGGTCTTTGCGCTCGTAGGGATCCTGGAGTTGGTGGCGCGCGCCGGCGCGTTCGGCGCGTTGGGGTAACTCTGTGGGTGAGCCGTTGACCCTGGGCACGCTACTGGTCGCCGTCTTTTTGCTTGGTGTGCCCGTCTACCTGGCTCTGGGGCTGCCGCTATGCTTCTGGCAGGCCCGGCGGCGCGCCCGGCAAGGGCGATTCACGCACCGCTGGGCCTGGGGCGTGTCTGCGGCATTTGTGGCCGGCCCCACCCTGCTGCTGGGGCTCCTGGTCGCCTATGCCTGGACGACGAATCCGAACCCGACCCAACTGATGCTGCTATTGTGCGGCCTCCCCCTGCTGCCGGTCCTGGTCTGGGCCATGCACTGGTGGCTCACCGTGGTTAACTACTGGCAACGACGCTGAAAAGGCCCGTTGTCCCCTCCCCTCTCCCGCTCGCCTGGAGCGGCTGGAGAGGGGAGAGGGTGGGAAGCGGGGTTTTGCGGCGGGCGGCTTCGCCGCCCGCCGCAAAACCCCTTCCTTATCCCCCCTCTCCTCTGGCCGCAAGGCCAGGGGGAGAGGGGGGATAAAGGGGGGTGAGGGACAATGAGGGCCTTCGGTCACAAAAGTGTCAACCAATTTTGAACCATCCCGGAGTATGTATCCAATGCCCAATGTCCAGAAGACACCGGACGAAGCGGAACCAAAGGCGCAAGAATGTCCGCAGTGCCACGCCATGATGCCGGTGCATTTCGGCTATATCACATGGTGCGACCAATGTGGCTGGAACCTCAAGCCTCAGGAGGCGGATCGCCCTTGCAACCTCTTCGAATCCTTCTATAGGTCGCTGGGCCAGAGATTGAGCCGTGGTCTCTTCGATGAGTTGAGCCAGGCCAGCTCCATCCAGCCGACCCTCACGCTGTCGAAGGTCTTGGCCTTCTCCATCGCGGTCATTGTCCATGGGCTGACGGTTGCCCTGGTTATCCTGGGCCTTGTGCTGATCGTCAGGTGGTGCCCCAATCCAGTGACCGCTGTCGCCGGGTTGCTGTGCCTGGGGGTAGCCTGGCTCCTGCGGCCGCACGTGTCCAAAGTGCCCCCAGACGTCGCGCCCCGGGATAAGTTCCCCACGCTGTACCGTGTCGCAGACTCCATCGCCCAGACGCTGGGCCTGGCGAGCGTAGATGGTATCGTGCTGAACGAATCGTTCAACGCCGAGTTTGACCAGGCCGGTTGGCGGCGGCAGAAAATCCTGTATCTCGGCCTGCTGCTGTTCTCGATCCTCGACGACCAGGAGAAAGTTGCACTCCTGGCTCACGAGTTGGCACATGGCGCGAACGGCGACCCCAGCCGCAGTTTCTTCATAGGCACCGCCATCAATTCCCTGCTGATGTGGCACGGACTATTGTATCCAGATCGTATCGTGAGTCACAGCGGGATTGTGGGCCTGCTGATGATCCCGGTCAACCTCGCCATATTGGGCCTATCCTACATTCCGTGGCTGGGTGCGTATTTGCTGGCTCACCTGCTCTGGCGAGATTCGCAACGAGCTGAGTACCTGGCTGATTACCTGGCTGCCCAGATCAGTGGCACGGACGCTACTCTGTCCGCACTGGAGAAGCACCACCTCAAGATCACCATCTCGACGACTACACAGCGGGTGATGCTGAACTGGCACGGCCAAGACCTGTTCGACGAATTGCGGCAGCAGATTGCCGCAGTGCCACCGCGCGAACGGGAGCGGATCCGGCGGGTCGAGCAATTAGAGTATTCCCGGCTAGACATCTCTCATCCACCCACGGCGTACCGTGTCGCGTTCCTGAAAGCCCATCCCGTATCAGAGCCACGGATCACGCTTTCGCCGTCGGACGTGGCGCAACTGGAACAAGAGTTAGCCCCGGCTCAAAGAGACATCGAGAAGCGGTTGTTGGAACTGTACCGGCCCGGTTTCTATCGCTGAGTCAACAGATCCGTTCAGTCAGGTGCAAAAAGACCCGATCGCCTGGAACGGCGGGCGAGGGGAGAGGGTGGGAAGCGGGGTTTTGCGGCGGGCGGCTTCGCCGCCGCAAAACCCCCCAGAAAGGCCTTCTCCCCCTTGCCTTTTTGCCCCGGATCGGATACAATACGGGCGCACCGTTTCCAGGCCAGAGAGGAAGCCGGAGATGATTCTGAGTAAGGAAGAACTATATGCACCGCTTTTGGCCGAGCGGGATCGGTTGCGCCAGGAACTCGCCAGCCTGAACCAGCAGGAGAGCGAGATCGTCTCCCGCGCCGCCAGCGAAAGCGCGGGCTATGGCAACCACCTGGCCGATGATGCCACCGATACCTTTGAACACCAAAAGATCCTGTCACTCCGGAATTCGGTGGAGCGGCGGCTGCGGGCGGTGGAAGAAGCCCTGGCCCGTTTCGAACGTGGAGAATATGGCTTCTGCGAACGTTGTGGCGCAGAGATTGACCTGGCCCGGCTAGAGGCGATCCCATATACCACCCTGTGCCTGCGGTGTCAACGCATCCAGGAGATGAGCTCGCGCCGATGAGGACCGAGTTCCCGCTGTTCCCATTCGCGCCTTCCTGTTGCCGGCATGTATGATCATACGGCGATGGAAAGGCGTTTTGTGTCTTCAACGATAACTGTCTATCCTCCCGCAGGTTGGAGCGCATGGTCAGACCAGACGCCGGTAGGCGTGCCTCAATGACCGACTGCATCGGTTGCCAGCCCCGTTCTAACCGGCGGGAGGGTTCATGGCAGGCAGTTACCCTCAACGGCCGATAGTCACCCATGTGGTGGTGATGCATCACCCCCGAACCTGTCCCCTGAGGAGGGAACCCATATGACCAAGATCCTCATGAAGGGCAATGAGGCCATTGCGGAGGCGGCCATCCGGGCCGGCTGTGAGGCCTACTTTGGCTATCCCATCACTCCCCAGACCGAGGTGCTGGAATACATGTCCGCCCGGCTGCCCAGGCTGGGCCGGGCCTTCGTCCAGGCCGAGAGTGAATTGGGGGCTATCAACATGGTCTACGGCGCAGCCGCCGGGGGGGCCAGAGCTATGACCACCACCTCCAGCCCCGGTTTCAGTCTGATGCAGGAGGGCATCTCCTACATCGCGGCGTCCGAGGTGCCGGCCGTGATCGTGAACATCATGCGCGGTGGCCCCGGCCTGGGCAACATCGCCCCGGCCCAGGGCGATTATTTCCAGATGACCAAGGGCGGCGGTCATGGTGATTACAGCCCCATTGTCCTGGCCCCTTCCACCGTACAAGAGGCGGTGGACCTGGTCATCTGGGCCTTTGACCTGGCCGACAAGTACCGCTGGGTGGTGGAGGTCATCGCCGATGGGATGATCGGGCAGATCATGGAGCCGGTGGAGCTGCCAGAACTCAAACCCCCGGTGCGGCCGGCACGCCCCTGGGCCCTGACCGGTTGCAAAGACCGGCCGCCCAACATCGTCAACTCACTCTACCTGGTGGTGGAGGAGATGGAACGGGTCAACCTGCGCCTCCAGGAGCGCAAGGCCGCTATTATCGCCAACGAACAGCGGTGGGATACCTACCAGTTGGATGACGCCGAGATCATGCTGGTGGCCTATGGCACCGCGGCCCGCATCGCTCGTACCGCCGTGAACAAGGCCCGCGAGGTGGGCATTAAAGCCGGCTTATTCCGCCCGATCACAGTGTTCCCCTTCCCCTATCAACACCTGGCTGCGGCTGCCCAACACGTGCGGCACATCCTGGTGACAGAACTCAACGCCGGCCAGATGCTCGAAGACGTGCGCCTAGCCGTCTATGACCATGTGCCGATCACCTTCTTTGGCCGTATGGGAGGCGTCGTCTTCCTGGCCGAAGACCTTTTGGAGGAGATCAAGAAACTGGATTAGCATTTGTAATTGCTCAGCCTACCCTCCCGCAGGTTGCTTTCGAACCGTGTTTCCCGTCTGCGACGGGCGTATCCGCCAAACCGCACGAACCTGCGGGAGGGTGAGCACTACTGCCGTTCTTGACAAGGCCAGGCATTTTTGGTATAGTGCACGTGTACAAAAGCCCCCACCTGAAAGAATCGAACCCGGTCCGAAAGGAGGTGATGGTCAAAGCAGGTTGGTTTTCCGTTGGTCAGTCGGAAGTAAGAGTCCATCTGATACCCTGTAACATTCCAAGGAGGAGAAGATGCGTTCGAAAGCGATTTGGCTAATGGTATCCGCGCTCCTGTTTGTTGGCCTGCTGGCCGCGCAGTGTCCCCCGCCAGCAACCCCGGCGCCGACTAAGGTGCCGGAAGCGACCAAGGCCCCGGAGGCGACCAAAGCCCCAGAGCCGACCAAAGCCCCGGAACCGACCAAGCCTCCCGCCGGCCCCACCGGCCAACTGATCATCGGTACCACAGACAAGGTGACCGTGCTGGACCCGGCAGACAGCTACGACTTTCACACCTGGGAGGTCCATCACAACACCGGTGACACCCTGCTGGTCTACAAAGCCGGCACCACCGACCTGATACCCGGCCTGGCCGAGGCCATGCCCACCATCAGCGCGGACGGCCTGGAATACACCTTCAAGCTGCGCCCCGGCCTCAAGTTCCTGGATGGCACGCCCTGTGATGCCAACGCCGTCAAGTGGTCGGTGGACCGCGTGATGAAGCTGGAGGGCGACCCCAACTGGCTGGTGACCTCGTTCGTCAAGGAAGTAGTGGTGGTAGACCCCCTCACGGTCAAGTTCGTGCTGCTGGACAAAGTACCCTACTTCCCGCTCCTGGTCGCCACCCAGCCGTACACGCCCATCAGCGCCAAGAGCTACTCGGCAGACAAGTTCGACCCGGATAATACCTCCGGCGGCGTAGGACCATACAAGATCACCAAGTGGTCGCGTGACGTAGAGATGGTCCTGGAGTATAACCCCGCCTACTATGGCACGCCACCCAAGACGGCCAAGATCATCATCAAGTACTTCAAGGATGCCACCACCATGCGGCTGGCCGTCGAGAAGGGTGAGATCGACATCGCCTGGAAGACGCTCCTGCCCACGGACTATGTGGACTTGAAGAAGAACGACAAGCTGAGCGTCATCGAGGGACCGGGCGCGTATATCCGCTACCTCTGCTTCAACTGCAAGACCGCCCCCTTTGACAACCCCAAGGTGCGCCAGGCCATCTCGCTCTGCGTGGACCGCGACAACATCTGCACCAAGGTGTTCCTGGGCACGCACACCCCGCTCTACAGCATGGTGCCCATGGGCATGTGGAGCCACACCGATAGCTTCCCCAAGCGGGACCTGGCCAAGGCCAAACAACTGCTGACGGAGGCCGGCTATAGCGAGAGCAAGAAGCTGGTCATGGACCTGTGGTGGACCCCCACCCACTATGGGGACACGGAAGCAGACGTGGCGGCCTTGCTCAAGTCCGCTCTGGAGGAGACCGGTATGATCCAGGTTACCCTCCAGAATACCGAGTGGGCCACGTACAAGGAATACATGAAGGCCGGTTCCATGCCGGTCTTCCTGCTGGGCTGGTACCCAGACTATCTGGACCCGGATAACTATACCTCACCGTTTGCCGAATCCGGTGCCAGCGACGACATGGGTATCTTCTACAGCAACAAGGCCATGGATGACCTGCTGGTGAAAGGTCGGTCGGAGGCTGAATTGCGTGGCGCGGCCCGCAAGAAGGTCTACGAGGACCTGCAAACCCTGTGGACCACCGAGGTGCCCACCTGCCCACTGTTCCAGGGCGCGTTGCTCGTGGTGACCCAGAAGGGCGTGAGCGGGGTCATGTTGGACCCGTCCATGTTCCTGCACTACTACACGCTTTACAAGTAGGGCGGGACGCCTGTGGAGTGCTGATCTGAGACGAGATGGGGGTCTGGTTACGGAACGTGCCGGCCAGGCCCCCATCCTTGTTGCTCAATATACCCTCCCGCAGGTTAGGGCAAGCAGCTACTGAACGGTGAACTCTCCTCCAGGAGCACTCAACCCATGCGCTCTCTGCGTGCCTATATCATCACCCGCACCCTGTTGACCATCCCCATGCTGTTCGTCCTGGTGACCCTGGTCTTCCTGGTGTTGCGGATCATGCCCGGTGACCCGGTAGAAGCCCTGATCCGGCCCGGCGCGCCCCGGGAGTACATCGAGCAGATTCGCCATAGTCTGGGCCTGGACAAGCCGATCCCGGAGCAATACCTGGACTACCTGGGGCGGTTGCTCTCCCTGGAAGTCTGGATCGCCCCGGCAGACCAGGAGGTAACGCCCGTGGTGGAGGTGTTGCTTCCGCCAGGGGAACCCAGGCTGGCGTTTCGTTTTGCGCCGCCGGTCTTTTTCCAGTTCCTGCTCCTGCCAGAGGATCCCCGGCTGGGCCTGGGCATCTGGCCCGGCCGTCCCCTGTCCCACAACTCGTACCTGATCCAGTTCCCCACTCCGGGCACGCCGGCCGAGAGCCTGCCCCTCCAGGTGGGGTTTGTGGATATGGGGACCAGCATCTCGCCGGTGCGGGGCCGGCCGGTGGCCTGGGACATCGCCGAAAAGTTCCCGGCCACTCTGGAACTGGCTATTTGTTCCATCATCGTTACCATGCTGGTGGGGGTCTCCAGCGGGGCGTATTCGGCGCACAAACGGCGCAGCGTGGCCGACTATACCTTTCGCATCTACAGCATCGCCATCTGGGCCATGCCGGTCTTCTGGCTGGGGCTGATGCTGCAACTCATCCTCGGCGTGGGCCTGAACCTGTTGCCGGTCTATGGCCGCATTGACACTGGCCTGGACCCGGAACGCATCACCGGCCTTTACCTGGTGGACAGCCTGGTGACGTTGAACCTGCCATCCTTTATGGATGCCCTGAAACACCTGATCCTCCCCTCCCTGACTCTGGGCCTCTACCTCTCCGGCATCTTTACCCGGCTGACCCGGGCCAACATGCTGGGCACCTTGCAGCAGGATTTCATCATCGCGGCGCGGGCCAGAGGTATCCCGGAACGAGTGGTGGTCTACAAACACGCCCTCAAAAACGCCTTTATCCCCATTTTGACCATGATCGGGTTGCAGTTCGCCGCGCTATTGGCCGGCGCTGTGCTCACCGAGACCACTTTCTCCTGGCCCGGGATGGGATCGTTCGTCGTGGAGCGGATCGGGTATCGGGACTTTGCCTCCATTCAGGGCGCGGTGGTGTTCTTTGCCTTCCTGGTCGCCAGCGTGAGCCTCATCGTGGACATCATCTATGCGCGACTGGACCCGCGAATTCGCTATTAACCAGTCGCAGGTTGCAGGTCCCAAGTCGTCAGACGGAACACGCAACACGAATCACGCAACACGAGGACTGCATGGAACTGGAACAAACCGCTGAGAAGGCACCGCCTCCGCCCGGTCTGGCCGGCCGTCTGGTAGCCTGGTGGATGCGGGGCGTCAAGTGGTACGGCGCCGAGTGGTACATCACTATCGCCGGGGCGATCATCTTGCTCTTTATCCTCTTCATCACCCTGGCCGCGCCGGTCCTGGCCCCCTATGACCCGGTGGTCGAAGCCGGACCGACCTTCGAACCACCTGGCCCCACCTATCTCATGGGCACAGATAACCTGGGCCGGGACGTGTTCAGCCGGGTGCTCCACGGGTCCCGCGTGGTCTTGCCCCTGGCTTTTATCTCGGCTCTCTTTGCGTTGTTCATCGGGTTGCCGGTGGGCCTCATCTCCGGCTTTGCCGGCGGCAAGACGGACCGGGTGCTGTCGCTGATCATGGACAGCGTCTATTCGTTCCCCGGCCTGCTGTTGGCCATCGCCATGGTCGCGGTTATGGGACCGCAATCGCAGAAGGTCATCAAGTCTACGGCGGCCGGTATGGGGATCGAGATCAGCGGGGACGCCCTGGTAGTCCTCTCAGCGGCCATGAGCATCGCTGTGGCCATCGCCATCGTCTATGTGCCCACCTATTTCCGCATGGTGCGCGGCCAGGTCCTCTCGGTGAAAGAGGAATTATACGTGGAGGCGGCCCGCAGCCTGGGGGCGCGTTCCTGGACCATCCTGTGGCAGTATATCTTCCCCAACGTCATCCCCTCCATCGTGGTGGTCTTTTCCCTCAACGTGGCTGACGCCATCCTCACCGAGGCCGGCCTGAGCTTCCTGGGCCTGGGCCTGCCCCCACCGACACCGGACTGGGGGGTGGACCTGAACCGGGGCAAGGCTTTCCTGCCCCAGGGCCGCTGGTGGATGATCACCTTCCCGGGCCTGATGATCGTGTTCGTGACGCTGGGCTTTAGCATGTTGGGCGAGGGCCTGAACGAGATCCTCAACCCGCGCCTGACGGAGAAGTAGCAGATTGCGAATTGCAGATTGCGAATTGCAGATTGCAGGTTGCAGATTGCACGTTGCAGATTGCGATTTAAGGGGTTAGAACGGTGGAGACATTGCTGACGATCCGCGATTTGCAGGTCCAGTTCGATACCCGCGTGGGCCTGGTGCAGGCTGTGGATCATGTGGACCTGGACGTGTATCGCGGCGAGGTGTTGGGCCTGGTCGGGGAGAGTGGTTGTGGCAAGTCTACGCTGGGCTTTTCTGTCCTGCGCCTGATCCGCCCGCCGGGGCAGATCGTGGGCGGCACTATTTATTTCGATGACCTGGACCTCCTGGCGCAGACTGAGCCGGAGATGAACCGCCTGCGAGGCAAACGCATCGCCATGATCTTCCAGGACCCCATGACCTCCCTGAATCCCTTGCAGCGGATTGATGACCACTTTATCGAGACCATCCGCACTCATGAGCCGATGGTGAGTAAAGAGGAGGCCCGCCAGCGAGCGCAGGAGATGTTCGGGCACCTGGGGATTGCCCCGGAACGGCTGCACGATTACCCCCATCAGCTCAGCGGCGGGATGCGCCAGCGGGTCATGATCGGCCTGGCCCTGATCCTGAACAGTGACCTGGTCATCGCCGACGAGCCGACCACCTCGCTGGACGTCATCGTGGAGGCTCAGATCCTGGACCTGATGCGCGATCTGCAGCGAATCTATGGCGTGACCATGATGCTTATCACCCATAACATGGGCATCGTGGCCGAGATGGCCGACCGGATCGCGGTGATGTACGCTGGCCGGATCGCCGAGGTGGCCCCGGCCCAGGCCCTGTTCGATGACCCCAAACACCCTTACACGCGGGGTCTGTTGCGCTCTATCCCCAATATCAAGCTCAAAGACCAGAGCCTGGAGATCATGCCCGGGTCGCCACCACACCTCATTGACCGACGACCCTGGTGCCGGTTCGCGCCCCGCTGTGCCCACGTCATGCCGGCCTGCCAGCAGGTCAACCCACCACTGGTGCGGGTGGGACCAGGCCGACAGGTGGCCTGCCTGCTGTACGAATAAGAGGATGTCATGAGCGAGAACCTGCTGGAAGTTCAGGGCTTGAAGAAGTGGTTCCCTGTGGAGACTGGCTTTGTGGAAAAGCTGCTAACGCGGCAGAAGAGCTACGTCCGCGCTGTGGACGGCGTGGATTTCACCATCCGACGCGGCGAGGTGTTGGGGCTGGTAGGTGAGAGCGGTAGCGGCAAGACCACCACCGGCCGGGTGATCCTGCGCCTCATCGAGCCAACGGCGGGCCAGGTGCTCTTTGATGGGATTGACCTCTTGCGACTGCCAGGCGAGGAACTGCGCCGCCTTCGCCAGCGGATGCAGATCATCTTTCAGGACCCCTTTGCTTCCCTGAACCCGCGCATGAAGGTGGGTGATGCCATCGGGCATGGCCTGGTGATCCACAATATCGCCAAAGGCCAGCAGAAGCGCGACCGTGTCTGCCAGGTCATGGAGCAGGTGGGGCTGGTTCCGGCCCCGGTGCTCTATGAAAAGTTCCCCCATCAACTCAGTGGCGGTCAACGCCAGCGCGTCGTCATCGCCCGGGCCCTGGCCACTTTGCCAGACCTGGTGGTCGCCGATGAGCCTATCGCCATGGCTGATGTCTCGGTGCGCGCCATGCTGTTGGAACTGATGCTGGAGCTTAAAGAAAAACTGGAACTGACGTACCTGTTCATTACCCACGACCTGGCCACGGCCAAATACATCTGCAACCGCATCGCCATCATGTACCTGGGCCGGATCGTGGAGATCGGACCACTGTGGGACGTGTATAGTAACCCCCGCCATCCGTACACCCAGGCCCTGCTGGCGGCCGTCCCGGTGCCGGACCCGCGGGCGCGCCGTATCCATCCCATGCCCAAGGGCGAGATCCCCAACCCCATTAACCCGCCTGCCGGGTGTCGTTTCCACCCCCGTTGCCCCCAGGCCCAAGACATGTGCGCCGAGGCCGAACCCCACCTGGTGGAGGTTGCGCCGGGCCACCTGGTAGCCTGTCACCGTTGAGACCGGTAACTGCCCCTGTGCTCCTCGGCGGTCTGCCCGGCCCACCCAGTCCGGCCTGGGCCGGGGGCCGGAGGCTTCGCACCGACCGCCAAGCGAGGCGGCGGGTCGCACTCCCTGCGGCTTGCCAGGTCGCTGAGTGTGGGGTAGCTATAGCCCCATGAGCCGGCGGCGTTGGACCTTGCGCAGCTCGCCGGCCACCACGAACCCGGAGATCAGCGGCCCCGCCACATGGAATGGCAGCCACAGGAAACAACAAGTCCCCCCGGAGCCAAACAGCACACTGACCACCAGCACGGCCGCGAGCAAAGCCCACCAGCCAGACAGGAGCACCAGGCCCACCGGCCAGCGGCGGGCATAGAGCCAGCCCAGGCCCAGGAAGCCCAGCAGGCCCGGCACGAACTCGGCCGCGAAGGCCAGGCCCGGCCGATCACGATACCTGGCCAGGGGAGATTCTGCCGTCGGCGTGGACACCGGCCGTGGTGGCGTCACGGCCGGCCCGGCGGGCGGTGGTGACGGGAGCCGGCTGCCGACACGTAGACCACAGCGCGGACAGAAGCGTTTGCCGGCCACCGGGCTACCGCAGTTTGGGCAAAACGCCCATGTCTCATCCTGGGCGCTCGACTCCGGGCGTTCAGGTTCTTCGCTCATGGCTTCATCTCTCCCAACTGAATTGACGTGTGAATGGCGGCAGGGCATGTACCGCCTCGATAGTCATGATGCGATCCCCGGCAAAGCTATCGTACCAGGCGTTATCATCCAGCTTGTCTGATATGAGCCAGGGGCAAAAGGCCAGCAGATAGTCCGGCAGCGGGTCGCCGTTGCTCAGCCGCCCGGTGCGGAACCAGTTGAACAGTTCCACATAGTAATCGCGGTGCAACTGGTCATCCACCCTGGGGTAACGCGCGTCCGCGTCCGAATTGTACTTCCAGCCCCCTTCACCGGCGATCATCGGCGGCACAAAGCCGATCTCTTCCTCAAAGATGCGGGCATAGAACTGGAACCCCAGCACCCCGTTCACATCCTGGGTATAGTCTGGCGGGTGATTCAGGGCATAGGGATGGGGGATGAAGAACATACGGTGGAAGATGGCTTCCCCCTTGCGCAGCTTGAGGTAACGTAACGTGTCTCGCAGCCACTTTTCATCCACCAATTGCAAGCCCACGTATCCACCGGCGTTATAGATATCGCGGGCCGCCAGGGCGAAATTCTCCAGGTACGCGGCCTGGTCAATCCGCCCCTCCCATTCGGCGGCCAGGCTGGGTTCGTTGTAGATCTGCATGTAGGGCGGCATCCCCAGGCTTTGCAGGTAGTGAACGTCTTCTTCCAGGCCATAGATGCGCTCGTAAGGCCTTTTGCTCTTGCGCCAGACCACATAGATGCCGGCATCCCGGAACCGCGTGGCGGCCTTTTCCAACTGATACTCGTCGGCATAGAGGACCAGGCACCATTTGACGTTCAGGTATCTCAGGCGGGCGATCTGGCGATCTAGTTGAGGCCTGGTCATAAATCACAATGCTGGGGGCTTGCCATCAGGCACTTAATCCTGTATCATTGGGGTCGTGTGATTACTCTTGACGAGGAGGGACTACCCCATGATACGCGATTCGCTCCTGGTGGA
>Ga0209101_1001597_pt1 | contig 16378 bp, 18 predicted proteins | sample ConPoolayeCmetaG_FD_185481 | JGI IMG/M metagenome (GOLD analysis project Ga0209101, IMG submission 185481) | Hot spring microbial mat communities from California, USA to study Microbial Dark Matter (Phase II) - Cone Pool mat layer C metaG... ...
CTGCTGGGAGGGCCTCGAGCAATGGGTTTTTTTGTTTTTCGGCGATGACCATTAGAAATGGTATGTCTTTCAACGCTGCGGAGCTGCGCACGGCTTTCAACAGCTCAAGGCCCATCAGATTGGGCATGTTCCAATCTGAAATGATAAGGCTGAAGCTTTCCTTTTGCAGCTTTTCTAAGGCGGCCATCCCGTCCTCGGCCTCAGTGACGTTTTCAAAGCCTAATTGCCGCAGGCAGTGGCGGACTATGCGTCGTACGGTGCTATAGTCATCCACTACTAAGATCGGCATATTGCGATCAAGGAGCTTTGGCACAGAATTCATTTTACGTTTCTCCTTGCATGAGTTGAATCTGGGTGATCTATGAGCTGATTACAGTGGGGTTCAAAGATTCGGGTTGATGGCAGGTGTCGCTCTGTTTGTCCGGCCAGTCGCCGCTGAAATTGTGCTTACCGGCCAACTCCTTCCATTTTTCTTCATTACTGCAGGGTTGGCCCGAGCTTTCTTTATGACACCAGTATTCCGGCCGATTGCTTTGACCGGAATGCTTAGGATGAAGAGGCGTTTTGCAGAGCACATCTCCAACTTGAGCGATATAGGTCAGCCAGTACTTGGCGGTCTTTAGGTCTGAAGCGTGATAAACCTCTTCAAGTTTGGCATCCGCCGTAAGACGATAGATGACAAAAGGTGTTTTCCAATCCATAGGTTTGGTTCGAGAACGGGGAATAAGGCCGCTGATACAAGGCCTACAGGTGGTTTATCGGCGGAAAGTCGGCCAGAATTGAGAGCGATTTTCGGTTTGACTATGGCACATCGGCCGGGCCGCAAGCTTTGTAATATCAAGCGGTTAGAACATGTGCAGAGACCGAATCTTCGTTTATGTTAGATGTGGTATGGTGCCTACCTTACCGTCGGGCGGGGGAAAAGCGGCGTGAAATACTTCCGGTCGTTCTCGGCTGTCAAAGCGTCTTTGCCCCAATCGTGGGATACCGTGCTCGAGTCGTATGGAATGCGCCCTTCATCTTGAGGATCATAGGTTTCGCTGGTTATGTAAAAAAGATGAGCTTCTGCGCTCAGCACCTTGCAGCCGTGGAGCACTCCCTGAGGAATCCTGACGCACGCTTCGTAAGTATCTTTTCCGTACTTTGCTTCACCGAGCTTAAAAACAAGCTTCTTGCGGTAGGTCGGGCTCTCTTCACGGTTGTCAAACAAAACTGCTTCGATCTGGCCGAGGGGAACATACCACCAATCTATCTGCCGGTGGTGATAATGCCAAGCTTTGACCACGTTTCTGCGCATGTGGCTGTGGCTCCATTGGGCAAACTTTTGCTTTGCAAAAATGGGATCATTGTATCTTAGCACTTCACGGAAAAAACCGCGCGCATCGGGGAAAGTTTTTAAGAACTTAAACTCTACGCCGATAATGGAATCATCGTTTGGCAGCCCCGAGAGATGGGCATCCGGCATATTAAGCGTGTTGTTCATCATCTCCCTAAGTTGATAATTCTTCTTTCTGACATGCTCTCAGTAAGCGATCCATGATAGCCTGCCCTAGACCTTCAGCAGGGCATGAGTCAACCAGAATCAAGTCCAGGCTGGCTTTATCAAGTTGGCGTAGTGCCGCAAAAAGCCCAGCCGCTACTTCATCCAGGTCGCCGTCCTTGCTTAGAACAGAAACCATAGTAAAGTCAATCGGCAGTTGGGCTGGCAGCCTTGTACTAAAGCTGATTAAGCCAACTCTTGGTGGCAGAGGGCTTGGTAATGTATCTTTCAGCAACTGGACCTTGGTGCGTGGAGCATAATGGCGTGCCGATTGGCCGGGCGAGAGTGGTTGAGAAGCTGAATTTTGCCCGGGGGTTTTTTTCGTTCCGCCCCAGATGACGTTTTCGCCGAGCGCCGAAGCAATTTGCTCTTGTGCCACGCCTCCCGGTCGCAAGATTTCCACTTCGTCACCTAATAACGAAAGCACCGTTGATTCAATGCCGATTTGGCATGGGCCGCCGTCCAAGATCATCTCAATTAGTCCTGGGAATTCGTCGGCGACGTGTTGGGCAGTGGTTGGGCTTAGGAAGGAAGATAAATTAGCGCTTGGAGCGGCAATCGGTACGCTGGCGGCTGTGATCAGCTGAAGGGCCGTAGTGTGGTTGGGTATGCGTATCGCCACCGAATTCAATCCGGCAGTGACTGATGGGGCAACCGCGGGCTGCTTAGGGAGAATCAGCGAAAGCGGTCCCGGCCAAAAGACTTTAAGCTTCTCAACGCGCTCAGCGGCTTTGGGATGTTGAGATATGTCGGCAACCGTAGACAGTTCTTTTAAGCTTGCCAGGTGAACAATGAGGGGATTATAGGCCGGGCGGCGCTTCAAGCTGAAGATCTTTCGCACAGCGCTTTCATCGCCGGCGTTGGCTCCCAATCCGTAGACCGTTTCAGTGGGAAACGCCACTATACCTCCCTGCCGGATGATGGCAGCCGCTTTTGCTATGTTCTCAGGGCTTGCCGGGTAAATCATGGAACGGGGAGGGAAGATGACTGAGGCAGGTCATATGATGTTAAAGGAAGACGGTTACGGTCTCAAAATTTGGTCAGCCGGCGTACGACGGCAGGACTCGAGTTTGCTTTCCAACCGTGCCAGCGTATCCCTTGAGAGGTTGCCATGGATTAGTTGAGCAGACCACAGGTTGTCAAAGTTATCCAGGCAGCTCTTGTCAACTATCTGCGGACCAAGCAAGGCATAGGGCGATCCCTCTTCTAAAGGTTGATTAGGGGTCATCTGCCAGCGTCTGAAGGTTATGCGGCCGGCTTGAGTGCCCTGGCAGAAAGAGTGAGAAGCAGCGGCGAAGAAGCATTGAGAGCGCTCCACACTTGCATAGGCAAAACATTCCCGTACTAGCTCTAGGCAGCTTGTTTCGTCCTGAGTGCTGTCAGCCGAAGGCCGGCCCTCGGCTGACAAGGAATCTAGCACGAAACAAAGAGGCCACAAGACTGATGCAGCGAATGCTATAAGCTTGGCCGACATATGAATCATCTCCTGGTCTTGCGTTAGGCGCCCAGGCAGCAATAATGGTGAACAGTTGACCGGGAGGATTATAGCACTGCCTTAAATTTAAGCAAAAGGAGAGACAGCAAAAGGCATAAAAAAGCCGCTCCTTGTTGGTAAGCGGCTTTTTTGCTGCGCTGGAGGGCCATTTAACCGCCCCCCAGTGCTATTATAATAAAGGTCTTGTTACATCATGTCGCCCATTCCGGCGTTACGACCCATTCCGCCTGCACCGTGCTGATGAGACTCCTCCTTTGGTTTCTCAGCTACAATTGCTTCGGTGGTCAGCATCAAGCCTGCCACTGAGGCTGCGTTTTGCAGGGCCGTCCGCACCACCTTGGTCGGATCGATAATACCGGCTTTAACCAGATCCTCGAAGGTGTCAGTGGCGGCGTTGTAGCCGAAGGCTCCTTTCTCTTGACGCACCTTATCAACTACTACGGCCGGTTCAGCCCCGGCATTAGAGGCGATGGTGCGGATGGGAGCTTCCAAAGCATGACGTACGATCTTGATGCCCGCTTGGATTTCTTCATTGTCAGCTTTGATCTTATCAAGTTTTTCAATTGCTCTCAGCAAGGCCACGCCGCCGCCGGGCACGATACCTTCTTCAACTGCGGCGCGTGTGGCATGTAGAGCATCTTCCACGCGGGCTTTCTTTTCTTTCATTTCTACTTCAGTAGCGGCCCCGACATGGATTACAGCCACGCCGCCAACCAACTTGGCCAAGCGCTCTTGCAGTTTCTCGCGGTCATAATCGGAGGTGGTCTCTTCGATCTGCGTGCGGATCTGCTGAACACGTGCCTTGATCTCTTCTTTGGAACCCGCGCCGTCGATAATCGTGGTATTGTCTTTGTCGACTACCACGCGTTTAGCACGGCCCAAGTCGGACATTGTGATATTTTCCAGTTTAATGCCCAGATCCTCGGTGATACATTTTCCGCCCGTAAGCTTGGCTATGTCCTCCAGCATGGCCTTACGTCGATCGCCGAAACCCGGCGCTTTTACAGCGCAACAGCTCAATGTACCGCGGATCTTATTAACCACCAGCGTCGCCAGCGCCTCGCCTTCCACCTCCTCAGCGATAATTAAGAGAGGCTTCCCAGCTTTGGCGACCTGCTCCAGTATCGGCAAAAGATCCTTCATGCTCGCGATCTTCTTCTCGTGAATGAGGATCAATGGGTTTTCTAGTTCAGCTTCCATGCGCTCGGCATTGGTCACAAAGTAAGGCGAAACATAGCCGCGATCGAATTGCATCCCTTCGACTACTTCCATGGTAGTCTCCAAGCTCTTGGCTTCTTCAACGGTGATAACGCCTTCCTTACCGACTTTTTCCATGGCCTCGGCGATTATATTGCCGATTTCTTCGTCGGCATTGGCCGAAATCGCACCAACTTGAGCGATCTCTTTGCGGCCCTTGGTTGGGTTGCTTTGATCCTTGAGGGCCTCAACTACGGTTTTAACCGCTTGATCGATGCCGCGCTTAAGTTGCATCGGGTCGTGGCCGGCCGCCACAAGCTTCAAACCTTCGCTGTAAATTGCGTCCGCCAATACCGTTGCGGTTGTTGTTCCATCTCCAGCCACATCGGAGGTCTTGGATGCCACTTCTTTTACCAACTGAGCACCCATGTTTTCGAACTTGCTCTCCAGCTCGATTTCTTTGGCTACTGTCACTCCGTCTTTAGTAACTGTTGGAGCGCCAAAACTTTTTTCGATTACCACGTTTCTGCCGCGCGGGCCCATAGTAATCCGCACAGCATCCGCCAGGGTTTTGACTCCCTTAAGAATCTGCTCTCTGGCTTCCAAGTCAAAAGCAAGCATTTTAGCCATTGTAATATCCCCTTATAAAAAAAACGTTGACCAATAAAAATTATCTGCCTTGAAAAGTAGTATTATTCTACTACACCCAGCACATCGTCTTCCTTGAGAATCAGATATTCGTTCCCATCAATCTTGATCTCTGTGCCGGAGTATTTGCCAAACAAAATCCGATCACCGGACTTAACATCCAATGGTTGCACACTTCCGTCTTCGCGGATCCTGCCTTTGCCTACAGCTACTACTCTACCCTGCTGTGGTTTCTCCTTGGCTGTATCGGGAATGTAAAGACCGGAAGCGGTCTTTTCTTCACTTTCCAGCCGTTCAACAATAAGCCGATCCTGTAATGGTCTGATTTTAGGTTTGTTCGCCATGTATTTCCTCCTTAAATGCCGGTTCTCCGAAAAGAAAAGCGTTTTTGCGCTTAATGCCGCAAAGCCCACCTCAAAAACATCGGCTGAGCGGACTCTCTTACGCTATCTTTCAAGGAGCACGGCCTTGTTATATGGATTCAATAAGTACCTGAAATCCTGTGATCAATAACTAGGTTGAACCAACGTTTGACGATGACAGTACAATCATCAGCAAACATTAGCAACTGTATTCATGCTCAAAAGCAAACGCTGGCATGCCGACGCCGCCCTTGAGCGCTGATCCTATGCTCATTCCGGATTAAAATTTCAAGCCCAAAGGAAGGAAATTTTACCTGCTTATAAAGTTTTTAGGAGGAAGTCGCATTTGGGCTTAAGGCTTGCTAAACTTTGCGGGGGTTTTTTAAAGAGGGAGTCATTGGCATGAGAGGGAGTCATTGGCATGAGCGGGGTAAAATGTGGGCGTGTCGTCCAAGCCGGTGATCTGATTGGAATAATTGCTCTGTCATCGTCGTGTGAGAGGGAGCGTTTTCAACGCGGGGTGCGGAATCTCGAGAAATTGGGCTTTCGGGCCAAGATAGCACTCGAGCCATGTGAGAACTATGGCAAGAACACCCACTTGTTTTCAAGTGACGCCCCGGGCGCGCGCGCGCGGGCGCTGACGGAGCTTTTCCTCGACAAGGAGGTAGCGGCCGTAATATCGGCCCGTGGTGCGCATGGCTCAATGGAAATCCTCCCTTTGTTGGACTACAGAGTATTTGGAGCTTTTCCTCGACAAGGAGGTAGCGGCCGTAATATCGGCCCGTGGTGCGCATGGCTCGATGGAAATCCTCCCTTTGTTGGACTACAGAGTATTTAAGGATAATCCTAAACCTTTGGTGGGATTTTCCGATGTCACTGCGGTTCTAGTGGCGTGCTATCAGAAGGCTGAGCTTGCCACTTTGCATGGTCCTACAATTGAATCGGCGTTTTCCAAGGCTGACAACAATGAACATGCGCGTCTCAGTGTCAGTTCACTAATAAGCTATCTCAAGGGCGAAATTATAAATCCCTTTGAGCAGCTCGATTTGCAGCAAATCTGTGGTAGGGGGGAGGGGCACGGTCCGATTATTGGCGGCAACTTGAGCATGTTGAGTTCGTTGATGGGCACTCCCTTTGAGCCGAATTTCGCTGATCACATACTCTTTCTGGAAGAGGTGGGCGAAAAGCCCTATCGTGTGCACCGGATGCTGCTCCAGATGAAACTAGCGGGTAAGTTCAAGAACTTGGCGGGAGTGTTGTTGGGCGACTTCAGGAGCTGTGAACATGATAACGGCCCAACAGTCATTGATGTCATGCGCAATATTTTCGCTGAGGGCGGTTTTCCGGTGGCGGCGGGAGTTCCGGCCGGGCATGGACCGCTCAATCAAGTAATGCCTTTAGGTGTGGAGGCAGCACTGGTAGGCGGCAAGCTTGAAATCAGCCAAAGCGCTGTTTTACACTAGAGTGGTTAAGTAGGGATAATATGTTGGAATCGGTCGAAGCTAAGAGCGATAAAGGGCAAGAAAACGAAGCTGGCTTTAAAGTCGTCTCCGAGCTGTGCGAAAAAGCTGTGCAAGACGGCGTTTTCCCTGGAGCGGTTATCCTGGCGGCTCGAGGCGGAAATGTTGTTTATCACCGGAGTTTCGGCTTTAAAAGCATGAGGAGCCTCAAAACCACCGAGCCGGCGCCGATGGAGCTGGATACGGTATTTGATCTTGCTTCGCTGACCGCCTTAGTAGTTACCGCCACCTTGATGATGAAATTATATGAAAGCGGGAAGATTAAATTATCCGATCGGGTGAGCCGTTACATCCAGGCTTTCGCCGTGCTGGGCAAGTCTTCAATCACCATTGAACAACTACTTTCGCATTCATCAGGGCTTCCGGCCTGGGTTCCTTTCTTTGAGGAGCTGCTAGAGGCACAGGCGGGTGAACGGCGGGGAATTATTACCAGCCGCGGGGCTAAAGACTATATCTTAAATGCCATTAACCGCATGGAGCTGAAGTATGCACCAGGCAGCAAACAGGTGTACAGCGATATTGGTCTTATTTTGCTGGGCGTGTTGATTGAAGTCTTGACTGGTTTGAGTCTGGAGAAAGCTGCTCAACGCCTTATTTTTCAGCCGCTTGGTCTTAAGAGTACGAGTTATATAGACTTGTCAATGATTAAACGCCGCGGAATCCACCCGGTGCGAGACTTGATAGCTCCTACGGAAGAATGCCCGTGGCGTAAACGTGTTTTGTGCGGCGAGGTGCATGATGACAATGCCTGGGTGATGGGTGGCATTGCCGGGCACAGCGGCTTGTTTTCAAATGCTAGCGATCTGCATATTTTTTGTGCCGAGATGCTGCGGGCCTGGCGCGGCGACAGCAGTCTGCTCAAACAAGAAACTCTGCGTGTTTTTTGGACTCCCGGCTTCAAGTTTGAAGAAGGGTATTTGTGCGGTTGGGATAGGCCGAGCAAGGAAAATGGGATGATTGAAAGCGGACTGAGCCCTCAGGCTGTGGGTCAAAATGGATTTACCGGATGCTCCTTATGGCTCGAGCCGCAAGAGGGGCTTGAAATTATATTGCTTTCGAACCGGGTGCACCCGACCCGTAACAACAAGAAAATTTTTTCTTTCCGCCCAGAAATTCATCACGCTATCCTGGATGCTTTGCGCAGGCAGTAGTGTGCTAGAGGCGGTCTCATAAATACTTTTATGAGACCGCCTCTAGGGCGGCCACGGATGGCCGTCTCAGCGCCCGAGCTTAAGCTCAGGCGCTGAAGCGCGGTTTTGGCGGGGTGCGTTGGGGTCCTCGTCAAAACCCGGCGCGACTCATAAATGCCATGGATGGCATTTATGAGATAGCTTATGGTATAGGGCCGCGGAAAATCGTTATGCTTCAGATGCCAAACAGCCTGCGGAGCAGGAAGACGGTATGTGGGACAAACTGATAGAAGTAGAGAAAAGATACGAAGAGATCGGGCGCTTCTTATCTTCGCCGGAGATTATTTCCAATAGGGAGTTGTTGGCCAAATATTCAAAGGAGCATAAGGAGCTTTCCGAGGTGGTGTCTACCTACCGGGCATATAAGAAGGCAAAAGAGGAGCTGGAAGGGAGCAAACTCATTGTAGATCGTGGCGAGGATCAAGAACTGCTGGAGATCGCCCGCGAAGAGATTCGTTTACTGGAAGGCGAACTGGCTGGCTTGGAAGAGCGCTTGAAAATCCTGCTTTTGCCCAAAGATCCCAACGATGAGAAAAACGTCATTCTTGAAATCCGCGCCGGGGCGGGCGGAAATGAAGCCGGCATTTTTGCCGGAGATCTTTTCAGGGCCTATACCCGTTACGCTGAGGCGCGCGGTTGGAAAATCGAGGTTCTGGATGCCCATGAGGGGCCGGCAGGGGGGTTTAAGGAAATCATCGCCATGATTAGCGGGCAAGGGGCGTATAGCCGCTTAAAATATGAGGGCGGGGTGCACCGTGTGCAGCGTGTGCCGATAACCGAAGCGCAAGGGCGTGTTCACACTTCCACTGTCAGAGTGGCGGTGTTACCGGAGGCCGAAGAAATCGACGTTCAAATCAATGAGAAAGATTTGCGGGTTGATGTTTATCGCTCCAGCGGTCCGGGTGGGCAAAGCGTTAATACCACTGACTCGGCGGTGCGTATTACGCACCTCCCGACGGGTTTGGTAGTGGCGATGCAAGACGAAAAATCGCAGCATAAAAACCGCGAAAAAGCGATGAAGGTTTTACGGGCCCGCCTATTGGAGTTGAAACGGGTTCAATTGGAAGCGGAGCGTGGCGAGGAGCGCCGCAGCCAAGTTGGTTCGGGCGAGCGGGCGGAGAAGATTAGGACTTACAATTTCCCGCAGTCACGAATTACCGACCACCGCGTCGGCCTTTCGTTGTATTCGATCAATGAAATTATGGACGGTGATCTGGATCAAATTATCGACCCTTTGATTACTCATTATCAGACCGAGGCCTTGAAGATGGGCGGCGCTAAGGATACATCTAATGAGCAAAGTAAATAAAAGCAGCTTGTCTTGGCTGTCAGCTCTGGGCCTGCTCATGGGCTTAGAGCATGGTTTCGGGGAGAGTGATCGAGTGTTGCGCATCGCTGGCTTTGAGGATTGAACCGATAACATGCCGACCTTGGGAAGCCTGCTCCTAGATGCCACCCGGCAACTCAGGCCGACCTCCCTCAGTCCCCGTCTGGATGCGGAGGTGTTGCTGGCCTTTGCCATGGGGATTTCCAGGGGTGGGTTGCTGTCTAAAATAAACGACGCCGTTGAAGAAAGCCGGGCCTTAAAATTCGCCGACTTTTTAAGGCGCCGCCGGAGCGGTGAGCCGGTAGCTTACATTACCGGCGTTAAAGAGTTTTGGAGCTTGGAGTTTGAGGTGACTCCGGTGGTGCTTATTCCCCGTCCAGAAACGGAATTGCTGGTGGAAAGAGCGCTGCAGATCCTAAGCGAGCGGCCCGGCGCGGATTCGATCTTGGATTTGGGGACGGGATCGGGCTGTGTAGCGGTGGCCCTGGCAGTGGAGCTACTGAAACGAGGGCGGACCTTTAAACTTTTGGCTTGTGACAAAAGCCAGGCGGCGCTTGAGGTCGCCAGGCGTAATGTTGTCAAGCACGGGCTGGAAAGGCGGATAGAATTACTGGCAAGCGATTGGTTCAAGGGTTTGGAATCAGCGCGGCAGGCCTTTGATATAATTGTTTGCAACCCGCCTTATGTGGCGGAGGAGGACTTGCAAGTTTCAGCGGACCTCCGCTATGAGCCGCAGGCAGCGCTTTGTGGTGGAGTGGACGGCCTCATGGAAATAAGGAAAATAGTCAGTGAGGTGGAGGGATATCTTAAGCCCCAGGGGGTGTTTCTGTGTGAAATTGGATCTGATCAGCGCGCGGACTTAGAAAAGGAATTGTTGGCTCTTAAATCCGCAGGGGCATTGCTTTGTGAGCAGTTCACTTTTTTAAAGGATTTAGCCGGTCGTGATCGGGTGCTGGAACTTAAGAGAGCCACGAGTAGTTGAGTGAAAGATTGGGGGATGTCTCGGGCCCACGGGTCAATTCCTCCGGCAGCTACTTTCGCGGGGGAATTCTAAGCCCAAGGCAGGTCGGCTTTTTAGTTTCAGAGGTGTATCTTAAGCTTTGTGATTAGGATACGATACGGTTGCTTTCTGAAATAGGGGGTCTTTTAGATGGCAAGGCAAGGTCCTATTTTTACCTTTGGCGTGGTGCTGATTGTTATTCTTAAAGGGGCCGGCATATCGGCTGAGCCCTGTCCGCGCCAAGTCCTTCCTTTTTTGGCGGCTTGGCGACGTATGGCCGAAGTTCAATCCCCTTGGTATGGGGCAAAGGTTTCTGAGATTCCGGCTATAATCGCGCTTAAGAAAGCCCACAGCGCCGTCGCCTTGAATTTTTCCGTAGAAGAGCTTGAAAAGGCCGGCCTTGCTTTTAGTACGCCTTGAATTTTTCCGTAGAAGAGCTTGAAAAGGCCGGCCTTGCTTTTAGTACCTGCCGGGCCTGGGGTAGAGAGTTTGTCAAGATCGAAAACCTTAATCTGCGTGAGCTTAATCCCGAAGAATTTTCCGTCTTCTTTCCCTTTGGTTGGTTGGACGGAGAGCCGTTTGAAAGGCTTGCCAACGTAAGCGGCCGGGCTTTCCTGATGGCCAGCTTGCCTTTCGCTCCGGCAACCAAGGAAGTGTTAAAGCTTTTCGGCTGGTCTTCTGAAATGTTTTTTGCGGTGGTGTTTCTCCAGGAAGGTTTTTATCTTTATCAGCTCTCGAATTTTGCCAGGGCCCTTCCCGTTTATGAAGCGAACTTTTATGCCCAGTGCCGCAAGAGTAAGCGGTGGCTTGGGGCGTTGAAAAAAGAACTAGCAATCTGGCATGAGCTTAGCGATTCCTTGGAGCATATGGCGCGTGCTAGGTTGATAACGCGGCTAAGGCGGATTGTCAGCCTTAGACGCCGGCACCTTGATAATCCCCAGGTCAAAGCTTGTTGGCAGGCGACCGAAGATTGGGAAGTGTGGGCCGGGCTGGCTCAGTATTACGAATTTAAGATTTTGCTTCGGGCCGGCCTAATCCCTAAGGCTTTGGAGCGGGAGCTTGTGGAAAGTGACCTTAAGTTAGCCGGTCGCTACAAAGAGTTTTATTATAGCAGCGGCTATATGTATGCCCGCGCCTTGGCACGGCTTGCACCGCAAACAGCTTGGCAGCCGGCAGTGGAAAAGGGGGTCGGGTTATATGAGCTTTTAGCTGCGTTTGTAAGTTCTGGGAGTGATTTTTCTTATCGGCTGTAGCTTTTTGGGTGGAGTCAGTCAATGCTGGAAAAAGCCCGCCGGTGCAGCCGCTTAAGAATTGGGTTAGGATAGTAGCCAGATATGGTGGGCTGCACCGGCGGGCTGTGTTCTAAAACCGGAAAGATACAAAGAGCAGAGAACCTAATTCAGCGGCCTATGTTGCTGATCACGGCTTCCAGGGTCTTTTTCTTGGCCGCCAGGAGATTAGTGATCAGCTCGAAAAGACGTCGCGCTTTGTCGGCCAGCTGCTGTGCTGCAAGTTGCAGCCCATAAGCGCTGGGAGCGGTTGTGCAGTTCATGCCAAGCTCATGAGCCAAGTTCAGACGTGCTTTTTCGTCGCTCGCTGCGTCTGTTAGAGAAAAAGCTCGGAAGGCGTTTTTTTCGGCTTTGGTGAGTTGGTCGCCTACTTTAGCCGCCGATTGATCAATAATGCCGTTATAGTTAACTGTCCGTGACAGTTGGGAGCCTTGAACGTTCATGTTATTCTCCTTAGAGCTATGCTTTTTCAACAAGCGTCGGTGCCCCTTTTTGGCGTTGTGGCGCTTGTTTTTGTTTTGTCTTCTATTGATTCGTGAAAATGGGAAAATAGTTTCGTGCGGCCCAAGGATTTAAAAGCAAGTGTGATATTCTTTGACTAAGGGCTAAAAAGCCTCTATGTTCTTAAAGCAGCATGGTACGTTAAATGGTTGAATATATTGAAATTACAGGCGGTCATACGCTCCATGGCACGGTCCCTATAAGCGGCGCCAAAAATGCGGCTTTGCCCATGCTGATTGCCTCGCTTTTGACCCCTGAGCCCATGGAGTTCCACAATGTTCCTAACCTGGAAGATGTTAATCTGACTTTGCGCTTGTTGGAACACCTGGGAGCAGAGGTTGAATTTGCTGACAATCAGGCTAGGGTGTGCGTGCCGGTTCTTATGGCTGGGGAGGCGAGTTACAGCCTGGTTAAAGCGCTGCGCGCATCATTCTGGGTGCTGGGGCCTCTCTTGGCGCGCGGCGGTGCCGCCCGGGTGGCGCTACCCGGAGGTGATATCATCGGCGCGCGTCCGGTGGATATCCACTTGGCTGGTTTGGCGCGTATGGGGGCGGATCTTAGAATCAAGCATGGAGTGGTATATGCTAGCGCCCCTGGAGGATTAAAGCCGGCCCGCATTGAATTGCGTTTCCCATCGGTCGGCGCCACTCATCAACTGATGATGGCGGCTGCTCTTACCAAGGGTACTACGGTGATCGAAGGAGCGGCGCGGGAACCGGAGGTGGTTGCTTTAGCAAATCTTCTTACTTTGATGGGAGCTCAAGTTGAAGGCGCAGGGGGCTCGGTCGTTGCCGTTCATGGGCGGGTGGAACTCGGCGGGGCCGGCGTGCGTTTGATTGGCGATCGTGTTGAAGCCGGCACCTATCTTTTGGCGGCCGCGGCCTGTGGAGGAGCGGTTAGAGCTCAAGGTATCGATCCCTCTTTTTTAGATAGTTTCTTGGATGTCCTGCGTGCCATGGGGCTGGCTGTTCAGGTGGGCGAGGACTTTGTGGCCGTGGAAAGGCAAGGGGCTTTGCTGCCGGTGGATGTAGCCACCGGGCCATTTCCGGCATTGGCTACCGACTTGCAAGCGCCGCTTGTGGCGGTATTGAGCTTAGCATCGGGGGTAAGTCATGTTGAAGAGAATGTTTTTGAAGGACGTTTCGCTCATGTTTCCGAGCTTTGCCGCATGGGGGCCCGTATTACGATTGAGGAGCGTGTAGCTACCATTCAAGGGGTGGAAAAACTGACCGCTGCTCCGGTGGAGGGCTTTGATATCCGGGCCGCAGCCGCCTTGGTGGTAGCGGCCTTAGCGGCGGAGGGCGTGACTGTGATTTATGAGCCGCAGCATCTTAGACGGGGCTACGAGCGGTTGGAAGAAAAGCTGTCTAAGCTTGGCGCGCAGATTGGGCGTAAGATTTCTGATGCCGAGGATTACATCTTTACCGGCTGTTGACTGATTGTCGAGTTGTGCATGGCTCAGCTGCCTCTTGATATTAAGCCTCGCCTGTCTTACACGGCGGAGAACTTTGTGGTGCATGAAGGTGTGGCCGATCTCTTAAAGCATAGCTTGGCGTTGTTGAAGGGCGGTCGATTTCAAGCACTTTTTATAATGGGGAAACAACGCTCGGGTAAGACTCACCTGGCCGTGCGGCTGGTGGATGAGCTCAGGCGCCGTCGGCTTCAGGCTGAATTGATTGAAGGCCGGGACTTTGAAACTTGGGTCGGCGGGCAGGCCGGTCAGAGGTTGTGTGCAGTTCAGTGCTTTGTGGTTGACGATGCCCATTTGTACCTTGGAAAACTTAGCCCCAGTCGCTCCGGAGAACTGGTAAACGTGATTGAAAAAATGCGGGTGGCGGGCTCAAAACTTGTGCTCCTAAGTTTGTTGAGTTTAGATGCTTTTTCTTTTGATGAACACGTAAGAAGCCGTCTGCTGGCCGGGCATGGGTTTGAAATCGGGCCCCCAGGCTGCGGCGATATTAAGCACCTTTTGCGTCAGATGTGCTGGCAACGTGGCGTGGCTTTAAGCGCCCGCAAAATTGCGTTTTTGGAAAAGAGGTTGGAACGCTCGCTGAGTGCGATTGAGAGCTTTAGTGAGCGGTTGTTGCTGACTTTGAGAAAACGCTCGCCGGCCTCAGCTTTTTCAATCCTGCAGGAGGCAATCCATGGGATTTGAAAAGGCGAGCTAAGTCTGGTATTTAATCTCGGTCTTAAAAGCATTATCCGTTAAACATGGCACTTGAAAAAAGAAGAGTCGTCGTAACCGGTTTGGGCGTCGTCTCTCCATTAGGAAACAGCACGGTTGAAACATGGGAGGCTGTCAAAGCCGGACAATCGGGAATCGGCCGTATTACCCGTTTTGATGTCAGCACATTCCCGGTCCAAATTGCTGGTGAGGTTAAAGATTTTGACGGCGCCAAGTTTGTCGAAGCTAAAGAATTAAAGAAGTTGGATCTATTTTCGCAGTATGCCATTGCAGCAGCTCAGGAGGCCTGGGATGACGCCCGGCTTGGCGACTCGGCGACGCGCTTCTATGAGCCGGCACGCATGGGTTGCTTAATGGGCATTGGTATTGGTGGGATGTCTACTTTGGAAAAATACCATCAGGCGTACTTGGAAGGAGGGGTTAGGAAAATATCGCCTTTTCTTATCCCGGGCATGATTAGCAACTTAGGTCCGGGTAATCTTGCCATGCGCTTTGGACTTAAGGGCCCCAACTATACGATAACCAGCGCCTGTACTTCCTCAACGCATGCCATAGGGGAGGCTTTCCGCATGGTTTCTCTCGGCTATCAGGACCTGATGCTGACCGGTGGGTCTGAAGCCGCAATAACTCCTATCGGTGTTGGAGGCTTTTGCGCGATGAAGGCCCTATCGACGCGCAATCATGAACCGGTCAAAGCTTCGCGGCCCTTTGACAAGGATCGCGATGGTTTTGTGTTGGGTGAAGGAGCGGCCTTGCTTATTTTGGAGACCTTGGAGAACGCCCGGAAGCGTGGCTCCAAGATTTATGCTGAGATGATTGGTTATGGTGCTTCCTGCGATGCATATCACATCACAGCTCCTTCTCCGGATGGTGAGGGCGCCGTGCTTTGCATGAAAAACGCTTTGGCGGATGCGGGGATTAATCCCCAAGATGTGGGTTATGTGAACGCCCACGGCACTTCGACTCCGGCCAATGATGTTGTCGAAAGCAGGGCTATTGAGCAAGTCTTTGGCGCTTGGGCGCACAGCGGTCTGCTTGTTAGTTCCACCAAGTCCATGACCGGTCATCTCTTGGGGGCGGCCGGCGCCATTGAAGCGGTTTTTTCAATTCTGGCGGTTGCCGATGGTGTTGTGCCGCCCACTATCAATCTGGATAATCCGGATGAAGGTTGCACCCTGGACTACGTGCCGCATTATGCTCGCCGCGTTGCCGTCAATGTAAGCATGTCGAACTCATTTGGCTTCGGGGGGACAAACGCGTCCGTTGTATTCCGGCGTTTTGCCTGACAGACGAGGAGGGCTGACAGCAAGGCGTTATGGGAAACTTTATAGCGACGTCTCTTGCTAAGCCCCCGGGCAAGGTCCTATGAATGAAGAATGCCTCGATAAGCGCACGCGGGCGGAGGATATCATACTTGGCGCTCTAGGATATGGCGAGGAGGCGCGCATCATTTCGATAAGAAGAAGGCCTGCGGGCTATGAGGGGCGGGGAGAATTCAGGGGCGGTGAGTGTTTTGAATTTTGCTCTGATGGTGAGATGAGTGAACTTGAAGAGTGGGCCTTGCAGATCTTGACTGGAGAGCGAAGCTGACGTGTTTACTCCTAGACGGCAAGGGTGGAAAGTTCAGTCTTACAGCTTAGTTGGTTCTAATTCGTCGAAGGCAACCGCTGAATTCTGCTGATTAACGAGGATTTGGGTTTCCACGGCTCTGGTTGCAAGGGTTGTTCGGGGAGCGGCTCGGCTGTTTGATACAGCTCCCGGGTGAGCCTATCGTTGGTAGTCTGAATAATACTGCGACAACGGCCGATGGTAAGCTGCACCCCCCGCCAGGAGGGGTCATTGACCATGAGCGGCCGCTGAGCCAGTCCATTTATGGTATGCTCGAGCATGGCCAATAGGCATAAAGCTTCGTTTAAATTGCGGATTGGTTCTTCTTCAGACATCGACAAATTCCAAGCTTACTTTTTTACGCTATGCATATGCAGCCCCTACCTTAACCAAGTTTGCCTTGAGTGTGCAAGGGAGAGGAAGGCTCGTAAGGTGCAAGTTGCATCTTGACGGGAAGATCGCAGCCTTGATAACTTCTTCGCCGGGTCATCGAGCCGTAGGTTTCTCACAGGAGGA
>Ga0209101_1001598_pt1 | contig 16370 bp, 13 predicted proteins | sample ConPoolayeCmetaG_FD_185481 | JGI IMG/M metagenome (GOLD analysis project Ga0209101, IMG submission 185481) | Hot spring microbial mat communities from California, USA to study Microbial Dark Matter (Phase II) - Cone Pool mat layer C metaG... ...
GGCAGGGGGTGGGGCACTATTCCCTCTTTGCAATGCTGCGACTCTTGCTAGACGGTAACAGAGAAAGTTTTTCGTGATGTACTGAGGCTGAGTACATTTTCAATTTCAGGAGGAAATATGCTGAACCGCCAAATAGTTCGTCTAGGTACGCGGGTTGTCCTTGCCGGCGCAGTGGTGTTTGTGCTGCTCCAATTCTTGCCGATTGGACCACAACGCACCAATCCGCCGATCATTGCAGAGCCGAAATGGGACAGTCCGCAAACGCGCGCGCTCGCCAAACGCGCCTGTTTCGATTGCCACAGCAACGAAACGGTCTGGCCCTGGTACAGTTACATTGCACCGGTATCGTGGCTGGTGGCGAACGACGCGTTGACGGCGCGCCGCGTGTTCAACTTTTCCGAGTGGCGCGCCGGTTACGTCACTGCCGCCGCGATGGAACGCGCGATTAGAGATGGGACAATGCCGCTCCCGCAATATTTGTTGCTGCATCCCGAAGCGCGCTTGACCGCCGCGGAAAAGGAACAACTGATTGCGGGCTTGTACGCGACGCTGGGCGCGGAAACGGTCAAGCCGCCCACACCCGCTCCCGCGAGCGAGGGCGCTGCACTCGTACAGGCGCGCTGCACCAGTTGTCACGATCTGGAGCGTATCACCAGCGCGAAAAAGACGCGCGAGCAATGGACGCAGACAGTCACGCGGATGGTGAGCAAGGGCGCGCAGTTGAACGCGGCGGAACAAAACATCGTCATCGAGTACCTGAGCAAGACGTACGGACCATAGGATTAGACGGGTGTGACGATTCGACTCAAATGCATCGAATCGTCACACTTGTTTTTGGACATTCGTATCCCCAGCACGGGCACAAACTTTCATTGTGGTTGATTCGCCATTGCCATACATCTGTGCTAAAATAGCCGTGATGCCCATTCACTTACTTTCTGATGATCTCGTTTCCAAAATCGCCGCCGGCGAAGTCATCGAACGTCCGGCTTCTGTCGTCAAAGAGTTGATGGAAAATTCGATTGACGCCGGCGCGCGCGAAATCAAAATCGAAATTCGCGGCGGCGGCCAGCGCTTGATTCGCGTAAGCGACGACGGATGCGGCATTCCTGCCGCCGAAGTTGCACTCGCGTTTGCACGTCACGCCACGAGTAAACTCAACTCGGTGGATGATCTGTTTCGTCTGCAAACGCTGGGCTTTCGTGGCGAGGCGTTGCCGTCCATCGCCGCTGTGTCGCGCGTTACGCTCATCACCCGCGCGCGCGCGGAGAGCGTGGGAACGCAGATGCGTGTGGAGGGTGGCAAGATCATCGAACAGCGCGCGCAAGGCGCGCCTGCTGGCACCATCGTCACGGTGGAGGATTTGTTTCGCTATGTGCCCGCGCGCTTGAAATTTCTCAAGACCCCCGCGACCGAAACCGCGCGCATCGTCGAACTGGTGCATGCTTACGCGATGGCATTTCCCGCGCTGCATTTTTCGCTGGTGAGCGACGACCGCTTGCTCTTCCAATCGCCCGGCACCGGCGCACTGTTTGATGTACTGGTCAAGGTATTTGGAATCGAAGTGGCAAGTCAAATGTTGCAGGTGTCGCCGAGTGGATTTCAGAAAGCCGCCCCGCCCGCTTCCGACCTGCAACCTGAAACTTTCAACCTTCAACCTGAAACCCTTCAGGTCACCGGTTTTGTCTCTCCACCCAGTCTCACCCGTGCCACGCGCAAGTATATGTTTTTCTTTGTCAATCATCGCTGGGTGCAGGATCACACATTGCAACACGCGGTCATCGAAGCGTATCACACCGCGCTGATGGTGGGTCGCCTGCCGATGGTCGTGCTGGACATTGTGCTACCTTCCGACGCGGTGGATGTGAATGTGCATCCTGCAAAAAGCCAGGTGCGTTTTCGCGACGCGCAGGCAGTTTTTCGCGCGGTGCAGTATGCCGTGCGCGCCACACTCACCGCGCACGCGCCGATTCCCAACATCACCTTTACCCATCCTGCTGTTCCGACGGACGAGCGACGCGCCACGAACGATACACAACGCGCCATTGAACTTCAGCGTCCCTTGCCGACTACCAGTCATCCGTCACCATCCGATGCCGCTTCAATCTCCAATCTCCAATCTCCAGCATTGCCGATGCTACGCGTGCTGGGACAAATTCTCTCCACCTACATCATCGCCGAAGGTCCCGATGGTCTGTATCTGATTGACCAGCATGCCGCGCACGAGCGCGTGTTGTATGAACAATTGATGGCTGAACACGCCAGCGCGACGACTGCCACCCAAGAACTGCTCGAACCACTAGCGCTCCATCTGACGCCGGCACAAGCGGCAGCACTCGAAACCCATCGCGCCGCGCTCGAATCGGTGGGATTCAAGTTCGAAGATTTTGGTGCGCACACGCTTTTATTGCGCGCTGTACCCGCCGCGATGCGCGCGGGCGATCCGCGCGAGGCACTGGCGCGAATTCTCGACGAACTCGAGCAAGGTGAGATGCCAATCGAAAAATCCGCCGAGGCGCGTTTGATTGCGAGCGTGTGTCGGTGCATTGCCGTGAGAGGGGGGCAGGTGTTATCACTGGAGGAGATGCGCGAACTGGTGCGTCGTCTGGAGCAAACCAGCGCGCCGCGTACCTGTCCCCACGGACGTCCCACGATGATCCAGTTGAGTATCGGACAATTGCAAAAGGAATTCGGGCGAAAATGAAACACTTGCCCGCATCGGGCAAGTGTCTCCAAAAACATACCCTCATCGCGCGGGAGTGCGGCTTCAACGGGTGCAGACTCACCCGCGCGGTATGCCGGTGATGCGAATGCCCGCGCCGCGCACTTTGTACTTGATGTTCACCGCAATCAACACGGCGGTCATCGCCTCGACCGCGACAGCGTTCGCGAGCGCGCCGCCATCCCACGCCTCGATACCGATGCGCCGAATCAACTCAATGACGGTCGCGCGCGCGTCCTTGTCGTCACCACACACAATCACATCGGTATCAATTTTCTCCTCGACTGCCTCCAATTTTTCGGGTGCGATGTTTTGAAACGCGCAGACGACGCGCGCGGACGCGCCCAGAAATTGTTGCACCTCGGCGGTGACGGAACCGGCGGCGGGCGGCCTGGCGCGGCTCTTGCGTTCGGGGTCGAGCGACGACGCGACGTTGATGACGATCTTGCCTTGCACCACGTCGCGCAGATCCTCCAGAATCGGCATCATTCCAGAGTACGGCACCGAGAGCAAAACAATGTCCGCGCGCGCGGCGGCTTCGCGGTTCGATGTACCGCTCACGTTCGACGAACCGAGCCGCGCGTTCATCTCGCGCGCGGCGTTTTCGCCTTTCGTCGCATCACGCGAACCGATGATGACGGGGAGGCCGGCTCTAGCAAAGCGATACGCGAGCGCGTTGCCTTCCTTGCCGGTTCCTCCAATCACCGCAATCATTTGGCTCATTCGCTCATTGGTCAATTGGCTCATTGTCATCACATCTCCTGGACTCGCTTCCACACCTTCTTCGCCGCTTCTTTCGCGCGCGCCGCAATCGCTTCCTCGTCGAGCATCAGCAGGTGGCGATCCTTCATCAGCAATTTACCGGCGCAAATCGTGTGCGTGACGTGCGTGCCGTCAATGCCAAAGATGAGGTGCCACGGGAAATTGCCGGCGGTGAGCGGCGTGTAGGGGACATAATCGAGCAGGATGATGTCCGCGAACGCGCCCACCGACAACTCGCCGACGCGCGGCTTCCAAAACACTTGCGCGATTCTGGCGTTGTTCGCGTACGCCATTTGTAGCACCTGATCAGCGCCCAGCACACGCGGATCGCGGCGATGCGACTTGTGCAACAAGTACGCCGTTTTCATCTCGGCGAATTGATTGTTGGTAAATCCATCGTTGCCCAGGCCGACGTTGATGCCGCGTCGCATCATTCCCAGCACATCGGCAACGCCGACCGCGTTGTTCATATTCGAGCGCGGGTTGTGTGCGACGTTCGTGCGCGTGCGGCGCAGCCCTTCGATTTCAGTCACGTCCACGTGAACGCAGTGCGCGGCAATCGTTTTGGGTCCAAACACACCGCGCTCTGCCAGACGATCGCCCACGCGCATTCGATACTTTTGCAACGCATCGTCTTCGTCCGCAATGTCCTCGGCGACGTGAATGTGAAAACCGCTGTCCAGTCCCTCGATTGCCTCCAGACATTGCGCCAGCGTCTTGTCCGACACGGTGAACGACGCGTGGACGCCAAACGATGCGGCAAGGCGATTTTCGATTTTCGATTTCCGACTTCTGATTGCTTTAAGAAAGCGGATGTTCTCGCGAATCCCCGCGCGCGCGCCTGCCGCGCCGTTGCGATCCGTCACTTCGTAGCAGAGTGACGCGCGCAAACCTGCTTCAAGTACAGCTTCAGCGATGGCGTCGAGCGAACCGTCAATCGCGTTGGGGCTGGCGTGGTGGTCAATGAGCGTCGTCGTGCCATTACGAATCGCGTCCACCAGGCAGACCAGCGCGGAGAGTTTGCAGTCTTCGAGCGTGAGCGCGCGATCAATCTTCCACCATAGTTGTTGCAAAATCTCTGGAAAATTCTTGGGCGGCGGACCGGGTGGCAACGCCATTCCACGCGCGAACGCGCCGTAAAAATGCGTGTGCGCGACGATGTTGCCGGGCATCACCAGTTTGCCCTGCGCGTCAAGTTGCTCTTCATCTGGATATTTGGTGATCAGGTGATTGGTGGCGCCGATGTCGGCGATTTTGTCACCGCGAATGTACACCGCGCCGTTTTCGATAACTTTATTTTCTGCACCGAGGGTGATGATGGTACCGTTAGTGATGAGCATTTCCACCTCCAAATACGAAGGGGAGAGGGGGGACTGGGAGAGAGGGAGAAATGTTCTCTCACTCTCCCACTCCCCTTTTTCTCCCACTCTCCGTTTCTCCCACTCTCAACCGCGCGCCGCTTTTAGTTTCGTATCAATCTCACCAATCATTTCTTGATGTTTGATCCACCACTCTGGACTCAACTGCGCGTCCAGTTCCTCTACCGTCTTACCCTGTTGTTCCACCCAACTGAAATATTTGAGATTGTGCCACTGCCGTCGCGTGTCGCGCGTACCTTCTTTGATCCAATCCAACTTTTGATCGAGAAAGATGTGGACACGCGCGGTCGCTTCGGCTTCGTCCATCTTGCCAAAGCGCGCGGTCATATCCGCCATCACCGAGTGATAGCGATCAATCGCGTCGGTGCAAATCGTGACGATGACATCGTTCTTGCCCAAGCCGTAGAATTTCGCGGTCTTGATCGCACCCAGCACGTTGCACACGCCGCTGATGCCGAAAATCGTCGCCATCTTTTGCACCGATGCTTCGGGTACGCCGAAGCGTTTGATGAGTGTGTTCCAGCCGGCTTCTTCGGTCAGCAGTTGCAAACCTTTCTTGCATTCGATGTCGTCAATGCACATCAGCGCGTCCATATTCATCACGTTGTGAATCCACGTCACGTGCTTGTCGCCGATGCCTTGAATGTCATGCGAACCATAGCCGTTCCAGTAGAGCGTGGGGCATTGAATCGGTTCCAGCCCAACGATTTTATGATCGTGCCATACTTGCTTCAACCGATCACCCGCCGCGATCGTCCCCGCGCTTCCCATCGCCGAAACGAATGCCGCGACCTTGCCGTTGCCGATGCCCTGTGCCTTTAACACGCCGGCGAGTTCGACAATTGTGTTGCCGGTGACGTAATAGTGAAAGCGATAGTTGCCCATCGCCTCGAATTGATTGAGGATGCGCACTTTGGGGTCCTGACGCAAGCGATGCGTCTCGTCGTAAATTTCTTTGACGTTCGATTCCGAACCGGGCGTCTTGATGATGCGCGCGCCATAAGATTCGATCTGCTGAAAGCGCTCTTTACTCATCTCCGCCGGCAAAACGACGACGCTGTCGAAATTCATTCGGCAGCCGACCCACGCGCCGCCGATGCCGTAGTTGCCGGTGGAGGGCCACACGAGCGTGTGGACGCTGGGATCCACTTCGCTGAACATTTGCTTTTCGATGAGCACCGAGTACGCCGCGCCGACTTTGTGTGAGCCACTCGGAAAATCCTTGCCGTAGAGGACGACGATGTTCGCGTCCACGCCCGTCAACTCTTTGGGGATGACGTGATAGTAGATGTTGTTGTTCCCATCGCGCCACGTGATGTTGAACAGGTTGATGGGGTCGAGCGGGTCTTTGATTTTCATCTCCAGCGCGCGCCGGCGAATATCGGGCGCGATGGTGTTTGGGTGAAGCATTTCTTCGAAGGTAGGACCGAGAATGAGGTTGGACATAGGTTACTCCTTGACAGATTTACCCAAATAGGTATAATTCAAACTAACTTAACAATATTGTAAAGTTTTTAGGAACAATCCCAATGGATGCTGCTTTAGCTCAGCAACTTGCGCGCCGTCTGCAAATCTCGCTCGAACAGGTTGTGCGTGAAGAGTACGAAATGCTGATCCTGCGTGGTTTGCTGGAAAGCGCGATCGGCAGTCGTCTCATCTTCCGAGGTGGCACGGCGCTACGTCTCGCGTACGGCTCGCCACGCTTTTCTGACGACCTGGCTTTCTCTGCCCTCGCGCCGATTCCGGCGCGTGAGTTTCGCCAGATCGCGCAGGCATGCGCGGAGGCAATCTCCTCGGTGACGTTGGTCGAGGCGTTGGGTAAACGGTTTACCCTGTTTGCACTGTATCGTGCCAGAGAGCCGTACCTTGCGCAGTCGTTCTCCATCAAAGTCGAAATTTCAACGCGACCCCAAACGTGGACGCGTGGCACAGATTACACACTGCGCTTGCTGACCAGCGAGGTGACGAATGTCACCGTATTAGCCCAGGTCGCCACACTCGAACGATTGTGGCAGGACAAGCACATCGCTTTCACCAACCGTCGTGAGCCACGTGATCTGTACGATCTCTGGTTCATCGCGCAGAAACTCAAGCGCGCGTTCGAACCCGATCTCACAGGTATCAATCGCAAAACGTTGAACAGCGAACTGCGCAAATATCTTCCGCAAAATCACTGGGGGGTGATTGAGCAATGGTAAGACGGCGCGACCTCCAATTGCTTCAATATCTCGACGAACTCCACAAGCCGTCGCTCAATCTGGCTGACCTTGAGAAAATTCTTGGGGTGGCGCGACCATCGCTCTACGTGGTTCTTCATCGTTTGGTGAAACAGGGTGTCCTCGTGCGACTGCGGCGCGGCATGTATCGCGGAATGTTCAGCGCGGCGGAGGCGATGAAAATCGCGAACGCGCTGTATGCGCCCTCGTATCTGTCGTTCGAATCGGCGCTGGCGCGCTATGGCATCTTGAGTCAGATACCCTACGTGCTAACCTTTGCAACGACAAAACGTTCCAAACGGATGCACATCGGCGAGACACCGATTGAATTTCGCCAACTGCACGCCCGACTCTTTTTTGGCTACACGCTGGAGCAAGGGGTGTATCTCGCCGAGCCCGAAAAGGCGTTGCTGGACGAATTGTATCTCATTACGCGCGGCAAGGCAACCTGCGATCTCGATGCACTCGATCTTGCCGCACTGTCACGCGCCAGGTTCCTGGAGTACGCGCAACGTTTTCCCGACTATGTCCAAACGCGTGCTCAAACACTCGCACCGCGATTCGGCAAAATGACGACGCCGAACAAGACACGCACGCAAGTTCCCAGACACCGTTAAGTAATCCTGCAACTCACAATCTTCAACTTGCGCCAGACCTAAATGCGCGCGATGCATCGTTGGGTCAAACGACTTTTCTGTGCCTGCACAGTTCACGCGCACTCTAAAATGTGACGAGGACTCGCTCCCCTCGAGTCCTCGTCAGGCTGGGTGCTTACGGACGACAACCCGGCACACGCAACCACTGTCCGGCGTAAATCCAGTTCAAGTTGTAGATGCCGTTGTAGCGTGCCAGCGTCCACGCATCGGTGCCCAGGCGCGCCGCGATACTAATCATCGTATCGCCATAGCGAACCTGATACATACACCGATAGATTGGAACGGGGCGCGGTGGAACGGGAGGATACCAGCAGGCAGGACATGGAATGTACAGCACTTGACCTGCATAGATGTGGTTGGGATTCCAGATGCCGTTCGCGCGCGCAAGCGCCCAGGTGCTCACTCCAAAGCGCGCCGCGATAGCGGATAAGGTGTCCCCATAACGGACAACATAGTACGAGACAGGCGCGGATGCTGAGGTGGGCACTGGATGCGCCGCCGTGAGCCACACGAGCGCGCCGAGCAGCACGAGCACCAGCAGAACAATTTTACGCATTCTCTTCCTCCTTGGATTAGACCGACCCTGACCGCGAGGCGTCGGTAAACGCGAACGAACACTTGCCCCTGTAAACAGTCCAGCACAGCAATTATACACCAGAACAATGTTTTTCTCAATAGGGTAAAATGAATGAATGGGTGCATTGCACAAAGTGCACCGATGGATGATGGCTGAACCTGAATTTCGTCATCTCCCTACGGGCACAGACTCCCCTGCAAAAAGCGTTCGATGCCATTCGCAATGCCCAGCGCGAGTTGGTCGCTTTGGTTGACCAGAATGGCGCGGTCGCTACCCATAAAGCCCAGTTCGATGATGGCGCCAGGTGAGTGCGGATGAATTTTCATCAAACCGTGATAGTGTTTCATATCGTTGGTAATGCTTCCTTCGTGAAAAGGCAACTGGGACGCGGCAGCATAGGAAGAACTGATACAACGCACCAGACGATCCTCTTCGCGCGGTATGATGCTGTTGGCCGCGCGCGCCACTTTGTAACCCGACGCATAGTACACGCACGAATCGGCGTGAATCGCCAGAAAGACGTGAGGTGCGTAGTCACGTTTGATGGGGTCCAGACGTTTGTCGAACTCGGCGAGAATGTCCACGCGATAACCACGCGCTTCGAGAATTCGACGCGCGTGCGCGGCAACATCGGTGGTGATGTCCACTTCGCGCAGACCATCGGGACAGACCGCGCCGGGATCCTCCCCGCCCGAATGTCCCGCGAGTAACGCGACCAGTGGCGGGAGTGGTGTGGGGGTAGGTGTTGCAGTGGGGGAAGGGCGCGGCAGCGCGCGCGAGAACAAGGTAGGGGTTGGAGTAGCCGTTAGAATAATGTCGCTGGCAAGACGTTGTCCAAACGGAACGAGTAAGAGACATCCAACAAACCAGGCTACTCCGCCACCGAGCAACGCGAGACGCGCCAGGGTGTGCAACAACCCCCGTCGCATTGGGCGCGTTCGACGTGGTCGGGCTTTTTTCGCGGTTCGTTTCACGGTGATACACTCAGCGGAGCACGCGTGCATCGCCCACGCGTTTGGTCACGCGTTTTTCGTCGAGGTATTCGAGGAGTGCCACAGCGTACTTGCGGCTGGTGTTGAAATGATCGCGCACCTGCGCGACAGTCACTGCGCCGTGTGTCTGAATCGTCGTCACGACCCACGCGTGCATCGTTTGCAGAGCCTGAGGGGTGAGCAGAACTTGATCGTTCAAGCGCACCAGTGTGCCCTGGGCAACCAGCGCGTTGACGGCTTCGATACCGATGGCGGCTTCGGCATCTTGTGCCGAGGGAGGGGTGTATGGAGCGCGGTGAAATTGCGCCAGCAGCGCGTCAATTTTCTTCTGCAATTCAGGTGTAAACGTGACCACAAAATCGGGCTGGCGCACAACATCTTCATTTGCCACCAAAATATTTTCGAGCGCCGCGCGTTCTAGCACGCGCTCGAACACACGCGGCGCAAGCCCCAGCCGACTCTTTAACTCTTCGCGCGGCAGTCCCGCGCGCAACGGATACTGCCGATGATACTCACTGAGCAGTGTGCGAATCTTCTCCGCGAGGGTGCGCCAGTGCGGCGCGGTGAGGTACAGCGTTCCTAGCACTACCAGGTTCGCGGCTTGCGCGCTCAGTGCTTGCGCGACACTCGCCTCATTCAAGCCCGTACCGCTGAGAATGTCTTTGATCTCCGCAGGTGTGCTACCGCGCGCGGTAAGAAATTGCCAGACGATTTCTTCGGGAGTGCCGCGCGCCAGCGTTTCGAGACGCGCGAGCACCTCTGGCTTGAAGCGACGATGACGCGCCGCCGGATGTGGATCAACGACGATCCCACCGCCCAGCGTGACACTCGGCGAGGGAGAGCGAAAAATAAAGCGATCGTTTTTGGCTACAACAATCGGCGCGGCCAGATGAAATTGTACCCAGCCCGATTCGCCCGGTTTCAATTCTTCGTGTTCCAGCAAACGCACGCGCGCGATGACTTGGACCGCGCCGGTGAAGAAATCTACCTGCGCGTTGTGGGCGAGGGGTTTGGGCGCATCGGGCAAATAGTGCACACGCGCATCGAGCAGGGTGGTGACGCGATACAAGCCGGGCAAAGTCACCACCTGACCACGTTGCAAATCCTCGACGGACAGGCTCGCAAGGTTGAGCGCGACGCGCCGTCCCGGTAAGGCGCGCTCTAATTTCTCCTTGTGCGATTGCACACCGCGAATGCGTCCGCGCTTGGCGCCGGGCACAATCTCCACTTCGTCACCCACAGCCAGAGCACCATCTATCAGTGTGCCGGTGACGACTGTGCCAAACCCCGGCATCGAAAACACGCGATCAATCGGCAGGCGCGGCTTGCCCACATCGCTTTTAGGTGGCACGGTTTGAAGGACGCGCTCCAGCGCGTCGAGCAGTTCTGGCAGCCCCTCACGCGTTTTCGCCGAGACGGGGATAATCGGCGCGCGGGCGAGTACCGTGTTGGCAAGAATCTGACGAACATCGGCGGTGACAAGGTCGAGCCATTCCGCATCTACCAGATCTTTCTTGGTCAGCGCGACCAGGCCACCTTTGATGTGCAGCAGGTCGAGGATCGCCAGATGCTCGCGCGTCTGGGGCATCACGCCTTCGTCTGCCGCGATCACCAGCAGCGCCGCGTCAATGCCCCCCACACCTGCCAGCATATTCTTGATGAACGCCTCGTGACCGGGCACATCCACGATGCTCACGCTTTGCCCACTCGGCAACGTGAGCCAGGCAAAGCCGAGGTCAATGGTCATCTGGCGTTCTTTTTCTTCTTTCAAGCGATCGGGGTCAATGCCGGTCAATGCTTTGACCAGTGTAGATTTGCCGTGATCCACATGGCCCGCTGTACCGATGACACGCACGGGTTATGCTCCTGGAGAAACAGACCCTGTTTTGGATTTGGGTTTGGCGCCGACTTTTTCACCTTCGATGCGATTGATCAATTCGTTCAACACCTTGTCGGCTTGTCCGATGCGCGCGCGTTCGAGTTCTGCCTGAGTTTTGACAATATCACTGATGAGGAGCAAGCGTTCGCGACGCTCGCGGTCCAGACGTTCGACCAGTTCGTGCAACTGGCTTGCCACTTCGGGGCGCCAATCTTCCAACTTGCTCATCCGCTCGGTGAGCGCTGCCATTCGTTTGCTCCATTCGTCGCGCAGGAATTGCCACTCGCCCAGTTGTTGCTGCCAGCGCTTGTCCACATCGGCGAGGAGTTGATCGCGCTCCTTGCGGCGCGTTTCCTCGACGAGACGTTGCCATTGCAAAAGTCGCGTCTCCATCTGCTTGAGCCGTTCTTCCAGTTCTTGCATTTCGCTGTACACCTTGCGACTCTCTTTGTGTTGTTCTTGAATGATGCGCATTTGCGCGATCCACTCGTCCACTTCACGGCGGCTGGCTTTCATTTGCTCTGCCCATTCAGCCATATGCCGCGCGCGTTGTTGTTCGGCGCGACGCGCGGCTTCGATGGATTCAGCGCGTTCTTTGGTCAGGCGTTCGCTGAGTTGGCGTTGTTCCGTTGCCATTTGCCCAAAGCGGGGCACCCACTCTTCGATGAGTTGCAAGCGATGGTTCAGTTCTTCGTCACGACGAATCCCCTCTTCGATCTCGCGTTGCAACGTGGCAAGCGACAGATCGAGGCGCGTGATGAGTTCATGGTCTCCGCCAATCGTGCGTTGCCATTGTTGCAAGGCTTCGATCTGGAGTTGAAGCGTCTGCAACACCTGTTCGATGCGTTCGCGCTCGATCTGGCGCAAACGAAACGCCTCTTCTTCCGCCTGCGCGCGCAGTTTGTTGTGCTGTTCCAGCATCATTTGCACTTCGGCTTTGACTTGCCCGGTGGCTTGTTCCAGTTGTGCAAAACGGAGAAACTGGCTTTGCAAGCGCGTGAGGCGTTCTTCCAGGTCTTGAACCGTTTTGTTCATTCCGGCAATGAGGATATAGTGCTGGGAGAGTTGGCCTGCCAGTTCGGCAATCTGTGCCTTGTCTTTGCGATGTTCTTCGTCGAGCCAGTTCAATAACTGAACGGCCTGGTCTAGGTTCATACCTGCTCCTTCGAAAATACATTTGTCCACGAAGGTCACGAAGGAACACGAAGAAAAATCTTCGTGTATCTTCGTGTTCTTGGTGGATATTTTCATCCGTCGTGGCGGGCGATTACGCCCATGAGCAACTCCTTCGAAAATACATTTGTCCACAAAGGTCACGAAGGAACACGAAGAAAAAATCTTCGTGTCTCTTCGTGTTCTTGGTGGATCTTTTCATCCGTCGTGGCGGGCGCGTGCGCCCAACACCGAAAATACCTCGTTGGTGTCACCAGCCCCGGGCATTGCTCGCGGTCAGTTGGAAACCGACGGCTAATGCAAGCCGCTGGCTGAGCCTGAATTTCGCCGTTGTACTGACGAAAAATCTTTCGCCCCTACGGGAACAACTCCACTCATCCCCTTGCCCCCGGCTCTCCCCGCAAAGCGGGAAGAGCAGGGGGAGTGAGGGGGTTGGTGGCGGGCGGCTTCGCCGCCCGCCACCAACCCCCTCCTTTACCTCCCCCTCCCCGTTGCGCTTGGCGCAACGGGGAGGGGGCAAGGGGGTGGGGCACTGCCTCCTCAAGAGGATGCGTCTGCCTGTCGCAGCACAACCCGATGAGTCTGAATTATGTGAAAGGGCACTAGACCACATTGACCTCGCGGACGAGGCGTCCTTCTGCAAAACGTTCCAGATCGAGCATCGAAATATCAATGGTCGTAGCGCGTCCATCGAGGATGAGTTCGCTCATCACTTTGCCAGCCGCCGGCGAGTGTTGAAAACCGTGCCCGGAAAAACCGGCGGCGATGTAAAATCCTTCCAGCGCGCGCGCGTGCGACAGAATTGGATGAGCATCGGGCGTCACTTCGTACAGCCCGGCGATCTGGCTGGTGACACGCGCATGCTCCAGCAGGGGCAGACGGTACAGCGCGCGCTCGAGTGTCTTGAGGTGAAACTCTTCATCAATCGCACACGATTCCCCCGGTTTTTCATCGGGGTTGGACATTCCAATCAACAAGCCGGCACCTTCGGGATGAAAGTACAACGAGGTGGCAAACTCGATGGTCATCGGATGGTCGCGGGGAATTTGCGGCAAAGCGTCGGTGGTGAAGAACTGGCGGCGCAACGGCACAATCGGAATGTCCACACCTGCCATCGCGCCGATACGCGCTGCCCAGGGACCCGCGCAATTGACCAGTGTGCGCGTGGCGATCGTGCCACGATTCGTCACCACGCCGGCGACACGTCCGTGTTCGGTGTGAATCGCCACAACGGTGGTGTCTGTTTCAATCTGCACACCACGCGCGCGCGCGCCTCTGGCAAATCCCTGCGTCACGCTGTTGGGGTCTGCCAGGCCATCGCGCGGGCAAAATGTTCCACCCAAAACACCTTCCAGATTGACCAGCGGAACAAGCGCGGCAATCTCGTCGGCATCAAGATAGCGCACCCATGGGACCCCAACGCGCTGTTGGAGTGCCACGTTGGCGCGAAACGTGGCAACTTCGTCAGGCGTGGTGAGCAAAAACAGATAGCCAATCGGGCGATACCCCGACGGGACGCCCAACAGTTCTTCAAAGTGTGCCAGTACGTCGAGTGAAAAGATCGAAAGGCGGATGTTGACTTGGGTAGAGAACTGGTAGCGGACACCACCCGCATTGCGACCGGTCGAACCCATTCCCAAAAATTTCTCGCGTTCGACGAGCACGATTTTACCGGCGCCGCGTTCGGCGAGATAGTAGGCAACACTCGTGCCCATACATCCGCCGCCAATGATGACAATGTCGGCTGTGGCTGGGAGCATCGGCTTATCTCCGTTCGAATTGGATGCCATTGTAACGCGACACGCGGGAATCGTCAATTTTGGGTGACGATACTTGCAATTTCGTTTGACGCTCGCTGGGAACTAGAGTATAATTTGCCCGTAGACCCGAAGGAGCCAGGTCGCCCTTCGGGTCTTGTAAACCATAGCAAGGATTCTCTCAACTGTGACCCGTCTGCTTAGACTCATAGCCAGTGTGATTGCATTCGCTCTCCTCATCTTTGTCCCACCGTCGTTCCCTGACCTTTTCGCCGCTGAGGATTCCAGAGTGACTACCGATTCGGAATATACCCCCGCGTCGCCTCTTTCCCTCTCCAATCCTCAACCTCTCATCTCCAGTCCCACCGGTCGCCTCATCGTCTCTGCTGAAAGTGGTGGCACATGGACACTTTTTGCTGCGGATCCGAACCAACACGCGTGGCAACAACTCGCCGTGCAGTACACTCCCGCGCGCGATCCAGCCATCTCGCCCGACGGTAAAACGCTGGCGTTTCGCAGCAAGCGCGACGGCACGTGGAACATCTACACACTGGCAACCGATGGCAATGGTCACGCGACGCGCCTCACGCGCGGACTGGTTTACAGCGGCGCGCCGGTGTGGTCTCCCGACGGTACGCGCCTCGCGTTCGAAGCATATGTGCGCGGCGATCTGGATATCTGGGTGATGAACGCCAATGGCACTCAGGCTATCAACTTGACCGAGAACGAAAAGGCACACGATTTTGCGCCGGCCTGGTCACCCGATGGCAAGTGGATTGCGTTCACCAGTTGGCGTACCGGCACCAAGCAAATCTTCATCATCGCGGCGGATTGTAAAGCCGCGTGTCAGGCGATCAACCTCAGCCAGAACAAATTCGATGAGCATTCCCCCGCTTGGTCACCCGACGGAACCAAACTCGCGTTCGTATCCGATCGCGATGGACAGCGCGCGATCTACGTGGCGGATTTTGTGCATAACGCGTTACGCCACACGCGTCGCCTCACCTTTTCTGGCTGGGATGATGCGCCCGCGTGGTCACCCGATGGCCAATGGATTGCGTTCGTCTCGGCGCGCCCCACGCGTCAACCCATCTACATCATTCCTGCGAAAGGCGGCATACCGCGCCGCGTCGAAAATGGTCCGACAATCGCCCTCTCGGTCATCTGGTCGCGCGAAGGCATTGTCAGCGCGGGCGAGTTGACCAACGGCAACACGCTTTATCAAGAACAGCCTGATTTTGCGCCGCCGGGCAGTGAACACCCGTACGAGTTACGCCGCATCACGACGATGCGTCTTGAATCGGGCTTGAGCAAGGTCAACAGCCGCGTCGCCGACTCGCTCCTTGCTCTACAAGCGCGCGTCAAACAAGAAGTGGGGTACGATTTTCTCGCCATCGTCTCCGATCTGTTGCGGCCCCTCGATTATCGTTGCGACAATACCTGTGACACGCTGTCGTGGCACAAATCCGGACGCGCCGTGGATACTCGCCTCGACTATAGTGACGCGCGCATCAGCAATGGACTCGAAGTGGTGCGTGAGGATCAACACGGTGAAACGTACTGGCGCGTGTACCTGCGCACTGCCGCGCAAGATGGGACTCAGGGCGAGCCGCTCAAAGATGCGCCGTGGGATTTCAGTTACCGCGCGCGCTGGATTGTGGGCAGAGGCGAAGGCGGCACGCGTAAACCTATCCCCCGTGGCTTTTACGTGGATTTCACCGAACTCGCGCGCCAGTACGGTTGGGAACGCATCTCGGCAAACGATAGCGAAGACCTGGATTGGAAGACCAACAAACTCGGCGCCGAGTACTGGCACTATCAAAAAACTCACGGCTTGACCTGGTATCAAGCCATGCGCGAGGTGTACCCCGAAAGCAAATTGAAACCTTTCACCGATTGGAACGCGCTGGCGCGCGCCGGATACGATCCCTACCTGCTGTTTCTCAAAGGCATACCGATGCCCCCCACCGCGTGGCGGTGGAATGTGCTCGAACCGTAAATCCGCAGGCAGGAGGCAGTCACCCCTGCCGACTGCCTCCTGCCTGCTATACCTTCAACGGTCGTAAAACTTTCATTTTGGTTTGCACAGTACGGTTTGACCCCACTCATCTACCTGCCCTCTTCTCGCCCCGCTTTGTGGGGAAAGCAGAGGGAGATGGGAGGAGGGGAGTGGGCGGGCGGCTTCGCCGCCCGTCCACTCCACCCTCCCATGATTCCCCCTCCCCACGCTGCAGAGCAGCGTGGGGAGGGGGCGAGG
>Ga0209101_1001599_pt1 | contig 16369 bp, 17 predicted proteins | sample ConPoolayeCmetaG_FD_185481 | JGI IMG/M metagenome (GOLD analysis project Ga0209101, IMG submission 185481) | Hot spring microbial mat communities from California, USA to study Microbial Dark Matter (Phase II) - Cone Pool mat layer C metaG... ...
GCCGTTGAGCATCTGATTGGCGATGGCGGCGTAGTTGTTGCGGCTGACGTTGTGGGCATTGCTGAAGCTGGCCGGGGTGGCGTGGCTCCACTGCACGCTCGAGATCGTCCCGGTGGCGCGGCCCAAGCCGTGGAAAACCTCCACGATCGTCGGCATGATCGCCACGTTGAAATCACTCCAGTTGATCGCGTTGTTGTACGTCTTCTGCCCGGTGGCAATCGCCGTGCCCGCTGCCGCCGAGTCCGTGGCAGTGGTCTTCACCCAGTTGTACCCGCCCCAGGCATTGCCCACGTTGTAAACGAGGTTGGGGTCTTGGACCCCAGTGTAGGTAGGCGTGCTCGACATATTGAGCGGGTGGGTGCTCATCCCGTAACGGACCCAACCCGGACCGTCATACACCTGCGTGCTCCAGCCGTCGGCCGCCCAGGCGGCCGACACGGCCACCAAGCCCGCCACAATGGCCAGTGTGCGTGTCATCTTGGTCATCATCCGAGTTCTCCTTTCCGCGCTAGCGCGCACCGTCCCCGCATGCTGGCAGCTACGGTCCCGCAACCAGACCCTCTGGTCTAAATCAGGAGCGCACGCCCCACCCGGTTCAGGCCGCGCCACTATGTGCCTAAATGCACTTCCTCCGGACTACGTATCACCACCGGCCACCGACGGAATGCCGCGTTGGCCGGGTTCAAGCGGCCGCGATCACCCTGGATCGCGCCACCGACTGCCCTCGCAGCCCGCAGCCGCCGATCCAGCACGTAGCAAACTTTAGGATGCGGATGTTCAGAGATGTTCGTCCGGCGGTGAAAAGCCTGTAGCCGTAGGGCGCGGAATTGCTCAACGTTTTGCAGTCGGACTTAACATGATGAGGGTTGCGAGGACACCATACCCGTGCGTAAGCCGCCATCCGGCAACGCGCGCCCGGGCTGTGCCACAGGCGGAGACCAGCTACCGCCGGCGGCGCGTCGACCGGGGATGCGATGGCCACAACGCGCGGTAGTATGCCTACGCTCTCGGCATCGCAGCCGCGGGGAGTCGTCGGCGGACACTTGCAGCGCGGGCACCTGTTACTAGTGGGATGGTGGTGCTGCAGTCAGTCGGCGGCCAGTGAGTGCGCAGGCAATGTCCTGTGTGTACCGTCGCACCAAGGCATGGTCTTGCTTTGGTGGCACTGACAGACCCATTTCTTGCCGGGCGTGGTGATTTCGACCTTGATGGAATGGCAGCCGGTATCCAGGCGCCTGTGCGAACCGTCACAGTACGGCAATTTCGCCGACCAGCCACAGGTGCAGTAGGCCTTCTTGCCCGGGGTTTCGTCGATTTCGATGGGGCCGTTGCCGTGTCGTGGGGCTGTCATGGTGTGCTCCTGGCAGCGCGGAGAAGCTGCCGGCCGAACAGCCGTCTCGCTGAGAGCGGTTGCGATTGGCTCCTCCCAGAACCAAGACCATCGATGTCCGGCTGATCGGTGCTGTAGCTTGTCTTGGTGATAATAGGCGCGCTCGTCAGGTCAAGCCGACAACGGTCCGCACCAGCAGGCTAGGCTTGAACGTCCAGGCCGCCCGGGGGTGAACAACCAGCGCTGGGCTCGTTCTGCTCCGGGACGCTCTCGGGCTGCTCCTCGAACGGTCGCCCCTGGCTGCCGGTGCCTTCGGCGTCGCTGTAAACCTGGGTGTCGCGGTCGGTTTCGTCGATCACGTTTTGGAGCTTGTCGGCGAAGTTGCCGCCGCCCACGCGCTCGGCCTGGGCGCTGTCCTCGCGCTGTTTATCGACGGCCTGCCGCTGTTGGGCACCTTGCGTCTGGATGATCGACCCGAGCAAGTTGGGTGGTATGGTGGACATGTGGGCGCCCTCGCGCCTCAGGTGGCGACGTCGGGGACGAGCTCCCGTTGACGCGCTTGGAGCTTGGCTCGCAGGCGTGCCAGAATAGCTGAATGCATCTGGCTGACGCGTGACTCGGACAGGTCCAGCGTCTGCCCGATCTGCTTCATGGTCATCTGCTCATAGTAGTACAGGACGACGATCAGCCGCTCCGCCCGGCTCAGTCCGCGTGTCACCAGGTCCTTGATGTCCTGCTTCTGAGCCTCGGCAACCGGATCACTGCCACGTTCGTCCGGCAGCACATCGATCTCGAAGACGTCGCGCAGCGAGTCCGGATCGGTGTACTTGCGCGACAGCGAGATGAGCGAAACGGCGCTGGCATCGCGCATCAACCGCTGGAACTGGGCCTTGGACATGTTCAGACGCCGGGCGATCTCCTCGTCGTTCGGCACACGCCCCAGCTCCATTTCCAGGCAGCGCGTGGCATCGGCAAGTTTGTGGGCCCGGTGGCGCACCAAGCGCGGCACCCAGTCCATGTTTCGCAGCTCGTCCAGAATGGCCCCGCGGATGCGCGGCGCGCAATAAGTCTCGAATTTCACACCGCGGTTCAGATCAAAAGCATCGATGGCATCAAGCAACCCGAAGATGCCGGCGCTCATGAGGTCATCAACGTCCACCTCATCGGGCAATTTGGCCCCGATGCGCTCGGCATTGTAGCGCACCAGGTAGAGGTAGTGTTCTAGCAGTCGATTGCGGATCTCCTGGTCTCCGGTGGCCCGGAATTTGCGCCAGGCCTGCTCCAGGCTGGCCTGGTCGGGAAATGAGCGCCCCTGCTGTTCGCGGCTGACGCGCCGAATCCGCCGAACGGACGTCTTGCTTCGCCCCATCTTCCTATCCCGTTTGGGTCTTGTTGACTGGCTCGTCGATCGGGTTGGCCGTCGGCACTTCGGCTTCGGCGGGCGGACTGGTCATGGCCCGCACGGCTTCGAGATGCAGGCGGTCGATGTGCAGCTTCTTGCGTAGCAGGTGCTCGCGCAGCACCATCTTGGCCGCCCAACCGCCCAGTTGACCGATGATCACCCCGATCAGCGTGGCCAGCAAAGCGCGCCAGAGGATGACCGTCGGAGAGTTGCCGGCGTAAAGCCCCGCGATAATGGCTACTGCCAGTGCCAGCAATCCGATCTGTGCGCCCAGCGTTCGGACCATCGTCGACTTCCGTGTCTCCTATCGGTCCACCTTTCGAGCGCCTTGCACGGGGCGACTAGAGGAACAGACTGGCGACCCGCGACCAGACGCCACCGAGTCGCGACCGCTCGACGCGCGGCAGACCCAGCCGCTCGCAAATTGCTTCCATGGCACGACTTGCGTCACAGCGTGGATAGCGCACCGCCAGCGGAACCCGCGCCCGCACCGCCAACGGAATGTGCCTGTCAGGGGGCACCGCCCCGAGATACTCAACCCTCAGTCCGAGAAAGTCACCGGCCACGCGGATCATGCGTCTGGCGACGGCCTCCGCCTCGGTTGTCGACCGGGCCATGTTCACCACGACACCCACGCGTCCAAACAAACCGCGGTTGCATAGCAGCTTGAGGACCGCGTAGGCGTCAGCCAGGGCCGGCGGTTCCGGAGTGGTAACAACAATTAACAGGTCGCTGGCCAACGCCAGAGAAACAGTCAGCGAGTTCAGTCCGGCCCCGCAATCCACCAGCACCAGGTCGCAACCCTGGCGAAGCTCCCCCAAGGCCCGGGCACAAGCTTGCGCTATTACTGGAGGCTGGCTGCCCGGTCGGGCGAACCCAGACGCCCCGCAGAGTACCCGCAAGCCCGCAGGGCCGGGCACCAGCAATTCCTGCGCAGCGCGCCGCCCGCTGAGCAGATCGGCGAAGTCGCCACACGGCGTCAGGTTCAACAGAATGTCGGCGTTCGCGAGGCCGAAGTCGGCGTCAAGGAGGACTACATCATGCCGCCGACGAGCAAGCTGAATAGCCAAATTCACAGCCAGATTGGTCTTGCCAACCCCGCCTTTGCCGCTGACGATGACGAAACAGTCGCCCCGTCGTTGCTTCTGTCCCGCGCTCCGCACGGGCGAAGGGCCGCAGACGCGACGCATGGTGACACGGACGAAAAGATCGGTCGCGGACGACAGATATGCGCGACCACGTCCTAACCACGCCCCACCGGCCTGCTCTTCGGCTCATAACAATAACGCGGCGACTCGCTCTCCGCAAGCCTCCTCCAGGTCTTGCGGAACGTTCTGTCCGGTCGAAAGGTACGACACCGGCAATTTCAGCCGCTGGGTCACATTCAAGATCACGCCAAAACCGATGGCGTCATCCAGTCTGGTGAGCACGAGCCGGGACGGGTGCAGAGGTTCGAAGCTTCGGACCAGACGTGCCTGGACGTCAGGAGCCAGGGAGGCCGGCAAGACCAAGTGCGTTTCGTCCGGGCGGGCCGCCCGCAACAGACTGGCCAGTCGCGCAAAACGTCCCTGGTCGCGCAGACCGATCCCGAGCGTGTCGATCAGCACCAGTTCCATCGGCTTCAGTTCTGTCAGCGCCTCTTTCACCTCCGCGATGGTTTGGGCGGTACGCACTGGCACTTCGATGACTTCGGCATAGCGGCGAAGCTGGTCATGTGCGGCCAGCCGATGGGTGTCCAGAGAGAGCAGCCCGACTTGCCTGCCTTGGCGCAACTTGAAGTGTGCCGCCAGTTTCGCCAAGGCGGTGGTCTTGCCACTGCCCGGCGGACCGACCAGGGCCACACGCCGCGACTGGCCCGGGGCAACGGTCACACCGGCCGACTGCGGCAGTAAGCTGGCGATATACTCGCGCAGCTTGTCGCGTATGACCGCCTGGTCGTCCGCCCCGCGCTCGGGCAACCGAGCGGTAACTTGGCGCACCAGGCGGGCGGCGATTTCTTCGGCCACTTCCTGCTGCACCAGCTCCACGTAACAGGGGTAAAGAGCCGGCGGGATTCCGATTCGGGACGCTTCGTCGCTCGATCGGCCAGTTGCCGACCCGCACGCATCGCTGTCGGACGGTCTGGTGGCCGGCGGCACCACGTTCTTGCGCAGCTTCGGTGCGGGGGCCGCCGCCCGCAGTCGTGGCGCCGGTGAAGCCAGATCGGCCGGGGCGGCCGTAATCTCGACCTGGCGGCGTCCGGCCAAGCCGGCCAGCCCGCCCGCCGTCAGCGTGCGCGTGCCCAGTATCACCGCGTCTGGACCGAGCTCCCGTTTGACCAGCTCCAGGGCCTCACGCGTGGACCGCGCTCGGAATGTGCGCACGTTGAGATTCAATGCTCACTACTCCATGAGCTTGGACATCGACACCACGGACAATTTCATTGAGGGCCAGGACCGGCGTCTGCGGCAGCACCGGCTCGATCAGGCGGCGCAGCCACAGGCGGACCTGTGGCGAGCAGAGCACCGCGACCGCAGCGCCGCCGGCCGCCGATGCCGCTGACTCGACCGCCTTGCGCGTACGGACGACCAGATCGGCTTGCCGGTCAGGCGGGAGGACCAGCATGGAACCGTGCTCCAGCCGCTGAATATTGCCTTGCAGATAGTCTTCAGTGGCCGGATCGAGCGTAACGACGTGGATGGTGTTATGGGCGTCTTTGTACTGAGCGCAGATCGTGCGGGCCAGCGAGTTGCGGGCGTACTCGGTCAGCACCTCGAGGTCCTTGGTCTTGGGGGCGTAGTCGCCAAGGGTCTCGAGAATCGTTTCCAGGTCGCGAATCGGGACGCGCTCGCGCAGCAGGTTCTGGAGCACTTTCTGCACTTCCCCGGTCTTCAGGAGGTTGGGCACGACTTCCTCTACCAGACCGGCGTTGCGCTGCTTCAGGTTATCCAGCAGTTTCTGCGTGTCGGCTCGACTGAGCAGCTCGGCGGCATAGCGCTTGATGATCTCACTCAGATGAGTGGCCAACACACCCGACGGCTCAACCATTGTGTAGTTGAGCTTCTCCACCCGCTCGCGCTGATTGGGGTTGACCCACCAGGCACGCAGACCGAAGGCCGGCTCGCGCACCTCGGTGCCGTGCAACGGCTGGGTGGCCAGGCCAGAGTCGATCGCCAGTAACTGATCGGGGTACAGTTCGTCGCGCGCCACTTCCTGACCACGCAGCAGAATCACGTACTGGTTGGGCTGAAGCGTGGCATTGTCGCGAATGCGGATCGGCGGAACCACCAGCCCCAAGTCGAGGGCGATCTGCCGACGCAAGGCGGCGATGCGGTCCAACATGTCGCCGCCGCGAGCCCGGTCGATCAGCCGCACCAGTCCCAGCCCCACCTGGAGTTCCAGCGGATCGACCGTCAAGTGCGTTTCGACCTTCTCTGGCCGGGCGCGCTCCCGAGCGCGTTCTTCGGCGACCTTGCGGACCGCCGCGGTCGTCTGTGACCGCCGCAGCAAGTAGGCCGTCAGCAAGCAGGCTCCCGCCATGGTCATCAACGGCACTTTGGGCAACGGTGTGAGCGTCAGTACGGTGAGGAAGCTGGCGGCGATGAGCAAGGCGATCGGCTTGGCGAAGACCTGACCGAGCACTTCCTCGCCGATGTTGGTCTGGCCGGTGCTGCGGGTGACCAGCATGCCGGCGGCGATCGACACGATGAAGGCCGGGATCTGGCTGGCCAGCCCGTCGCCGATGGTCAGCTTGGTGTACACTTCCAGCGAGTCCATCAGCGTGCGTCCACCCTCCACCATGCCCACATACAGGCCGCCGACAATGTTCACGAAGGTGATGATGATGCCGGCGATCGCGTCGCCACGCACGAACTTGCTGGCCCCGTCCATGGCCCCGTAGAAGTCGGCCTCGCGGGCGATTTCGGCCCGCCGACGACGGGCCTCGGCTTCGTCGATGATGCCGGCGTTCAAATCGGCGTCGATCGCCATTTGCTTGCCGGGCATGCCATCCAAGGTGAAGCGCGCCGCCACTTCGGCGATCCGCGTGGCGCCCTTGGTGATCACCACGAACTGGATCACCGTCACGATCAGGAAGATGATCACTCCCACCGCCAGCGAGTTGGCCGCCACGAACAACCCGAAAGCTTCGATGACGCGCCCGGCCGCCGCCGTGCCCTGGGCCCCGTTCGACAGAATCAGCCGTGTCGTAGCCGTGTTCAACACCAGACGGAACAGCGTGAGCGCCAGCAGCAGGGAGGGAAAACTGGAGAACTCCAGCGGCGTACGGATATACATCACGGTCATCAGCACGACCGTGGTCAACAACACATTGATCAGCAGCAGAAAATCCATCATCGGCGTCGGCAGCGGAATGAGGATGACGAAAATCAGCGCCGCCGCGCAGCTCGGAAACAGCATTCCACGGTTGCGCGCCAGGAAGCGCGTCACCGGGTTATGATCCAAAGCTGACAGCACCGAATTCATGGGAAGCTGTCGTTACTCCTGCGGCGCGACTCGGGAAACAGGCGTCGCCCGCTCATCCGACCTTACGACCCGAGAGCTGGTACACATAGGCCAGCACTTCCGCGACGGCGCGGTAGAACTGCGGCGGAATCTCCCGGCCGACCTCGACGCCGACGTACAAAGCCCGGGCCAGCGGTGGGCGCTGCACGATCGGAACGCCGTGCTGCTGCGCCAACAGACGGATGCGTTCGGCCAGGAAGTCCTTGCCCTTGGCGGTGACGCGCGGCGCGTTCATCGTCTGTTGGTCGTAGCGCAGGGCGACGGCGTAGTGGGTCGGGTTGGTAACCACCACGTCAGCCCGTGGGACTTCGGCCTGGATCCGCTGCATGGCCAGCCGAAGCTGAAGCTGCCGCCGGCGCTGCTTGACCAGCGGGTCACCCTCCATGCGCTTCAGCTCATCGCGCACCTCCTGCTTGGTCATGCGCAGTTGGCGCTCGAGCTTGTAGCGCTGGACGAAGTAGTCGATCAGTCCGAGCACCAGCAATACCGCCCCCAGTCGCAATGCCAAGTCGAAAACCAGGTCACCGGCCGCCCGCAGCACCGCGCCGCTGTGCAGTACGCCGGTGGCCAGGACGGCGTCGATCCGCTGAGCAATTGTCAGGTAGGCAACGCCCCCGACAATCGCCACCTTCAGAAGCCCCAGCACCAACCGCACCAGGGCCTCGCCGGAGAACATGCGCCGCAGCCCGGCCACCGGGTCGAGTCGCTCGGGTTTGAAGCCCAGCTTCTTCCACGCCAGCAGTAACCCCGACTGGGCGATCGTGCCGGCGGCCGCCAGCAGAAGCAGCAACCCGAGAAACGGCAGCATCAGGTCGACAGTGGCGCGCCCGACACGCCCCAACCAAGGTCCGAGCTGAGCCGCACTGATGGCCGGTGTCTCACCCAAAGCGCGGGTCATGGCCAGCATGTCATTGAACATGCGCGGCCCCAGCGCTTTCAGCAGCAGCAACCCGGCCAGCAAAGCCAGCGCGGCGGTCAAGTCCGCGCTGCGCGCGATCTGCCCTTGCTCGCGGGCTTCTTCGCGGCGTCGTACGGTTGGCTGTTCAGTTCTGTCGTCGGCGTCGTCCTGGGCCATAATGCAGTTACTCGCCACTCATTTCCGTGCCGCCTGATCGGGCGTGTCGGCCAACAGCCTTTACGTACCGAGCAATTCGTTCAGCCATAAGGATGCGTGCTCCAGGGCTGTCAGAAAGGTGTCGCCCGCCGTCGGCAGCGCCACCGCCATCAGCAAGAACGCGATCAGCGTCTTGACTGAGAAACCGACCGCGATGATGTTGAGTTGCGGCATGGTGCGCGACACGAAACCCAGGGCCAGATTTACCAGGAACAAGGTCAAAAGGGCCGGGGCGGCCACGCGGATGGCGACGTGCCCACTGAGACTCAAGGCCTGGCAGAGCGCTTCGGTTCCCAGGGCAGTGACGCGCGTATCGCCCAGTAGCGGAATAGTCGAAAACGTATCCAGGCAAGCTGCGATCAGGACGCGGTGCCCGCCGATCACCAGGTAGACCGCCGCCGCCAGTTGAACGTAGAACAAGCTGACCACGGTTTGTTCCTGGTCGCTGTTCGGGTCGGCGATCTGGCCGAAAGCCAAACCGGCCTCCTGAGCCACCAATTGCCCGCCGATTTCCAGGCCGAGAAAGCAGGCGGCCGTCAGCAGTCCGATCAGCCCGCCCAGCAAAACCTCGGAAGCCATGGCGATCATTATGCCGGCGGGATGATCGGGGACCTGAGCCGGCCAAGGCACCAGCGGCGTCAGCAGCGCGGCCAATCCGAGGACCAGCAGCGCGCGTACACGCCAGGGGATCGACAGTGAGCCGAGTATCGGTTGAAACATCAGCAGTCCGCCGAGGCGCGCCGCCACCAAAGCGAAAACGGGCAGCTTCAGGTAGAGACTGAACAATTCCCACGGCATAACCACGCTCGGGGCCGTCAGTACCCGGCGAACAGTTCTTGCGAGTATTCCACGATGCGTTGTGCCAGCCAGGGGACGAGGAAGACCGCTGCCGCCACCATGGCAACTATTTTCGGAACCAGGCTGAGCGTCTGGTCCTGGATCTGGGTGACGGTCTGGATCAGGCTGATGATCAAACCGACCAGCAGGCCGATGCCCAGTACCGGACCGGAGATCAGCAGCGCGGTCAGCAGCGCTTCGCGTCCCAGGTCCAAGATCCAGGTGAGGTCCATATCCGCGCCTCCGCGACGTCGGGTCAGCTCACGCTGGCCATCAGCGAGCCCACCACCAGGTGCCAGCCGTCGGCCAGCACGAACAAGAGCAGCTTGAAGGGCAGCGAGATCAACACCGGCGGCAACATCATCATGCCCATCGACACCAGCACGGTGGCAATCACCATGTCGATCACCAGAAACGGCAAATAGATGCGGAAGCCCAACACGAAGGCGACTTTCAGCTCGCTGAGCATGAAAGCCGGCACCAGCGCCGTCATCGGCACCTGGTGCTCGTCCAAGACTTCGTCCGGGGCCACCGAGCGTCGGGCGGCATACTCATAGAGCATGTAGACGTCTTGTTCATTGCCGGCTGCTTTGATCTGCTCGAACATGAAGCCACGCAGCTCACCACCGGCCACTGCCAGGGCGTCGAGCTGATCCAGCTCTTCGCGCAGATAGGGCTGGATGGCGTTAGCGTGAATGCGTTGCCACACGGGCGCCATTACCAGGATCGTCAGAAACAACGCCAGCCCCACCACGACCTGCGCCGGCGGAAGCTGCTGTGTGCCCAGCGCCTGTCGCAACAGCGACAGCACCACCAGCATGCGTACAAAACAGGTCGTCATCAGCAAAATCCCCGGCGCCACCGTCAGCAGCGTCAGCAGCACCAGGATTTGCAGCGAATTGGTCAGCGCTTCGCGACTGGCGGCCCGCGGCAACAGTCGGCTCACATCCGGTACGTACAGCGGTCCGTCCGCGACCTCCAGAGACGGCGCGGCCACTGCGTCGGCAGCCGCCTCCAGAACCTGCCCGTGACCGGTGGCGCCGCCCAGCACCAGAATCAACAACGCCGCCGTCGCTGGTGCGCGGCGTGCCGCTGGCAAGACGCCGCTTCGTACCGTATGCGGGCTGGCAACGTTCATTTCGGAGCACCAACGACGTTGCGATGTGGACCAAGTGCCTCGCAGCGCCGCGCCACGCCGCGGACTTTGGCGAGTGCCCCGGTCAGGGCGTGCCGAGTGCGGGCCAGACGAACCTCGTCCGGCAGGGCGTCCTCGGCCAGCTCGCCGGTCGGGCCGCTGCCGCTTTCGAGCACCGCTGCGGTCCGCGCGTCCTCCAGGGCCGCCAAACAGCGCGCGAAATCGGCTGAGTGACTGTCGGAACGCTGGCTAGTCGCTTGCCCGAGCAGCGCGGCGCTGAGCGAACCGTCGGCGATCACGTCCAGAGCGCGCACCGCGTCCGGCGTTACACCCAACAGCACCAGGCGCGGCCCGACGCGCACGAGACAAAGAGACTGGCGCGGCGACAGGGTGGCGCGACTGACCACTTCGATCAACCCCGGGTGCCGCCCGCGCGAATTCCAGCGCCAGCCTGTCCCGCGGCCCGCCGCCACCCGATAGCCCCACGCCAGCAGCGTGATCAGTCCCAGCACCCCGCCCAACGCCAGCGTGGTGCGCAGCGACGAGGCCGCCGGTCTGGCAGGCGTGGTGGTGGAAGTCCCGGGCTGCGCCGCGTCGGCGCTGCGACCGGGGTGATACGCCGGTGTGGGCGGACGCGGCAAGGGCCGCGCTTCCAGACGCGGAGCAACAATCTCGGGTGAGGACCAGGGATCGTCCGGCGGGGCACCAGCGGGGGCGCCGCGCGCCGCGGCCGTGACGGCGGCCAGCGTTGCCAGCAGTACGATCAGCGCCATCCGTGGCACGCAGCGCTCCATCGCTCGTCAAGAACCGTCGGCCAGCTCCGGTGCCGGACTCTCAATGTGGTTGATGCGCACGCAGAAGTTCTCGTTCAGCACGAGAACTTCGCCGCGTGCGATCAGACGATCGTTGACGTAAATATCCACTGGGTCACCGGCCAACTTGTCCAGCTCGACCACCGACCCGACCCCGAGACGCAGCACGTCCTCGATGTACATGTTTGCGCGGCCCAACTCGATCTTGACATCCAGTTCGACATCATCCAGCAGATCGATCGTGGTCGCATCCGCCGGTGGGGTCTTCGGCACCTCGGGAGCCACGAACGGGTTGGCATCCGCCGCGGAAACACGCACCGGCGTATTGCCGACCACCACCGGCTCGTCCCGCTCGCCGCTGCCGGTCGCCTGAGCGGCGGCAGTCGCCTCCGTCGCCGGGGCCGGCTCCGAGGCGGTCGGCTCGCCCGGCCCCGCCGCGGCGTCCGCCGTCGGCATAGTATCGACGGCCTCCCCAGCCAGTTGGCTGGCCAGAACGTCCAACTCTTCCTGCGTGAGGGCATTGGAGTCGGGCACACCCTGGCTCTGGGCAACCGCCGGCTCAGCCGCCGCCGGCATCTCGGCCGACCCCGTCTCAACGGCGCCAGGTTGTTCGGCAACTGCTTCGACGGCCTGCTCGGGTGTCGCCTCAGCCACCGACGTCGCCGGCGCATCCTGGGGCGATTCGGCTATGGGCGAGACCATGGGTGGCTCCGACGGCGGAAGCCCATCGCCCACTTGGGAGTCTCCGACGGAGGTCGGCTCAGGCGGCACTGCTGCCGCCGGATCCGGACTGGTGTTCAGATGCTGGTCTTGCGGCTCGCTGGCCATGGGCGCCTGCCATCCATGTGTCACCCGGCGCTCGCGCCGCTAGTCCGTTCGCATAGGCACGAAGCGTGGGATCAGGACGCGCTGGATCAAGGTTTCGTCGCGGGTGATTTCGCGTAGAGCATCGAGGATCTGCTGACGCAGGGCGCGCAGGTCATCTTCACGGAGCACCCGATCGGAGGCCGACCGTACGATGCGTGCCACGCGGTCGCCGATCTCGGCTGCGTGCTGCTGCACCAGCGCGCTGGCGCGCTCTTTCTGATCTTCCGCCACGACTACCGTGACATCCAAGTCGTAGATATACAGCCGACCGGTCTTGTCATTGGGTGCCCGGAAACTCTTGAGCACCAACACCTCGGCCAGTCCGACCGGGCGCGAGGTCGGGGCCTCGACGGCGTGAGTGCCTTCGCCGTAGGCAGCGGCCGGCCCGCCGCCGCCGGCGAATTTGAAGATCAGGCCGAAGACCAGGGCCTCGCCGATGGCCACGCCCAGCACGATTCCCAACGTCTTGGGGAAGCGTTTCTTGGTTGCTGGTGGCTGCTCCTGGTTCGGTGTCTCTGCCATCTTCCGCATCCTGTTCCGACCCGGCCGGGGTCCGTCGGCTCACCACCTTTATCGACCCGGTATCGGCGACGATTCACCGTCGCCGACGGGGGCAAACCGTGCCTGAAGTCTTATCAGACTTCTGAGCGATCCTTGGGCACAATGTGCGCAGAGGCGCAAAGATCGGACGCCTCCGCCGGGCGGAACACCCGCACAGTACGACCGTATTCGATGGCCCGGCGCACCACCTCGGCCATCGTTTCCCGGACCAGGAACTGCTCGCCGTTGAGCAGGTGGATCATCGTGTCCGGTGTCTCTTCGATGCACTTGATCAACTCGGCGTTGAGCACGAAGGGGCGGCCGTTGAGACGCGTCAGTTGGATCATCCGTGCACCTTTTACCGACGTGCAGCGAGCGTGCCCGACTATCCAGCCGCCGGACCACCCCGGGGTGCCGTCGGCGCCTCCGGCGCCGGTTAACGCAGCGTCATGAGCAACTGGTCCAGCATTTCGTTGGCCACGCTGATCACCCGGCTGGAAGCCTGGAAGCCGGTACTGGAAGTAATCAGCCCAATGAACTCACGTGCCAGATCGACGTTGGACATCTCCAAGGCCCCGGCGTGAACCAACCCGCTGCCCATGGTCCCGGGGCTCACGATGGTCGGGGTGCCCGAGTTCGGCCCGACCGTGAACAGGTTGTCGGTTTCGGCCACCAAGCCGGCTTCGTTGGCGAACGTGGCCAAGGCCACCTGCCCGAGCGGACGCGACAAACCGTTACTGAAAACTCCGGTGATCGTCCCGTCCGTTCCGACCGCGAAGCTGGTCAGCGTACCGGCCGGATAGCCGTCTTGCTCTGCCATCACCACGTTCGAGGTCTGCGTGGACAACCCGTTCACGCCCGACAAATCCAGGGTGAAGATCACCGGGCTAGCTGCACCGCTGCCGCTGCGATCCAGAGCAAATTGATTGTTGCTGGCACTGACGAAGCGACCGTCTGTGCCGAAGGAAACCGTGCCGGTCCCTAACAGACGGGAGGTGGCCCCCTCCTCGCCGGATTCCAAGTAATACCGCCACACCGGTCCGGTGGCCGGCGTGTCTTCGAGCGTGAACGTGACGTGCACCGGTACCGGGTTGCCCAGCGAGTCGTACACGGTGAACGCCGTAAACACGCCACCGCCCTGTGCCTCGGCCGTCTGCGTGAACTCGAATGGCAGAGCGCTGGCGGCGTTCGTGCTGGTGATGTCGCTGGTCTGGATGCCCAAGGCATTGGGCTGGCCGGCGTTGCTACGGATCACCAGCCTGCCGTTTTCGATCGTCACGCCGGGATTGCCCGGCAACTCGGCGCCTGCGTGGATTCCCAGGGCCTGTTGCAGCCAGGCCGCCAGATCACCCAACGTCGTTCCCGTCTGTCCGACCACGAACTGCTGCCTGGGAAGGGCGCGCTCGCCGCGCGTCGCCCCGTCAATCGTGATCGTGTCGCCGGTGGCAAAAAGCGGCACGGTGGGAGAAGCGGCCGAGCGCAGGTCGGTCAGGGCCGTGGTAGCCGTGGCCGACCCTCCGCCCCCGGCCACCAGGGCCTGCGAAGTGTGCGTCGAGCCTTGCGTCGCGACGTCTTCGGCGGCGCTCAGGTCGCCGTCGATGGCCACGTTTTCCGTGGCACGGGCGATGTTCAGGCTGCCGACCGGAATGTTGATCGGCCGCAGCACACCCGGAACCACGGTGAAGTTTTCGTCCACGCCGAAGCCCTGCACGCGGTACCCGTCGGCCGTGACGAGCTGATGGTTGGAGTTCAGTACGAAGGCCCCGTCCCGAGTGTAGAAGCTGCGTCCGTCGGCGTTCTGCACGATGAAGTAGCCGGCTCCCTCGATGGCCAGGTCCCCGGGCAATCCGGTGGTCTCGACCGAGCCGCCGGAGAGTATACGCTGTGTCGTACCCACCACGGCGCCGTGACCGATCTGGACCGGGTTGGTCCCGCCGCTGTTGTCGCTCGGGGCCGTTCCCATTGAGAGCGTCTGGGCAAACTGCGTCTGGAAGAGCGTGCGCGAGCCACGGAAGGCGGTGGTATTGACGTTGGTGATGTTGTGACCGATGGTCTCGACGCGCGTCTGGTTGACATTCAGCCCGCTCAAGGCGGTGTACATGGCCGTGGTCAAGCCCATGTTGGATACCTCAGTTCTCTCTTTGCCTGAGCGGCGCCTTCGGCGCCGGGGTTCACAGATTCAACGCTCCGGCCAGCGACAACCAAGGCGACTGACCGCCGGTGCGCGGCTTGCTTTGCGCCGCGGTCTTGTCGTTTCTGGGTGCTGCGCTTGCCGCAGATCGAGGGTTGGTGTCCGCCGCTTCGTCAGTTGCGGCGTCCTGTGCCGCTTCGACGGTGGTGACGCGCACGATCGCGCTGGCGGGAACCGCCTGGCCCGTGTCCAGTTCCAGCACGGCGCTGCCGTCGGCGTCGAACCGCACCCCGGTCACCACGCCCGAGACCTCCTGTTCGCTGCCATCGGCAGCCACTAACCGGGCCGTCACGTACTTGCCGAGCAGTTCAGCGGCGCCGGCGGTGTGCTGTTGCGCGGCCAACTCCTGCAACGTGTCGGTAAGCTGCTTGGACAGCTCGATACTGCGGATCTGCGAGACCTGGCTGATCATGTCGGCGGTTTTGGCCGGCTCGAACGGATCCTGTTGGCGCAGCTCGGTGACCAGAATGCGGAAGAAATCCTCGCTCTTGAGGGTGCTCAAGCCCCGATCGGCCCAAGTCCGTGTTCCCCCGGCAGCACCATTCACAGCCGCGACAGTTGTCATGTCTCACGCCTCACGCACCAGACCGTAAACCGATCCGCGTCAAGCCAATACGTTCACGCGCCACCCGTCGGCCGACCCCGACGGTCCGGAAGGCGGCTCCGCCGCTGCTTGTTCAACCGGGAAATCCGTTTCCCCTGCTGATCCGCCGCCGGCGCCATCTTGCTGCGCCCCGGCCTCATGCCGGCCGGCGGGGACGTCGTTTTGCGCCGACGTGTCCGCACCACGTGCCTCGGTGAGGTTCAGCGGAGCGCGGATCTCGACGCGCTCCAACTGAATGCCACCGGCTTCGAGACTGCGCCGCAGCGCGTCCAATTGCTCGGACAGCAAGCGTTGTGCCGCGCTGGTTTCAGTCTGCACTTCCAGCGTCAAGCGGTCACCGCGCAAGTCCATACGCAGTCGGATGCTGCCCAACTCCGGCGGTTCCAGTCGCAGCGTGGCGGTGGAGCGCTGCGCGCCGATCTGCGTCCGTATCAGGCGCAGAATCCGCTCGATGTTGGCCTCGGAATTGCTTGCCGCCGGGGCCAGTGTGCGGCTGACGGCGACAGAGCGGGCAGCCGGTCGGCCGGCGGCCGCCTCCACAGTCGCCCCAACGACTGAACCGGTCGGCCGGCTCGGGCTGCCACCACCCTTGCCACCGGCCCACAGGGAGGCGTTATTGATCGTGTGTTGGCGCCCCGCGGCGAGCTGGGTCACCGCGATGGCCGGCCCATTCGCCGCCAAGGGCCCGAACATCATGCCCCGTTCGCTGCGCGCCGTCACCAGAAGGCTGGCCGCGGACGGTACCGAGTCCGGTCGCCGACTTTCATCGGCGTTCGCCGCGCGCGCCTCCAACAGGCGCGTATTCTGCGCGGCCCGCGTTTCCGACGGCTGTTCGGCGGTCGCAGCGGCTCGGGCCGGCGAAGCCGACGCGGGTGGTCGCACTTCGCTGATCGACGATGAGGAGGCCAACTGCTGCCGACCCGGCGACCGCACAGTCGACGCGTGCTGTTGCCCGAGTTCACGTAGCTGCTCCTGACGGGCGGTGTGACTCCCCGGCAGCATGTTCCGCTCGGCGTGAAAAATAACGTCGGAAG
>Ga0209101_1001600_pt1 | contig 16359 bp, 14 predicted proteins | sample ConPoolayeCmetaG_FD_185481 | JGI IMG/M metagenome (GOLD analysis project Ga0209101, IMG submission 185481) | Hot spring microbial mat communities from California, USA to study Microbial Dark Matter (Phase II) - Cone Pool mat layer C metaG... ...
TTATTGAAGGGTTGAAACGCAGCAGTAGTTTAGGCAGTCCCATGTTGAGCAGTAGGTTATTCTTCATAGTTTTTTACGGCCTGCTTTTAGCTTCGACCACAGCACAGGCCGCGGAGAAAAATTGTCTAAGCCGCCGCGGCACTACCTCTGCTCAATCTTTCGTCGACTTAACTGCTAAACAGCTTGTCGATGTGGTAAATGCTTGTAGCGCGATCCGCATCCTGCCCACTTTATCGCTGCCGGGCGAGGTGGTGATGTTGGAAAGCACTGTAACACGCAATGTAAGTCCCGAGCAAAAGTCAATTAGCTCAAGCAGGCCGACAGCAGTCAGGACCGAGTTTCAATCAAGTTGGAAGGTACTCTGCTGCCCAGTGGCCGACCATAAAAGAAAAACAGAGACGCGGCATTAAACCAAGAAAAAACGCCCTCAACCCTTAACCTATATTTCTATAGCCAAACAGTCCAAACTCAACCGCTGGAACAAGCGCTTTAAGCCGGTTCGCAGGGTTTGAGGATGAAAAACACAAATTGCGGATAGGTTTTGAAATTCTTGCTCGGGTTTCATATTGTCTTAAGGTGTGGTAACATAACCTTCTTTGGAAGGTCTTTGTCGGTCGGTCTATCTGGGTTCAGTTTTTACCGGTTAGAGGCCCTTTGTCCGCTTTAAGCCCTGAATCAATATCCCGCAAACACAAAAAGGAGCTCACTAGTTTAAGGAGCTTCGGCCGCCGAGTTCCGTTTTTGGCCATTGTCATGATGGCCATGGCGCTCTTGGTGGTGCTAGTAGCCTTTTCAATGATAGGGGACCGTTTGGAAACTGAACGCCAGCTCGAGGCCGCCCGGCAAAACTTGGAGCGAAGCGGACTTTCTTGGACTCAAGATTTTCTAGACCGTCAGCAAGCGTACAGCGACTGGTTTACACGACATGGCACCAGTTTCGAGGCCCGACTTTTTGATTCTATATCCCGCCTTTTGGTAAATGCCGCAAGCCGCGCCTCTTTAAATTCCGACCGCTTGTCTTTTTTGACCCGCGCTTACCGCTCGTTGCTCTTTGCCATGCTGCGAGTCTGCTTCCTAATTCTAGCAAGCTGGCGACTGTGGTTCCTAGCTGTAATGTTGGCGGCAATCTCAAGTTTTTTTGCTTTGCGCCCCCATAGCGCCGACGATCTCTTAGGCCAGACCGGAAACGGCCGTTTGTTTTATTCCGGCATCCGGGCCGCTTTGGATGAAGTGGATGAGCAGGGCCGACCATTGTTTCAGGTCACCGGCCTGGCCTGTCCGGCCGCTGTTTCGGCCTTTGCAGCCAAGTCCTCCGAGTTAGGGCGTGTTTTATCTGAGTATCAAGCTTTAAACCAAACTAACACAGCCCTTACGGCTATAATTCTCAAGCACTCAAACTATCCAGCATACGTTGCAGAACGCGAAGAGCAAAGTCTCCTGGATGCCGCGTTCATGCCGGCCGGCTTGGCTGATAATTGCCTTGAACTTCTTAAAGCAGCTTTATCCCTGCATCAACCGTGTCACATAGCCGCACAGGCGACTGCTGACAATCGGGGCGAAAACATTAACCCGCCACAAGACCAAGACACGGCAGCTAAACCCCGCAAACTTGATTCGCGGCAATATGCGGCCTTATTGAAAGAAGCCATGCAGCGCGTACTCACCCCGCGCCTTAAGGCGGAGCTCAAGCAGATTCCCATACAGCAGTTAGCAACCGTCCTTTTGGCCCACGAAGCCAGTAAGGTTTTAGCTTATGCCTTTGAGGGCGGTCGTTGGCGCAGAAAATCGGCCTTTCCGCAACTCTCAGCCCGGGCTGTGCTGCACTCCATTCCGGCTTTCAGCGCTGAATATAACCTGGCGCAGCGCACCGATATTCGGCGTGCTTTAATATACGGCTCGCGGCGCAGTGTATTTGCACCGGTGCGTTTGCCGCTTGATCTCTCGGCACGAAGTTTTGCCCTGCGTCAGCTGGTTGAACTTTGGCTGGCTTGCCCGCATGAGTTACCAACCTGCGCCGATGAGGTTGAGCTCGCCGCTTTGGTGAGAGAATCCCATGAAGACTTTGAGCAGGTTCTATTCAAGGCGCTCTCCACTATGGACCACGAAATCATGGAGGACTTTTACGCTAGTACCTCCAACCTGTTTTTCATGCCTATTGCCAAGGTGCTATACCTGTTGCGCAAAGTTGTTCCTGCCACCACCATCCGGCGCATTGAAACGCTAGTTGCTCTGGTCAGCCAAAAGCAAAGGCTGCAAGCCATCTCGGCCGATTTGCAGGAAGAGTCGGTAGAGAGAACGCTGCCTGGAGTATCTGATCGAGTGCTGCCACTTCTAACCTACCAGTGTCTGAAGGAGTTGTCGGCGCTGCATAATATTAATATGGAGGATTTAAAGGATTGGTCGGCTTTGCGAGTGATTCTTAACTCCTACGCCTGGCTGGGCCGCCGGGTTGGAGATTATACTGTGCCAGAGAGCTCCATAATCTTCGCTGTTTTAAAGGAGAGCGAACCAAGCGCCGAAGGCAATGAACTAGGTTTAATCGGCAAGGCTGGCATGGTGCCTTTTAGGGCATCCCGACTGGCTGCCCGTTGGGGTAAGTTTTGGTACACCCGCTTCAGGCATGTTGAGTCGGCTAATATGGCGGAAACTATAGAGGACTTCCAAAAGCTCCTCAAAGGTGAGGAACGAAGGCTGGAAGAGGAACCGGAGGCTGGGTCAAGCGCCGCGGTGTAATTGTTATATGGTGCGTGAATATCAAACCATCGATTATGAAAGTTTACGGGAAGAAGAGCGCCATAAGGCCTATATGACCAGCGCCCTTACTGGGCTTGCCACCTTGGGCCTGGCTGCAAGCCCCTTGCTAGCCGACATCGGGCCGGCCGGATTGTTCTGGCTGGGTGCTATCCCCGCCCTCGCCTTTGCCGCCAGCACAAAACGTCTCGCGAAATACATGTGGTTGGAACGCGAGCGGGAGAAAGAAAGCACACGGCGCGGCGGTCGGCCGGTTTTAGGCCACCCGCCGGCCAGGGACTGCTTTATGCGCGCCCTGCGGGAAGCTCGCGAGCAGGGATTCAATATGATCAACAAGTATCTAGTCGGTTTCGAACTTGATACCGGCGAACCGCTTTGGATTGACGACGAAGATCTGTGCACGCATGGCTGCGTGTTTGCCAAGACCGGCGTCGGAAAAACGCTTTGGCTTGAGTCGCTGATGTTCCAACAACTTGCGCGTGGGCGGGCCAGCGGTGTTACCTTCATAGACGCCAAACGCGATTCCAGCACCCTGGCTCACATTATCTTAATGGCCTTGGTCACTGGGCGCATTGAAGATCTGCTGATCATCGATCCTTTTGACAGTGTGCACACATATAATTTTGTCTTGACGACTCAACGTCCCGACGTAAAAGCGCGCAAGGTTTTGCGGGCTGGGCTGCCGCCGACTTCCGACCAGAGCGTTACCAAACACTATGACCGTCTAGCGGCCGACTCCATTTACCGTATGGTGCGAGCTCTGGAGAGCTTCGGCCTGGCTTGGTCGATCCGCGACATTGCCGTTGCGCTTTCGGCTTTTAATTTAGCCTATCCACATCTCAGAAGTCTCTTGCACAAGATTGGAGCGCGTCAAGCCATGGTTGAGCTCGGGCATTTAGCCTCCAGCTACCGAACCGCTAAAGGCACATTGGATTCCGCACGCATGACTGATAACCTGCGCGGCATCGCCTCGGAATTACATGCCATTGCCGGCAGCGAGATGGGGCAGGTCTTTTGCACCCAGTACAGCGATTTGGTGCTTACAGACGCAATTCTACGCGGTAAGATTATTTATTTCATGCTGCCGCGCTTGGAAGAAGCCGAAAGCGCGGCGCGCATGGTGAAGGTCTTCCGCGAAGACTTGGAGGTTTCCATTGGAGAAATTACTTCTTCGCGAGCGCTCAATTTGGAAGACCCTCATTTGGTGATTATTGATGAGGGCTCTTCCACCTTCGGGCCGACTTGGGCCAACTTGTTTGAGCTGGCACGCAAAGGACGTTTTGCACTACTTTTCGGCGCTCAATCCACCGGAGGTTTGACCGATCAATCGCTGGGCTTAAGCGAATCTTTCTATGAGCGGGTCATGGCCAACGTGAATTTGAAGGTTATGATGCGCATCGGTGACAACCGTACCGCCATGGAAATGGCAGAGTGGATCGGAAAGGTCGCCACCACTAAAAAATCGGTAGGGGCGGGCGTCACATCCGGCTTGAGCGCCAACATTATGCGCGGAGCGTTGGATTTTCAAGCCAAACGCATGGGCGGCGAATCGCAGACCATCAGTTTTTCGGAAGACGAGGAGGATTTAGTGAGCTCTGAAGAGCTTAAGCACGAAATGTCGGCGGAGAAGGGGCTGGCCTGGTTCGATTTAGGTAACGGCCGCATCGTGAAGGGCCGCTGTTTGTGGTTTAATCCGCAGCTCCCAGACACCTGGGATGGCAGGGAATTTATCACCCGCTTTGAAAAAGTGGATAATGATGAGATTGGGTTGGCCGAGTGGGTGGACGAGCAGATCCTGTCACAGGAACAAAGGGAAACGTCAAGCGCCTCGAAGCGCGGCTCGACTCCCGGGCCCGGGGGACAGGGAGGCCCAGAAAAGAAAGACGAGCAGTCAGCTTCTCCAGGCGAGAAAGCCGAAAAAAAGCCCGAGCCGGTTGTCCCCAGCGGTCCCTTCAAGATAAACCTTATGGCTCGCGGGCGCCCGCGCGGGGCGGTGTCGGCTTTTCCAAAGAGTCAAGCGCCTGACTCAGAGCCTAAGAAGGATAAGAAAATGTGACGCTGACATCTTCTACGGGCGGAGACGAGGCTAACCCTACCTTGGAGCGAAGAGGGCGTGGGCGCAAAACCTGATTCAACGCCGCCAACGCCGCCACTTTTAACTATTTGCAATTACTAGCTAATAAAGAAGAATTTTAGAAAAAAATGCAGGCTTTGCATTTTATTTCATTTGCTTTTGAAAGTCCCGGCGAAATGTATTATAAAATGGAGTCCTTAGAACGGTTCGAGAGGGTGGGTGTAACCCGAGTTGTAACCGACCAAATTGCGGGTGCCGTTCTGCGTGGTCGTGCGGTTGTGTAGTGGGCCGGCTGTGTTGAAGGAAGCTCACGTAGGCTTAAAAGGAGAGAGACAAAGTTAGAAGCAGAGCTGGAGTCGCCGGAGCGTACTCTTGCTTTAAGGTCAGGGAGGGTTAAAGGTTATGTACTTAGGCGGCGTCACGTTTTCTATCAGCAAGTCTTTCAGTAACTTACAGCTCATCCCCCAAGCCGAAGGTTTAAGAATTTATTACACCCCGATCATAAATGGGGTCGAGTCGCCTGAGGCTCCCGGATTTCTAAATCTCTTAATTCCCCTAGATGCAATAGGTGGCCTTTGGGCAACCACCAGAGCTTTTTTGTATGGCGTTGAATCCTTGGATGAGAACATAATTCTCCAAGGAACCGAAGCGGGTAGTGAGTCTGATACGCTCATTAAGCTCTACCGTGATAAACCTCGCGGCCAACAAGGGCGTTTAAGCGGTGAGGAAACTTGTTGGCTTAGAATTGTGACCGGACGGACGGAGGAAGAACGTCGCCGCATTAAGCTTGGTCCGCGCGACTTGCTCTGTATTGAATTAGCCTGCACGGCCGTTCTCAGCTTAGCTTGCCAAAGCGGAACTCACAAACCACAACTCCTAGCGAAGTAAGAGGACACAAAAGAACGGGTCGATTCATCGATCCTAAGCAAAGAGATCGTGAACCAACCCGTTTAGAAAGCCGACTTGTGCCGGTCCTTTCGGACCAGCATTAAACAAGGCAGCTCTTAATTCCCCTCGATGGTGTTATGCCACCGTTTGTTGAAGGCCCAACTGACCTTCAATCGGATTTTATAGGGTAGCGGACTTCTTTTCAATCAAAAAATTTCTGCCATGAATGAGCGTTCTGTTCATGAGTGGCAAAATGCGGGCTTTTGGGCCCCTTAACCAAGCGTGCTTATTGAAAGCCTGCTAAATGTCGTACGCAAAAAATTTCTGGAAACACCGTTTCCTCAGCCAGCATTTCAAGGGCCGCACACCACAACACGGCAGGGGCGCAATCTAAGCACAATAAATTTCCTGCCGTATCACAGCCAGCCGGCATATAGTTTATTCCCCCATCATGAATTAAAAAACGCGCCCATCAGGCTGCCACGCCTCGGCCAGGGCACCGGCCGAGAGCTGCGGCGGGTACTTGTCAAGAATGCTTAAGTAATGAAGGCGGTATTGTCTAAGCAGGCTCCCGGCCTGCTCTATAACTTGCTTTTCCGAACAGCCCCGGGCCCTCCTTACTTATCCTTAGCCAGAATGGAGCAGCATGCCTGAGCTTATACTGCCCGGCCACTGTCACAGTCGGAATCAACGTGTCGTCTTGAAAAACAGCCGCCAAACCATGCTGGTGTGCCTCATGAATGCTGCCAATCACAATTTCCCGGCCGTTAAGCAAGATTCTGGTCTTAAAAGACTCATTCAAATGAGAGGGGAGGGCGCCCATTACCAATCTAACCAGGGTGCTTTTGCCGTATTGGTTGTCCCCCTCCAGGGAATAAACGCCGCTCTTTGGGATCTCAAAACAACAATCAGCCTGAGAGAGATAATCCTCCCTCCCTGCAGACAAAACCCATCAGGCCTTCCAAGAAGCCGGCCGGGTGTTCTTCCGGTGCCTAGACTACGACCGTTCCGTTCAAAAGCAGAATTCCTGTTCTCTCAGCCTTCAAGGAACTGTCGTTCTGAAAGCCAAACTTGCACTTTAAGCAATTAACAATTACCTCGGCAGCCAAACGCTTTGAAGCTCTTCTCTAGGACTGACAGACGCCGGCCCAATACCAGCAGCACTACCATAAACACCAAAGCAAATATGGCGTTGGACGTGTGTTGTTGCAAAACCAGAATATCTCCCCAAATGTTTTGAAACCCGCTTTAGTATGAAGCCACCACAAGATTAAAAGCAGCGCCATGAAATGCACTGGAGCAACCCAATACACTCCGGGCCCCAAATTCCACACGCTAAATTTAAACGTCATTTTAGTCATGATAACATGCTGCCCGTAGTTCATAAGCTGGCATGTTAGAGAGGCGCCACAAAATCTGTTTGTCTTTTTACGCGGCTTGAGACTTAATAATGAGTGAGTGAGCAGTGTGCCTTAATTGTTATTAAACGAGTGAGACGGCGGACATGGTATCAATAGGCAGCGAAGGCGAGTCTTTAAAAGATTATTTCGAGCGTCTTGACGAACACATGCAGAAAGCCGCCAATCTAGAGCAGCGCCTAGTTCAAATAACAGCCATAGCAAAGAGCGCCGAAAACCATTTTTCGCGTCTTGAGTATGCGCGCCGACGCCACGCACGTGCTTTGCTCCATAAAGATTCCCTTGCCGCCAATTACGAGACCCAATGCATCCTGGCGCTCATGTATGAGATTTTGGATACAGGCTACATAGTTTTCAATCTATTGGATTTTGACTCGCTGGGTTTAAAATCTTCAGCGGATGGATTTGGCTTGGCCGGCGACCAGGCTCATGCAGTCATTCAGCTTTTGAATACCCTCGATTCACAGGCGGCGCGCCTTTTGGCGCTCGAAAAAGAGCTTATGCTTAAAGCTGACTTTACCATTCCCGTTGATGAACGCGAGAATGTAACATACGTTAAACGCCGCCACTGGCAGGACTACGTGTCCGGTTCAATCGAACAAAGCTTTTTTCATTACTTTTCGCGCGCTAAGGAAACTGTTACTCAGCATCTCGAAAAAAAGCCAAGCTTTTGGGCTGCTCAGGACATGCGCCGCTACTTAAAAAGCAAAGGCTATACAGCCCTGCTTGAGACCTTGACCAGACTTGAAAGCGCCCGTTTCCCCGGTTGAGCGACCCTTTTTATTTATCGTCTTGTCGCGCAATTAAAGCGCTAAGAGGCGGGCGCCGGCTTTCCGCCCTCATTGACCGATAACTCCACTTATCGGTCAATTATCCAAGGCGCTCCGACGCCCCGCCGGACCCGGCCGGCTATAAGCCCTATTTCTATGACTATCCCGGCACGCTTCGTTCATTTCCGCCCTAGGCCGCCGACTTGAACTTTAGAGCACGACTGATGTAATTTGAGCCGGCCGTAAGCCTCTAAGGAACACCCATGAAGGGAGTCTTTATCCACAATCAGCTTGAGTACAGAGTCGAGGTCAGGGCCGACGATTTTTGCCAAGGCGATTCCCTGCCCTGCGTGGTATCAGTTAAAAATCACGGCTCATCCAGCCAAACACTTTCTAAACTGCGCCTCGATTTGGCCTTGGGAGACATAATCAAAGTGCGGGACAAAAAAGAAGCTGCGTTTACAATCCTTTGTTCGGCCGAGTGCCCGGCACCTAACGGAATTGCTGCTGGAGAATGTAAAAGCGTGGAATGGACATTTAAGCTCGATGAGAACTGCCCCATAAGCGATAAATCCCAAAGCCTCTATCTCCTCTATGGAAGCGGCGACGCGGACGGAGCACTGGGCCAGCTTCCGATTAGCGTCCGGCCGCAGCGTTACATTCAACAGATTTTAGGCATTTTTGAGAGCTTCTTCCAGTTTGTCCTAAAAGGCTGTAAATCAGCCGATGGCTGGGTAAAGGCAAAACTGAAACCCTCCAACGCACGTCGGCTTTCGTATGTTGAAGAATTGGTATTAGGATTTCGCTTCGAAGACCAAACCTTGGTTTTGCGATATGTTTTCAGGGTCAAGCGGCTTCAGACCAGCGGTTTGGCAGTGGGCGTAAAGAAGGTTAAGACCACGGTCGAACAGCGGCTTGAGCCCGGCACTTACACCCTCACAGCTCAACATGTGGACCATGAAGTCATAAAAACCAACATCGAGGAGGCGCTAAGCACTGTAGCTATCGAGTTATAGAAAGCCTGGGCTTAAGCTCTGCGAACAAACCACTCATTCCAAAGCGCTGGTAACAGCCGGAAGATAGCGGGCCTCTACGATATGCAAGAAAAGAATGTCAGCCGGCCGGACCTCTTCACTGCAATACAGCGGCCCGCCTTTTTGCTCCAACCCAACCACCACATAATTTCCCTTCGCTATGGTGATGGGAGTGCCCGCTTCCGAAGCCCAGGGGCGCTCAGGCCAAAAACAAATCTTAGGAAGTTTTATCTGAAGCACGCCGTCCACCTTCCGGCCTTCCAAAGCCTCCAGGATCTCAGGCGGTATACCCCCGCCAGCCAAAGGAAGAAACTTAAAGCCCGGTATTCCAACCTTATCTATGGCCCAGCTCCAACGCACGCTGTTTTCATACACCAAGACTCTGGAGCCAGGCGGCATAACAGCCTCCTTAAGAAGCTCCCCGCCGACATAGTCATCAACTACCTTTCCTAAAGCAGAAGCTTCCTCACGAGTCGAGACAGGAAAGCTCTGCCGCCAAAACTCACCCGCCCCAGCGAAAGGAGGCGGAACTTCCGGCGGGTTAAGCGCCTCCTTTTCAACCCTTTCAGCAAGACGCGCCAAATCAGCCTGGCTTAATAAGCATAGCCTTTTTTTATCAAATTCAAGTCCCATGACATTCAAGCCTTCTTACGACCAAAGAATGTTATGGCGCCTTTGGGAAAAAAAGCACATGGCACCCCAAAAAACCCTGGGTCTTTTTTTGGACCTGTTTATGCTACGACCGAACCAGCCTTTTCTCTAATTCAACCACGAGCCAAATAAGAAAACCCGCCGCAAGGATCATGAGCCATAGCCACCAGACAAAAGGCGCAGAGTGAAAAAAACGGTTCATAAGCGGCAGATAAACAAAACATAGTTGCGCCGCAACCATCACGGAAACACCCCCCAGCACCCACTTGTTCGAGAAAACCCCCAACTGAAAAAGCGAACTATGCAGGGAGCGGCAATTAAACAAATAAAAGAGCTCACCAAACACAAAGACAGTCACCGCCGCCGTACGGGCTGCTTCAATCGTCCCGCCCCGCCAAAGCTCAAATTTAAAAATGGTAAAGCAGCCCCAGAGGAGCAGTGCGCTTACCAGGGCAATACGCTTAATTAAAGTGCGATCCAAAAGCGCACTCTGCGGATCGCGCGGCGGCCGCAGCATAATGCCTTCTTCTTTTGGTTCAAAAGCCAAGGTAAGCCCTAAAAAGAGCGCAGTCGTCATATTGATCCAAAGAATCTGTACCGGCAAAATGGGCAGCGTTGTACCGACAAGAATCGCGGCCAATATAACCAAACCCTCACCTACGTTGGTGGGAAGCGTCCAAACGATGAATTTCTTAAGATTGTCAAAAACGCCACGCCCTTCTTCCACTGCAGCTTCAATAGAGGCAAAGTTATCGTCCGTCAGAACCATATCAGCCGCTTCCTTGGCGACCTCTGTGCCGGCCATGCCCATTGCCACGCCAATGTCGGCTTGCCGTAAGGCCGGGGCGTCATTCACGCCATCGCCGGTCATCGCCACCACTTGACGGCGCGCTTGCAGCGCCTCCACTAACCTAAGCTTCTGCTCGGGAGTAACGCGGGCGAACACTGCCGCTTCGGCCGCCTTAACGATCAGCTGTGAATCGCTAAGCTCCTCCAACTCCCGGCCGGTAATCACCTTAGAGCCGTTTTGCTTGTCATCCTCAGTCAACAAATTAAGAGCGCGGGCAATCGCTTGCGCGGTCAAAGGGTGATCGCCGGTAATCATTTTTACCGTAATTCCCGCGCTTTGGCAGGCTTTGACGGCTGTTATAGCCTCCGACCGCGGTGGATCGAGCATAGCTTGCAGGCCAATAAAGGTAAGGCCTTCCTTTACTTCATCATGCGTAAGCCGTGTGACCGTGCCGGGCAGCTTTTTTTGAGCAAATGCCAAAACACGCAGGCCTTCCGCCGCCAACTCGGCGGCTTGAGATTCAACACCAAATTTCTCGAGCGGAAATAATTGCCCGTCCGCTCCAAGCGCATCTGAACAACGCTCCAAAACTCTTTCCACACTGCCTTTTAAATAAGCTACTGTTTCTCCGCCTGACGGACTGCGATGCAAGGTAACCATGTACTGGTGCTCTGATTCAAAAGGGAGTTCATCAATTCTCTTATAATGCCCGCTTTCAAGCTGCGCTTCTATTCCTCCTTTCTTGGCTGAGACCAAGAGCGCCGCTTCAGTAGGATCGCCGCTGACAGCCCATCTTCCTTCTTCCTCCTTGATATGACTGTTGTTGCAAAGAGCTCCAGCCAACAAGCATTCTCTAAGCGCTTTTTCATGCGGGGCGCGGCCCACAGCGTGCTGCGCCCTAATCTCCCCCGCCGCGTCGTAACCTATGCCTGTTACGGTATACTCAACGCCTCCCGCTAATATACGCTGAACGGTCATTTGATTCTGCGTGAGCGTGCCCGTCTTGTCAGAACATATTACGGTCGTGCTTCCCAAGGTCTCCACCGCCGGAAGCTTTCTGATAATCGCGCGTCTGCGCGCCATGCGCGCCACCCCAATTGCAAGGGTAATGGTCAAGGCGGCTGGCAGTCCTTCCGGTATTACCCCTACCGCCAGCGCCACCGAAGCCATAAACATCTGATACCAAGGTTCCCCGCGCAGTAGGCCGATAATAAACGTCAGTACAGCAACGGCCAAGATTACGAACAACAACCAGTGCGTGAAGGCTTTGATTTTCTTGGTCAAGGGCGTTTCCGGCATCTTGGCCTCTTGAATCATTCTCGAAATTGCCCCAATCTCGGTGCGATCTCCAATACTGACCACCACACCCCTGCCAGCGCCGCGCGTAACAAGCGTAGACGAATAAGCCATATTTTTTCGATCGGCCAATAGGGTCTTCAGGGGTAAAAGGGTGTTCTTTTTAGCTACAGGCAATGACTCGCCGGTGAGAATTGATTCATCGATTTCCAGATCACGGCTTTCGAGCAACCGCATATCGGCCGGGACTTTATCCCCCGCTTCGAGCAAGACTATATCACCCGGAACCACCTCTGCGACCGGAATACGCTGTTTCTCAGCGGCCCGAAGCACCGTACACTCAGCTAAGAGATCCTTAGCCAAGGCTTTAAGCGCCGCGATCGCCTTGGCTTCCTGAATGAAACCAAGCAAGGCGTTAACAAAAACCACGCCAAAGATCACCGCCGCATCAATCCATTCCCCCAAGAATGCGGTAATCAACGTAGCAACAAGCAGTATGTAAATCAGCGGCTGGTTGAATTGCAGAAGAAAACGTTTAAGGGCGCTCTCCTTTTCTTTCTCCGACAGCACATTCCTGCCGAAACTCTTTTGACGGTGATCTACTTCAAAAAGATCAAGCCCTTTTGCGCCGCTGCCAAGCAGAGTCAGCGCCTCTTCTGCGGGAACAGCATGCCAATGCTCAGCTAGTATTCTTTCCATTGTTCGCAGATCCCAAAGTTAAAGCATAAAGGTACCCCGTCGCCGCTGGTGACGCAAGGCGGCTTAGTATCTGCTCAAAAAGCAACCTAAAAATGCAGATAAAAACGAGTGGTTCTTGGCGGAGTATTCCTGTACGCAAATCATGCGCACGACATCCAGCCCAGTGCCGGCACAGCATCACCATTCACTCATACACCATTTCCACATAGGGACAATCTCAATACGCCGATTTCCCAGCGAGTGCTTGGCTTCTTCATTCATAGTGACGATAAAAAGCTTATCAGCCCTGAACTCCTGGGCGGCCGCCGCCAGAGACTTTAGTTCGCGCTCAAGTGTAGTCTGGCTGCTAATAGCATAGGCCACTTGAATTAAAGTGGCGCCATTTGGGTAGTGCGGCAGAAGAAAATCGATTTCATGGCGGTTCAAGGTCTGAGCATAGAAAAGAGAAAGGTTCGGCACATAACCTCGCCGCAAAAGTTCTACGAAGACGGCGTTTTCCAGAGCCCGCGTTTCCCCTCCCAATAGATTAAAACCTGCCGAAAAAACCAGGCCGTTATCGATACAAAAAATCTTGCGCTCAGATCGAAGGCGCGCACGGGCCTTAAAACTGAAAGCCTGCAAGGTGAAAAATAAATAGCACTCGGCAAAATAACCCAAGTAACGTTCGATAGTAGAAAAGGAAACATTGTGCAACACACGCTCCAGGCTGCGGGCCGTAAAACGCGAAGCAATGCTGTTCAAGAAAAGCTGTCCCAGCGATTTAATGGCTAAGACATTTCGCACCTTATGGCGGCCGACAATATCCCTAAGAATTATGGCATCAAATAAAGCCGCCAAGTATTTCTCGCCAGCATGCTCCAGCAGCACCTCCGGAAATCCACCACTGCGCAGCCATTGATTACAGGCTTGCGAGATAGCCGGATCGGCCCCGGCTATGCCTCTGGCCGCAGCAAACTCGGACAAGCTAAACGGCAAAAGACTAACAGCTTCGTGGCGGCCGGTAAGCGAACTTGCCGGTTCAGAACTCAGAAGCCGCGAATTAGAAGCGGTAAGGACCACGTTTCGTCCACGCCGCTGTAATTTATTGACAAAGGTTTCCCAGTCAGGAAATTCCTGAACCTCGTCAAACAGACAGTATGGAAGCGGCCCATAAACTTTGTCGAGCGCCGCTATCAGATCGTTACCGGAGACATGTTTAAGTTCTTCATCTTCAAAATTGACATAGGCATGGGGGCGGTCTTTAAGCGCTTGAAGCGCCAGGGTCGATTTTCCAGCGCGTCTCGGACCCATGATGACTTTGATGAGCTTACGGGAAAGAGCGGCACGAAGCGGCGCTGTTGCTTTTCGAGTTACAGTGGGGAGCGTAAGCAAGCGGTCACGTTCGGCTTTCTGCGCCAAAAGGAGATTGATAAGTTTGTCATTCATATGCATCATAAATATAATACTTGATGTATATAGGCAACTCATACCGTACGGCTGCGATTATCCTTTCAAATCATGTACCTATGAGCTGGCTTTGGTAACCATTCAAAAACCCCGGCTCAGCGCCGCCGATTATACGGCCTTGATGGCACGCCTAAAGAGATCCCATGCTGAAGGTCCGTTTTGTTGGGCAGAAGAGCGCTTTTTATTAAAAGGGCGTATGAATGAGGACTGCGGATTCAGATTACCGCTTCAGACCGACTTACATAACTCCAGAAAAAACGCCCGTTCCCGCCGGCCGCAAGGCAGCAAGCCCGCTACACAAGAAAGAGGCAGCCCTTGCGGGGCTTTAATCCTCAGGTCGCCTTCACCAGGATCCCCTAACGCCACCTCAAAATCTTTAAGCACTCTCCGGTGGAGCAAAAGCACCACTCCACCTAAGACTCCTCTTTGTGACAGAGCCTGCGCGCCGGTAGCGATGTTCTCAATTTCGTCATAACTAAATTCAAAACGGGATAACTGCCGGGCCGCAGCTTTAAAATCTTCTTCTTCGGCAGGGCTAGCCAGCCGGTGGCTGAGTTCTTCCAGCAATCTTAAGGAGGGCCGCGGCTTGACTTGCTTTCGTATTACGGCTCTTAGCAAAGCGCGCCGGATGCAAGCGCTTTCGGCAGTCCTTAGCGCATAAATCCTGCTCTGTTCCAACGTTTCTAAGGCACTTAAATAAACAAGCCCTGGGAACTTAGATCTAAGACCTTTGACAATGGGATAGAAAAAGAGCGTGCCCCTGAAACTGCCCTCATTTGCCGGAATTGTCCCGTATCTTAAGGCATAGCGCACGGCTTCGAGCCCGGTACCGTGATAACCGAGAGCGCCGGCTCTAAAACCAATCCCCGCCCTCCAGAGTTTTATAAGTTCCAGAGCAAAAGGCGCCCTAGGCAAGATGGCTCTTGCTTCTCCGGCCGCGGCATGCATCGATGCCGCTTTAGGAGCAGAAATCTCAAAATCAGCTTCCACCCCTCAAGTTTGCCATCAATCCAGCGGCTAAGCTAATAATGCCTGGTCCATGCGCTTTAGTTTTCGCAAATGGGAAACAAGCTAACGTTCCCACTCTTTAATACTATCAACACGTTAAGCAGCGAGGTTGCTCTTCAACCAAAAACCGCATAACAACTAGTGTGGCAAGGGGCTGGCTGCAATTAGCCCAATTTTCTCCTTTATCATTGCTATGTTGGGCTAACCCTGCGGAGGGCTCCACGTGGCATTACTCTAGTGAACCGTTCAACTGACACTCCGAACAGCTATTAAGTTCGAAGTGCAAAGGACGGGCAAGGAGGTCTATACTCTATGTTCGACTCACGCACCAAAACGGCGGCTGGTTTAGTAGCCGCCCCTTTCGTAGCAGGGATGCGCATTGCAATGGGAGAAGATCCAGCTCAGGTCATAAGGCAAACCACGGCTGAAATCACCTTGGGGGTCGCTGGCGCTCATGCTCTGCGCGAGCAAACACAACGTCTTATCGGTCAAGCAACCATCAAATCACTTCTCGACAGCGTCTGCTGAACAGAGCTGCCCGTGCCGCGCTTGTAGTGGTACCATGTTCTTTCTAGCTGTAGGAACTTTTCGCGCCCCGCTGAGCACTCGAATCAACCGGCTGATTTTGCTTGGCAAAAAGGGCGGCACCTCCTTAAAAGCCTGTATACCGCACTCTATCAAGGCGAGGTCCACCTCAATCGACGGACCAGAGCGGCTATTGCTGTTTCAGCTTTTCTGTCGTACATATTTCCGAACAAAAAAATTAAGAGTGATAATTTTTCTGTGGATTTCCACCGTCCTATCGCCCCAGCTTTTCTTTTGGGCCTGGAACTTTTCGTTCTTTTGCCGCTTTTGCTGTATGTCGGCAACAACGACGAGTTTGAACATGGCTTCTCAAGCTACTTGCTGCATGGCGTTCCAGTCGCTTTGTTGCTGGCGACCGCACTGACAGCAACGGCTTATATCCTACCTGGAGCTCTCAAGCGCTACTTCTTAGCTTTATTGGGCGGAGTGTGACTGTTGCGGTTTGTCTGCAGGCTAATTTTTTCGTTTGGGATTACGGAGTCCTTGATGGAACCGGCATCCGTTGGGGTCACTTTTTTAAGCAGGGCTTAATTGATCTCAGCCTATGGATACTTATTCTGGGTGTAAGCCTTATATTCGCCAGCTGGGTTGTAAGATATGGCGTGCAGCTGGGGTTGATGGTTTGCACGCTGCAGTTTGCAGGGGCGCTGGCTTTTATTGCATACCTCCCTGGCAATTGGTTTCTCGGCCGGCAGCCAAAAACCGCAGAGACTGTATTTAGGTTTTCGCGGGAGAAAAATGTCCTTTTCATAGTCCTGGATGGCTTTGGGGCGCCGACTTTTGAGCGCCTCATAACCCGCAAGCCGGTCATGGCGGAAATGTCTGACGGTTTTACCTTTTATAAGAATACAGTTTCAGATTTTCCCAGCACTCTCTTATCTATTCCCGCCATCCTGACTGGGCGCCCTTTTGATAGTTCAATTATTTTGGGTGACTATTTTGAAAGGAT
>Ga0209101_1001601_pt1 | contig 16352 bp, 14 predicted proteins | sample ConPoolayeCmetaG_FD_185481 | JGI IMG/M metagenome (GOLD analysis project Ga0209101, IMG submission 185481) | Hot spring microbial mat communities from California, USA to study Microbial Dark Matter (Phase II) - Cone Pool mat layer C metaG... ...
CCGGCAGGTACGGTCGGCCTTTTGTTTGGGCAGCCTACAGGGTACAGGTGCGCGGGCCAGATGGCGGGGAAAGAACGTCCATCCGAAGCGCGGATTGGGAACATAAGCCTGTCGGTCGGCCGAAGCTACCCAGAAGCCGCTGGGGTGGCCGATGCCCGCCAATCGCAGTCCGCCCTCCACCAAACCGAAAAACAGCAGCGATACAACGGTCAGCCCGACCAGCCGGTAGAACCACTTGCGCAGGCCGCTGGGCGGTGGCGCTGGCAAACTGTTGCCAGCCGCAGAAGATTGTGCCGCGGGCGGCTGCGGTCGGCTTTTCTTGCGATCGCGTCTGGCGGTTCCCACAGTTGCTCGGTATTTGAGAAACGCTCAGTATTTGAGAACCGACGTAACGGTACTCAGAAGATGACGTAGATGTACGGGCCAAGCCCCGTGCCGGACAGCATGATCAAAAACCCCAGGGCCAGCAGTACCACTACGATGGGAACAAGCCACCATTTCTTGTTGTGCAGGAGGAACTGGAACATCTCTCGCAACAATCCTGGCTGAGCCTGGGAGGCCAGCCGCTGGAACTGAGCAGCCCGCTCGTTTCGATCGCCGAAGCGATTGGAGTGTGACATGATTCTGCACTGAACCGAAAAAGCGGCTATAGCACAAATGGGCGTCGCAGCGCGGTTGCACGCCTATTGCTGCGGTGCGCAGCCGGATGCCGATAGCACACAAATAATCTGCCTGGTGCCGGGGATTTAAGGTGCGGACGCCTTTCAATACTGGCGGAAATAGCCTTCCAGGTCATCGTCGGTCTTGTACGGCATCCAGTAACTGTTGGCCTGCGGATCCAGTCGCCTGCCGAGCGGATCGTAACCTGCCGTCCGCAATAGCAGCCCGATGGGTGTTACCACAAGAAAGTATACTACGGCCAGCACCGCCAACGAGACGACCCAGCCGATAAGCAACGTCAACAGCGAGGCCAGAACAAAAACCGCGCGCAGGGCTTTAAGACTGAACAATCTCAGCAAGGGCATTACCGCAGCGGCAGCCAGGCACGCGGCGGCTGCCGAAGGTTGTCCTTTCAGCCACAGTACCAGCCCCAGTGTGCCCAACAACGCCAGCCACGCGCCGGCAAAGACCGCCAACTTGCGGCCCGAGTGATGCCAATCGATCGGTATAAGAGTCATAAAAGCCACTCGTACCTTTCTGATGTTGCTTGTGGCCTGCGTTGGAATATCGCCCCTTGTCTAGTCGAGCACAAACTGCGACAGATACTCATCCGCCCGGAATTGCGGGGCGTTGGGTTGCTGGTGTTTCAGCAGCACGAAGTCCTCCAGCACCAGAACATCCATGTCGGTACACATGAAGCACCGGTATGCCTGTTCCGGTGTGCATACGATTGGCTCTCCGCGGACGTTGAAGCCGGTGTTGACCAACACCGGGCAACGGGTCTGGGCCTCGAACGCTCGCAACAGCTTGTAGAACCGTCCGTGCCGCTGCGGGTCGACGGTTTGCACTCGCGCAGAGCCATCGACGTGCGTGACTGCTGGGATGGGGCCGCCGATGCTCTTGAGTTTATCCAATCCAGCAGGCGCGCTGTTAGCCAGAGGCTGTTGCATTACCGCCGAGCAGCCCAAAGCGGAGGGTGCTGAGTGCGATAATAAGCCCGGCGAACGGGCTGCCTGGGCCGAGCAGTCGGCAGCCAGCGCCGCTTTGGGCGGGAACGGCTTGCCAGAATCCGTCCGGTTGTCACTGTCGCCGAGCGGCACGCTGGACGCGGCAACCTCGCCTTCGGCGCCGTACTGCTGACGCCACGGCACGGCCAGTGGAGCGACCAGGAGCATATACGGGCTGTCTACACCCGGCGGCAGCCGAAACAACTGGCTGGCCCGCTCGCGCAAGACGGCCGGTGCGAACGGGCGGAACGACTTCGCGAAACTTGATCTTGCGATTCAGCAGGCTTTGCATGTGCTGCCTGCGCGGATCGGCCAGAATGCTGCGGCTGCCCAGTGCCCGCGGCCCGAACTCCATGCGCCCGTGAAACCAGCCCACAACTTTCCCTTCGGCCAGCAATCCGGCGACATGGCGGCACAGCGATTGTTCGTCGGGAAAATGGCTGTAAACGGCACGTTGCGCGTCGAGCATTGCCCGTATGTACTCGGCGCTGAAACGTGGACCGAGCAACGAGCCGCATTGGCTATTGCAAGCTTCAGGCTCTCGCCGATTTCCGAGCAGTTGGTACCAGATCAGCAGCGCCACGCCCAGTGCGCCGCCGGCATCGCCTGCCGCCGGTTGAATCCAGATTTGCCGGAACGACCCCTCGCGCAATAGCCTGCCGTTGCCCACGCAGTTCAGTGCCACACCGCCGGCCAGGCAGAGGGCGTCCAGTCCGGTCTGCTCATGGGCAAATCTGGCCATGCGCAACATGGCCTCCTCGGTAACGCACTGGACCGACGCGGCCAGGTCCATTTCGCACTCGGTTAGCGGTTCATGGGGACGCCTTGGACGCCCGACGAAGAGCCGGTCGAAGCACCGGGAGGTCATCGTCAGCCCGGCGCAGTAGTCGAAATACTCCAAAGCCAGTCGCAGCGAGCCGTCCGGTTTCAGATCGACCAGCTTCTCCAATATCAGGTCAGGTCGACGTATTTCGGCTGGCCGTAAGGTGCCAGGCCCATCAGCTTGTATTCGCCCGAGTTGACCTTGAACCCGCAATAATAGGTGAAGGCGGAGTACAACAGTCCCAGCGAGTGCGGGAAGCGCATTTGGTGGTTAATTGCGATCCGGTTTTCGCGTCCCCAACCGACCGAGGCGGTGGCCCATCCGCCCACGCCATCGATGGTCAAAACAGCCGCTTGCTGGAAGGGCGATGGGAAAAACGCGCTGGCGGCGTGCGACTGGTGGTGTTCGGCGAATATGCAGCGATTGCGGACGCGCCCGTGCAGCCCGGTTGCGATCAGTTTGGGCAAATGGAGCTTCTGGTGTAGCCACAAAGGAATGGCTTTTGCAAACGAACGAAAACCGCACGGTGCATAGGCCAGATAGGTTTCCAGCAGCCGCTCGAACTTCAACAGCGGTTTGTCGTAGAAACCCACGTAGTCGATTTTCTCGGGCGTCAGGCCGGCTTCGTCGAGGCAATATTGGATGGCTTGGGCGGGAAAATCGGCGTCGTGTTTGCGGCGGCTGAAACGCTCTTCCTAGGCAGCAGCCACGATCTGACCATCGATGAGCAGAGCGGCTGCCGAATCGTGATAAAACGCCGATATGCCCAGTATGGCCGTCATTGCCTTTGCGCAATTCGCCCAGCACGGATCACCCGGGAGCAATCGGCTACAACGTTGATTATAACCCGCATTGCCCGGGTAAAGCTCAAGGATTATCCCCCCAGCGCCCGGCACAGCTCAAGCAAAACTCGGCACAAGGGGGTTGTGATGTAACAGTGCTCCACGGCGTCGGCGGTCGGGAACACGGGCGTGCGTGTCTTGCTTAGCGACCGTGAGCAAAGGGGGTCGCGCTGTAATGTGCAAGTTCGTCCTGGTGGCTGGCAATGGGGAAAAGTCGGCTGGTCGGCTCCAGCGGGCATTGCAGAAGTTGTTATTAACAAGGCGGCGCGCTACAATCGTAGTGTCGAGATGATCTGGTTGCCTTATGCTTTTTGTTGCGCTCGGTCGGGTGCGTCTGGTGATCGGTTCTGACCGATTCGGAACAGAGAATGCCAGCAAAAAGCGACTCCAGCATCGAGTTGTCGCCCCAAAGGGCGGTAGCCAGCGAAGAGCGCAGCGGTGTACAGTACGCTGCTGCGGGCGGCGCCCAAGAAGGACGCACGACTGAAGAGTGCGCCACCGGGTTGCGCTCCGCCGAAAGCCGACAGGACGGCTCGGCGGCAATCTGGCTCGACGGAGACGTACTTGCATGTGCGTGCCCCGAGTGCGGAGCGCCGATGTCTATCCGCCTGTGGCTGTGCATGGCCGATTGCTTTCGCTGCGGCACCAGCATCGAGCTTACGGCCGAGCAGGAGCGACAGGCGGCCAGATTGTTGGCCGCCCGCACGTCAACCTCGGCCTCCAAAGCGCCACCAAGCGCAACCGGCGGTGGCATAACCGACGATCGCTGTGGCCCGCCCGGAGCAGCATCGCTCCGTTCACTCTCACCTGCCCCGCCGGCAGCGCAGCCTGCAAAGGCTGGGGCAGCCGTTCCCGCTGCGCGTGCGGAAGAGCCGTCGCTTGCTGGGCCGGGAGTTCCAAAACGCCCAACTGCAAGCCGGTCATTGCCCATGGCAACCGCTAGCGCCGCGGTTGTGGCGCCGGCAGGCCCGTCTGCCGCAGGGGCGACAACTGCACCTGCGGGCAAGACGCCCGATCGGCTATCCGGGCGGCGCGTGCCGGCGGCCGAAGTGTATCGCGGGCCGCGCGCGCGAGTGCGTCAGGTGGCGCAAGAGGGCGAGTTGCTGGTTGTGCTCCGCGAGTGGTCGCAGGACCTGCCGGCCTGGATCGTCAGCCTGCTGGTTCACGCGGTGGCCATGTTCTTGCTGGGGCTGTTGAGCTTTCCGCCCGATGACGGGCCGATCCCGCTGGTGCTGGCCACAGCGGTCGACGATCTGGAGCTGGAAGGCCAACAGGCCGACCCACTGACCAGCGACCCGAATGCATGGGAATTCGAGCCGGCCGGTGGTATACAGATCGGGCCGCCGCCGCAGTGGGAGCAGCTAGAGGATGATCGCCTCCGCTGGGAGTTTCTGGAGGAACCAATCCCTGACGACTCGCTGTGGCGCCCGCTGCCGCAACACGCTGCCCGCCCGCTTGCCAATTTCACCGATGCCCCGGCAGGCACTCTGCTGGCGGGGCGCGATCCGAAGCTGCGTGCGGCGAACATCGAGCGTTGGGGCGGCACATCGGAGACCGAGGCCGCTGTGGCCCGGGGCCTGAAGTTCCTGGCCCGCCATCAACGCGCCGACGGAAGCTGGTCGTTCCGCTTCAACCACACGGCCGATTGCGACGCAACGTGCACTGGCCCGGGCAGCAGCGACAGCGACGTGGCCGCCACCGCTCTTGCACTGTTGCCTTTTTTAGGCGCCGGGCAGACGCACAAAGAGGGTCAATACACTGCCGAGGTCCGCAAGGGATTGGAATGGCTCATGGCCCAACAGAGCGAAGACGGCGATCTGCGCGGCCGCGGCGACGGCCAAATGTACGCCCACGGCCAGGCGGCCATCGTGCTGTGCGAAGCGTACTACATGACCGGCCATCCGGAACTGCGGGCCGCCGCCCAGCAAGCGGTGAACTTCATCTTTCGCGCGCAGCACAGCGCCGGTGGATGGCGCTACCAACCCGGCCAGCCCGGCGATACCAGCGTGGTCGGCTGGCAAGTGATGGCCTTGAAAACTGCCCAAGCGGCGAATCTGTATGTGCCGGCGCGCAGTTTGGAGCTGGCGGGCGTGTTTCTCAACAGTGCACAGACCGATCGCACCGGCTCACGCTATTCGTACATGCCCGGCGGCGGCCCCACGCCGGCCATGACCGCTGAAGCCCTGCTGTGCCGGCAGTTCCTCGGCTGGCCCAGAGAACATCCCGGCTTGCAGGCCGGCGTGAACTATTTGCTCCAGCACCATCCGCCCGACTATTCCCGGCCCAACATCTATTACTGGTACTACGCCACGCAGGTGATGCATCACTTTGGCGGGCAGCCTTGGCGCCAGTGGAACAACCAGATGCGCAAGCTTCTCCTGGAGACACAGGAGAAGTACGGTCACGCGGCCGGCAGTTGGACGCCGCGGGGGCGAAGTCTGGAAGGCGGCTTTGCCGACCGCGGCGGCAGGCTGTATATGACCGCCCTGGCCATCTGCTGCCTGGAGGTCTATTACCGCCATTTGGCCCTGTACAGCAACGATGTGTTGCAACCCATCGACGCCCGGGAAGGATTCAAATAGACGATCACTTGGGCGCCGTTGGTGGTGCGTCTGCCAGCCTGGAAGACAGCCTGCTGGAAAACGTCAAGGGCTTCAACCGAGCGCTACAGGAGGTTCAGGTCGAGCAACTGAAGCGCAACTACAAGAACGTCGAAGATGGCGTCAAAGCCAAAGCAGCCTTTTGACATTCGACACCCTGACCGATAGCATAGCGCTTGCGACGTGCGAACCGGGCCGCAGCGCTCATGGGAGCACTGCCGGCAGCGCTGCTGGCAGCACCTTTGGCAGCACTGCCGGAGTTTGTTGCGCACTGCCGAAAATGCTCGCAACCGACCCGCGGTTGCTGAGCCCGGTTTGACCGGTTGCCTCCAAGCGCGCGGTAGTGTTCGCCCCTGCCGGCCAGATAAAATCCAACGGCGTAACGCTTTGCCGCACTGGGCCAGCGCGCCACTGGCTACCATCAGTCTTTCACGGCGCAATTTGTGTGCGTTATGCGCGCATGTTTTCTAGCGATCTGGAGGGCGACGCTCCGTCGTGGCGGTCTGGCGATAGCTAGCCGACGCGACCGCAGCGCGTCCCTCCAATTGGCGACGCCGCGCCTCCGTCCATCTGATTGCGGCCATAATCAGCGTTAGGTCTGAATTGGTGCCATGAGAATCGTAGCATGTGTCATTGCTGTGATCAGTGGTTTGTGGCTCGGTGGTCTTGCGGTCGGCCAGGAGCTGGTCATCGCCGACGGTGACAGGTGCGAGTATCAAATCGTCTTGCCGGACGATACGTCGCAGGCTGTAATCGACCAGTCGCTGGCTCAGGCGGCCGATGTGCTCCGCGAGATGTTCCTGGCCAATGGCCTGATGGTTCCGGCCGTAAAGGAGTCGCAAGCCGACAAGCAACGGCCGGGAATCTATCTGGGGGCGACCAACGCAGCCCGCAGAGCCGGCCTGTCCACCGACAACCTGCCCGTGTGGACCTACATCTGGAAAACGTCCGGACGCGATTTTTTCATCGCCGGACGCGATTGGGTGGCGCCGGGGCAGAAACGATCCGGCAAGCCCGCTTGCTCGCTGGGCACCATAAAGGGACTGACCGATTTCATGCGCGAATATTGCGGCACGCGGTTTCTGGCACCCGGCGGATTGGTCGGCATCGAGTTCCTGCCGGTCAAACGCATCGCTGTGCCTGCGGATTTGTATCGGCGCCGGGAGCCGATGGTCAGCTACAATTCCGGCGATCGGCCAGTGACTGACATCAACTCGATCGGCTTGAATATGCTGAACAACGTCAGCACCGAATACTTCGGCCATACCCACGAATTGGCTGTGCCGGCGGAAAAATACGCCCACACACATCCGGAATACTTCGCGCTGATCGGCGGGCGGCGAATCCGCGAGCACAAACATCCCTGGCTGGAAGGCGTGATGGTCAAAGAGCCGCATCTGTGCTACTCGAACAAACAAGTGCAGGAGCTGATCTACCAGGACATGCTCCGTTCGCTGGATGCAGGTTATCCGGAGTATTTGTCGCTACAGGCCGATGGCTTCCAGCCCTGTACCTGCCCCGACTGCCAGAAGATGTTCGATACCGACGACTGGGGCGAAAAACTGTGGCAACTCAACAAACAGTGGGCCGAGCGGCTGCTGAACGACCGGCCGGGAAACTACCTGGTGGTCTCGGCCTATACCGTAACCGAAAAGCCGCCCCAGAGTTTCAAGCAGTTTCCGCCCAACCTGCGGGTCAAATGCCGAAGCACCGCGGAGGCTTTTCAGCAATGGGCCGGGAAGACGGAGGCGGGGCTGGCCACATATCTGCACGCCTGGGGCGGGTATCACCTGTGCGGCTATCTGCCGGTGCGCACCCCGCTGTTCAGCGAAAAAACCGTCCGGCTCTACGCCCAGTACAACGTCAAAGGCGTAGCGCTGGATTCGCCGCCGGCGATCATGTGGGCGCTGGAAGGCCCGACGGTGTACGTTTACGCGCGGATGTTCGACGACCCGAAAAACAACAGCGCCCTGGAGCTGACAAAGGAGTACATCACAGCGGCCTATGGGCCGGCCGCACCGGCCATGACGCGCTTCTTCGACGAGCTGCATCACACGCTGGAGGCTTACTCCGAGGTATTCGGCGTAGATAACGGCACGTTCCAGCATTATCGCCGTGCAGACGGCCGCGTGGTGCGATACCTGACCTGGCAGACGAAACTGCGGCTGATCGGCTTCCTCTACCCGCCGGAAACGCTCGACCTGCTGGAGAGCCATCTGTGGCAGGCCGAACACACGCCCGGGCTGAGCGAAAAACACAAACTGCGCCTGGCCCTGGCGCGGCGCGAGTTCGATTATCTGAAAAGCACTGCCCGCGTTGTACATCTATACAACGCTTACCAGGTACGGCGCGACAAGATCAGCCTGGAACAACTGCTGGCCGAGATGGAAGCCCGCCAGGCGATGATTCTCCAGTGGTACGACAAGACTCGGCAGGCACGCCCTGGCGTGTATCTGCAAAAGCCCATCTCACCCCAGTGGCGGATCTTCATCGGCGGCGAAGGATACTACAACACCCATTTGCTGGCCAACGGGGGCAGCTATCTGTCGCAGCCCGTGCCGCCGTTCACCTGGGACCTGGCCGAGATGCGTCGCTCGGCGTTGCTCGAACCGAAGACCGTGGTGGCCACGAAGGTAACAGCGGCGCCGAAGCTGGACGCGGTGCAGTGGGAGTCGCTGCCTGGAGAGAAGCTCGGCCCACGCTCGCTCGGTGCGCCGGCGCCCAAGTGTGCCACTCATGTAAAGGTAGCATACGACGACAATGCACTATACGTGCGTTTCGATGCCGCACTGCCAGAAGACTGGCAGCGGCCCGCGGCCATCAAAAGCGACGACCCAGGGCTGTTGCAGCACGAGTCGGTTGGCCTGGTGCTGGCGCCGGAGGGCAACACTGCGCGATATTATCGTTTCGCCGGCGGGGTGGAGGCAACGGCTCGCTACGACGCCCGCAATGGTTTCATCGAAGACGCGATCGATCCGCGTTTCAACCAGGACGATACAAGCTGGAATCCCGACTGGACCTACAGTTGCGCCATTGCCGCCGATGCCAAGAGCTGGCGCGCGATGATGGTCATACCATTCGCGTCGCTGGGAGTTGCGCCACCGGCCGCCGGTACGCAGTGGAAGGTCAACTTCGGTCGGGTCAGTCAAAACCACCCGTCGGGGCCGGGGGAAGAGTCGCTGTGGTCGGCCAATCCGGGCACCAGCTCGATCGGCGACAGGGACGCTTTCGGTGTGCTGCGGTTTCAGTGACGCGCGACTAACTTACCAAAGTGCTTTCCACGGAGGGCGGATGCCGGAAGAAAAAATGCTGCCGTCGCCTGGGCCACAGGACTACGTGGTTTTTGGCAAAATACGCCCAGCAAGTATAGCTTCCAGGGTGTTTTCGACCCCCAAATATATAGCCCAGCGGCGAAGATACGCCACGTCAAGCGCGCCGGCCTGGACAGCCCAGACTCCAGCACAGTCGCTCAGTTGCCGCTCCGAAGGGGTCAGCCGGTTCCAGTACAGTTTGTGTAAGATGACGTCTTCTGGCGTTGCGATCCAAGCGGCAGCACCCAGAAGCGACACACGCACGCGGCGCGCGAAGGCCGTTTGCTCGAAAGGGTCTTCCCGCAGCAGCCAGAAATCGGCCTTCAACGCCGATTGTTCGTCCAGCACGTTGAACTGAAACGGCGGCTGAAAAGCGGCCCGGACCGAATGTGCCTGGATGAACATCCCGCGCTGAAAGACAGCGACGAAACGGTCCACCTGCTCCGGCCTGAGCTGGAGCACCAAATCCAGATCGTGTGTGGTGCGGGGAATACCCCAGTAGTTGCTGGCCATCGAGCCGGTCAACATGTAGTCCACACCGGCGGTGTTTAGTCGACCGAGCAGATCAATCAGGAACTCACTGGCGGTCCTCATGTCGCGCTCCGTCGACAACTTGCCGGCTCAGCTCGATGCGGCGCCGAAGATGGGCTTCGATCTGCTCGGCGGTGGCGCCCGGGTATTGGCGCCGAATACCTTCGCGGGCGATGTTGCACGCAAACTCGTGCAAGTCCAGCGCGATCTTCAATCGCTGCTCCCCGGTCATCGCCCGGTATAGTTCGATCTGACGCTTCAGTGCTTCCTCGGGCGTCATGTTATTGCCTCGGGCGTGATGTTATAGTCGGCGCGCAGCAATGCAGCGTTCTCGCAGCAAAAACATATCATTTCACCCCGCGCGATGCATATTCGTGCGATGCATATTGCATCGGGCCAGCGTTAACGGGCTGCGTGTGCAAGCGACGGTTTCAGGCAACCTGGCCGTGCCGTCGATGTGCTGCATCTGCTTGTCCGGCCTGAAGCAACAAGCGGATCACAATCGCACCGGCACGCCGCGGTCGGCCAGGTACTGTTTCATCTGCCGAATGGTGAACTTGCCGAAATGGGCGATCGACGCCACCAGCACGGCATCGGCATGACCGGCAGCAATGGCTTCGTACAAGTGCTCCAGTTCTCCAGCACCGCCGGAGGCTATCACCGGAATGCTCACCGCATCGGCGATAGAGCGAGTCATTGGGATGTCGTAGCCTGCTTGCGTGCCGTCGGCGTCCATACTGGTCGGCAGGATGCTGCCTGCACCCAGGGTTTCTGCCTGCCGCGCCCAAGCCACGGCGTCGATGCCGGTCTTTTCGGTGCCGCCGCGAACTACAACCTCGAAGCCCGAGGGCAGTTTGTCTGAGCGGCTGGTGTCGATGGCCACCACGATCCGCTCGCGTCCGAAGCGCTGGGCGGCCTCGGCCACCAGCTCAGGCCGGCGCACTGCGGCAGTGTTGATCGAAACCCTGGAGACGCCCAGGTCCAACAGGCGCTGGATGTCGTCGCAGTCGCGGATGCCGCCGCCAACGGTAAGCGGTATGGCGATGCGCTTGACGGTACGCTCGACCGCTTGCAGGAATGTGCGTCTGCCTTCCAGCGTGGCGGTGATGTCCAGCAGCACCAGCTCGTCGGCACCGGCATCGCTGTAGGCAGCACCGGCCTCTGCCGGGTCTCCCAGGTCGCGCAAGTTGACGAAATTGACGCCTTTGACCAGCCGGCCGTCTTTGGTGTCCAAGCAAGGAATGATGCGGCGGTATTGCAATGTGGTCTCCATAGTAGGAAAGAGTCGTTGTAAGCGGAAAAGGTCATCACCAAGATGCAACCTGTCATCCCCAGCTACAAAGGCTCATCCCCTGGCTGGATAGCTTCATCCGCAGCCAGACAAACCCGTCTGTAGCCGGAGAAAAAATACCCCTGCCCGAAAAAGCTTCCCCGGAGCTGCCGACTTAGCCGGAAATAGCGTGATCACTCGGCGGCGGCAAGTATATCGGGCACACGCTCCTCTTTGCCGATGGCCATGATGTGTACGCCGTCGCAAATCCGCTCCTGGCGAAGCTGGCGGATCATTCGGCCGGCGATGCCGATGCCCACCTCGATCGCCTTGCCCTTTTCGGCCTTGGCAAGCTCTTCGATGAGCCGCTCGGGCACGAAAATGCCCGGCACGTTGTTGTTCATGTACCGGGCCATTCCGGCCGACACCAGCAGCACTATACCAGCCAGCACTTTCACCGGGAAGCGGCGTGCGTAGTCCATGAAGCGTTTGAACTTTTCCAGGTCGTACACGGCCTGGGTCTGGAAGAACTTCGCCCCGGCGGCGACTTTTTTTTCGAACTTGATAAGCTGCGGTTCGATGGGGTCGGCCTCGGGCGTGACTACCGCCCCGGCCAGAAACCCGGTGGCTCCTTGCATATCGTGTCCGGCCAGGTCTTTGTTGTTGTTGAGCAACTGCACGGTTTGCAGCAGTTGTACGCTATCCAGATCGAAGACCGGCTTGGCCTGCGGATGATCGCCCACCGAAACGTAGTCCCCGGTCAGACACAACACGTTGCGCACGCCGAGCACCCAGGCCGAAAGCAGCTCGGACTGTAGCGCCAGGCGGTTGCGGTCGCGGCAGGTCAATTGCAGTATCGGTTCGCCGCCGCGGTCGAGTATCAGCCGGCAGACGGCCAGCGAACTGATGCGCATCACCGAACTTTGGTTGTCGGTCACATTCAGCCCGTCAACCTTGTCTTTCAGCAGGTCGATGTGGTGCAGCAGCCTGCTGATGTCGGTTCCCTTGGGCGGTCCGACCTCTGCGGTTACCACGAACGGTTTGCTCTGCAACGCTTCTGCAAATGACGCCATCAGCCCTTACTCCGCCAGGATCAACAAGCTGCTCGCCAGGGCAACAAGCGCACGCCCGTGTCGCCGGCCTACTGCCCAACGTCCCTGAAAACCGATTCCCGCTTCTTATAACGGCAACACTTGCCCAGCCGCATTACCGGCCTGCCGGGCCGCCGCCGGACCTAGTCGCCGCTGGACTTCTGCGGGCTTTCCTCGAAGGCGGGATGGACATACCGGGCCGGCTTGGTCGAAACGCTATAATCCTTCGGCGGCTGGATTTTTCGCATCAAGTCCAAACGCCCCAGTTTCTCCAGGCGACGGTAGATCAGCGTCCAGGCGCAGTCCTTCTGCCCATCCACCTCGCACTTGCCGTGATTGGTGCCGCCGCACGGGCCGTTGAGCAAGTTCTTAGCGCAGCGGGTCATCGGACAGATGCCGCCGGTCTGATCCAGCATGCAATCGGCGCAGGCTATGCACCGCTGGTCCCATACGCCGGGCGCTTCGGCCACGCCGATGAACCGCGTGTCCACCCCTGGCAGCACCAGTTTATCTTCGTAACGCTCGGCCAGGAACTGCACCCCCGCACCGCAGGCCAGCGAAAGCACCGCCTCGTACTGGTCGATATACCTGGCAAGCGGTTCGAGATATTCTTTGTCGCACTGGCGGGTGACGGTGATCTCGTCGACCAGCAGTTTGCGGCCTTGTTTCTTGGCGTGCATTCGCAACTCGGCAGCAAGTATCTCGACCTCCTTTTCACCGCCGGCCATGCAAACGGCCACGCACGTGCCGCAGCCGACAATCAGCACCCGCTCGAATGGTTCCAGCATCTGTGCGATCTGCTCGAAGCTCTTGCGCTGGGCGACTATCATACGGATTGCTCCTGCTGAGCGATTAATCCTGGTCGGATGTTGGTCTTGCTCGGCTATTGCATTTAGCCGGCTAGTGGCCTTGCTCGGCTAGTGGTATTGCTCGGCTATTGCTCCTGCCCGGCTTTTGGTCCTGCTCCGCTATTGCTCCTGTTGGCTGTGTCGCTTCAACACGCCGAAACTCCCCGCCGGCAGCGGCGGATGCTGATCCGGAGGAACGGCCAGCTTGCCGCCTGCCACAAGCTGCGCGCCGGATCGAAGCGGATTAGGCCCCAACTGCCTGGCGCGCTCGGTCATCTGGTTGGCTCGCTGGGCGAACAGCGGACCGGCCGAAGCGGGAATGTGGAAGAACTCCAGACGCTCCGGCTCCAGGCCGATTTCCTCCAGCAGAAGTCTGGTGTAAGCCACGGTCTTCATGGCCTGTAGGTTGCCGCGCAGGAAGTGGCAATCGCCCACCGCACAGCCGGCCACGTACACGGCGTCGGCGCCATCCTCGAAGGCCTTCAGCAGCAGCAACGAATTGATGGTTCCGCTGCACGGCACTTTTATCACGCGGACGTTGGGGGCGTACTCCAGGCGCATGGAACCGGCCAGATCGCCTGCCGTGTAGGCACAATAAGTGCAACAGTAGGCGATCACCTTCGGCTCGAAGTGCGATGCAGCAGTTTCACGGTTCACTGCCCCCTCCTGGATGCCAGACCGCAGCCATCGGCGATTGTTCTTCGGCCGGAACGAACAACGCATCGAGCTTGGCCAGCAACTGCTCGTCGCGGTAGTGGCGGACGTAAATGGCCTTGCGCGGACAAACCGAGGCGCACAGACCGCATCCCTGGCAACTGGCAGGCTCGATGTATGCCACTCCGTGCTCGTCGATCCTGGGAACACTGTACGGACACAGCCGCACGCAGGTCAGGCAGGCGGCACAGTGCTGCTGGTCGACTTCCGAGAATATACCCGACCGCTCGATATACCCCTTGCTCAACACGGTTGCCGCGCGGGCGGCCGCGCCTTTGGCCTGAGCGATCGACTCGGCGACGGACTTCGGCCCGTGGGCCAGCCCGGCCAGAAAAATCCCCTCGCTGGCAAAATCCAGCGGGCGCAACTTCATATGCGCTTCCAGGAAGAACCCGTCCGGCCCCAGCGGCACTTTCAGCAGTTGCGACAGCTCGGCGGCGTCGGGCTGCGGCCGGGCGGCAGTGGAAAGAACCAGCAGATCGGGGCGCAGCTCGACCGGCCGGCCAAGCACTTCGTCATGCACGATCACCGTCAGCCGGCCCTCGGCGGCATCCACGCCCACCTGCGGCTTGTGCGGCGGCTCGAAGCGGATGAACACCACGCCCAGCCGACGCGCTTCGGCGTAATGTAGCTCCTCGAAACCGTAAGTGCGCATGTCGCGGTACAACACGAACACCTGCGCCGCCGGGTTGGCCCGCTTGATGGCCAGCGCATTTTTCACCGCCTGGGCGCAACACACCCGCGAGCAGTGCGGCCAGTGCTCTTCCCGCGAACCGACGCACTGGATCATGACCACCTGGGACAAGGAAGCGGCGAAGTCGGGCTGCTGGAGCCGCTCTTCCAGTTCTAACTGGGTAACCACGGCCGGGTTTTGGCCGTAACAGTACTCGCCCTCCGGCCTGTATGCCGCACCGCCAGTGGCTACAACGATTGCTCCGCCGGTTATCTCCAATCGTCGGCCCTGCTGCTGCGCGGTCAGTCGGAAGTTGCCCACGTGCCCGGAAAGCTCCTGAACTACGGTGTCGGTGTACAGGCGGATCAGCGGATGGCGCTGGACCCGCTCGACCAGTTCGTCCACGTAACTGCTGGGCGCCAGTCCGGCAGATGTGCGATGGATTTGCAGGGCCAATCCGCCCGGCCGGGACTGCCGCTCCACCAGCGAAGTTTCAAAGCCCTGATCGGCCAGGCTCAGTGCGGCGGTCATCCCAGCCACGCCGGCGCCCAGCACGATCGCCCGCTGCTGGACCGCTACCCGCACGTCTTCCAACGGGCGTAGCGTGGCAGCTCGGGCGACGGCCATCCGCACCAGGTCTTTGGCTTTCAGGGTGGCTTCTTTGGGCCGGCTGGCGTGTACCCAGGAGCACTGATCGCGGATGTTGGCCATCTCGAACAGGTGCCGGTTCAAACCGGCTTCGCGGAGCGTCTCCTGGAAGAGCTGTTCGTGGGTGCGCGGCGTGCAACTGGCCACCACCACCCGGTTAAGCCGGTGCTCGTGAATAGTAGCGATGATTTTCCTCTGCGTGTCGGTCGAACAGGTGTACAGGTTCTCTTCTGCGTAGGCCACGTGCGGCAGCGAGCGGGCGTACTCGACCAGTTCCGAGACGCCAACCACCCGGGCGATGTTCGTGCCGCAGCGGCAGACGAAAACCCCCACCCGCGGCTCTTCTCCGCTAACATCACGCTCGGGCGGATAAGTCTTCTGCTCGACCAGGGTGCCGCGCACCTCGTGGAGGTCTTCCGCGGCCATCGCAGCGGCGGCGCTGGCGGTGACTACAGTTTCGGGAATATCCATTGGGGCGGCGAATGCGCCGGCGACATAGATTCCCCGACGGCCCGTATCGCTTAGCGACAGCCCGCCATCGTAGCAGAAGCCGTACTTGTTGAGCCTGATGGAAAGTCTCTCGGCCAGTTCCACAGCAGTGGGCGAGGGCCGCAGACCGACGCTGAGCACCACTATGTCGAACTCCTCCTGTGTGGCCTCGCCATTTTCGCTGACGAATGAAATCAGCAGGTTCTTGCTGTGCGGCCGCTCTTTGACCGTGGAAATCAGCCCGCGTTTGAACTGCACACCGTATTGCGTCTTGGCGCTGTCGCAGTACGATTCAAACCCTTTGCCGAAGGCCCGCAGGTCGTTGTAGAAGATCGTGGCCTGCAAGCCGGGCACGTGATCGACCGCCAGAATGGCCTCTTTGACCGCGTACATGCAGCAGACGCTGCTACAGTAATCGTTGCCGCACTGCTGGTCGCGCGAGCCGACGCATTGAATCCACGCGATGCGCTTTGGCTCGGCGCCGTCCGAGGGGCGGCGGACATGGCCCTGATACGGCCCGGAAGCGCTGAGAATGCGCTCGAACTCCATGCTGGTGATGACGTTGGGATAGAGTCCGTAACCGTATTCGGGCCGGATGTTGCCGGGCATTGGTTCGAAACCCGGTGCAAGCACCACCGCGCCCACGTCCAGGGTGATCTCTTCAGGAAGCATCTCATGGATGATTGCCCCGGCGCTGCACGCGGCCACGCATTGCTGGCACTCGCTGCACAGGCCGCACGCCAGACAGCGCCGCGCCTCGGCGATGGCCGACTGTTCGTCGAGCGTCATTTCGATTTCGGCGTAGCCGCGGCGCTGCTGCGGCGGCAGCCGCGGCGGCGATACCC
>Ga0209101_1001606_pt1 | contig 16323 bp, 8 predicted proteins | sample ConPoolayeCmetaG_FD_185481 | JGI IMG/M metagenome (GOLD analysis project Ga0209101, IMG submission 185481) | Hot spring microbial mat communities from California, USA to study Microbial Dark Matter (Phase II) - Cone Pool mat layer C metaG... ...
GGGCCGGTGGGGGAGGGTGATAGAGTGGCCGTGGCCGGGCCAGCCGCCGGCGAGGTCGGCTGGGGAGAGGCGGGCGGCTCCGGGCTGGCTGGGGTGACGCCCGGCGCTGGCTGGGGTGTGCTGGACGCTGGCGGCTGTGGCGAGTGCTCGCGTTGAGCTTCCTCGACAACACGGGTAGATAGTGGTTTGAGAGGCGGGCGGGTCACCGGGTCCACGCTGTAATCGGCTTGCAGGCGCGAGGCCAGGTCACCGGGCACGAGGGGGCGCCCGGCGCCAGCGAAGGCCAGACTCACCGCCAGGTGGATGCCCACCACTGCGATCAGTAAAGTCCCCAGCAGGCCGATACCGCTCCAAAGGACCGGGTTAACCCTCATCGGCCCCCTCCTCATCCATCCTGGCCGTCGAGGTGGGCACGGCGTAATCGATCAGAGCATAGATCTTAACCGGCTCATGTTTGCCGCGCAATATCTCTGTGCCCAGTTCCTTAAAGCGGAACTGGTCGCGCGCCGCGCCCAGGGCCTCATAGGTGGCCTGGCTGACCAGGATGTCGTAGCCCAGGTACTGGTGGGTGAGACCCTGGATGCGTGCGCTCACGTTGACCGCGTCGCCGATGACGGTGTATTCCATGCGTTGTTCCGAGCCGATGGTGCCGGCGACCACCTCGCCGGTGTTGATGCCGATGCCAGTATGGATGGGTATATCGCCCCGGGCAATGCGCCGGGCATTCAGCTCGCTCAGGCGCTGGCGAATCTCCAGACTGGCCAGGATGGCCCGACTGACGTGGTCCGGCTGGTGTTGCGGCGCGCCAAAGATCACCAGGGTCGAATCCCCACCGAACTTGTTGACCGTGCCGCCATAGATCTCGACGGCCTCGATGATCACGGCAAAGTATTCGTTCAGGAACTGGACGACCACGACGGGGTCATAACGTTCGCTCAGACGGGTAAACTCGCGGATGTCGGTGAACAGGGTGGTGACGACGCGCGATTCGCCGTGGAGCTTGACCTCGCCGCTGAGGATCTGCTCGCGCACCTCGCGGGTGACCAGGCGGCCGAAGGCGTCTTTGATAAAGTCGCGTTCACGCAGGCCCTGCACCATGCGGTTGAAGGCGCGGGCCAACAGGCCAATCTCGTCGCTGCTGCGCACCGACACCTGGGTCGTCAGGTCGCCCTCAGCTACCCGATGCGCTGCCTGCACCAGCTCGCGGACGGGCTGCACGATGCGCGTTCCGAGCAGGAGGCCGATGGCGACGATGCCCAGGAGGGCCACGCTGAACAGGACCACCAGCCATTCACGCAACGGTTCACCGGCCTCCACGGCCAGGCGGCGTGACAGGGCCACGGAGAACACGCCCAGGTCATGGCCGTGCCGGGCCTCGAACGGAGCAAAGACCTCCGTGTAGTCCACACTGCCCACAGTGAGGTCCCGGCGATGGACCAGGACCCGCTGATCCTGCAAGATGGCCGTCACCTGGGCCGGGGTCAGGCCGGTGGTAGCCGGGTCTCGCGCGCCCATCGAGGTTGCCAGCACCTGTCCCTGTAGATCGTAGAGGGTGACCCGGGCTAACGCCAGCGCGTCAAAGCGTTGGGGCAAGGTGTTCAGATAGCTGCCCACCAGAGCCACGCCCACCACCTGGTCACCATCCTTGATCGGCCCGGCGGTATAGAACACATCGCCCCAGTCGGCCCGCACCAGGGCTGTGAACTTGTCGCCGAACTCGTCCACCTCACCGGCCGCCACGCGCCGCACCAGGGGCCAGGTGGCGTAGGAAGGGACCGGCGTGGTGTCATAGTCCAGAACGGCCATATCCTGACGACGGTGCATGGCCCAGAGGCCCTGCCCGGTCAGGCTGACTATGTCCACGCAGTCAGCCCCGCTGTTGAAGACCAGGGGCAATACCACGGCGCGGATGGCGGCCATGTCCTGCTGCGCCACGGCCTGGGGTAATCCTTCGGTGTGGGCGATGGCGCGCAGCGTGGTCAGATGCTCCCGTTCCACCCCCACTACGGCGTCGGAGACCAGGGTCCCGGCGTCGTGCAACTGCTGGTCAAAGCGTTCCTGGAGGGAGTTAGCCATCAGACGGGCGGCCAGATAAGCCCCCGCGATGACCACGAGCAGGGCCAGAATGACATAGGGGATGACGATCTTGGCCCGCAAGGGTAGGGCGAAACGGGGTCTGGTTGCTGGTAGAACGTCACTATTGGAGCGTAAAGACATCGAGTCTCCTCAACGCCTGGTGGAATTAGCGATCGGGGTCGCGCCTGGCTGGCCTCAGTAGTCATCATGAACTGCGTTCGCCACAACGCATGAAAATGTGATAGGCAGCAGGCAATAGCCGTGCCTTCCTGAAGTCCATTTTCAAGTCAGATGGTAAATACCTACCCGCCACCCTCCCGCAGGTTAGAAAGCGGCTGGCAAGAGAGCGAGCAGCTCATTGCGGCGCACTTCAGTGCGGAGATTGCGCCCGAACCTGCGGGAGGGTAGGCAGTTACGTCAGATGGAAATTTGTGCTCCTCGGCGGTCTGCGACCGCCGAGAAACGCGAGGAATGGGTGACCGCCGAGAAACGCAGAGCATCCGCGTCCGATTTCTTATCCAGTCAGACAGTAGTTGGCCGATACCGCATCAGCTTGGGGATGAACTGCCGCACAAAGGCCCACGCTTCCCGCCGGTTCGTCCAGCAGAATCGCCCAAAATCACGGACACGCCGGTTGCGCAGGAAGAAATATGAATAGCCGATGAGTTGCAGGCGTTCCATCTCTGGCCGGCGCAGGCTCTCCAGTTCCAGGGCATTGCCTAGTTGCTTGTTGAAATCACGCCAGTCCATGGAGATGAGGCGATAGCCGCCCTCGCCGCGCCGGGCCATCTCATAGACCTGGGTGTGGGGATAAGGCACCATCAGGCCAATGGAGATAAAGTCGGTGTTTAACCCGGCTGCGAAGCGGATGGTGTCCCAGGCCGTCTCGCGGGTCTCGCCGGGCAACCCGATGATGTAGAACCCTTCGGTGGTGAGACCGGTCCGCTGGGCGGCCCGCACCAGCCGCCGGGCCTTATCCAGGTCCACGTCCTTGGCGATGGTCTTCAGGATGGCCGGATTGCCGCTCTCGATGCCAAAGCCCACGTAATCGCAGCCGGCCCGGGCCATGTGTTCCAGCAGGGCCTCGTCGGCCACGCTGATGCGGGTCTGCGCCCACCAGCGCACTCGCTGGGGCAATCCCAGCTCGATCAGGCCGTCCAGCACGGCGGTCGTGTGCCGCCGGTTGACGCCAAAGGTCTCGTCGTAGACCTTGATATAGCCCGGCTGGAAGTCTTCCAGCAGCCAGCGGAACTCGCCCAGGATATTGGTCACGGACCGGCTCCGCACCTGGCTGCCATACGGTCGGGCACAAAAGATGCAGGTGAACGGGCAGCCGCGCACGGTGAGCACCGGGTAGGTTCGCGCCGGGGGGAACAGGTCCCAGGCCGGGTACGGCAGCCGATCCAGTTCCTCGCCGGTCAGCCAGGGGCGCGGGGGGTTGACGATCACCTGACCGTCATGGCGCCAGGCCAACCCGGCGACGTTGGCCGGATCAGCCGCCCCTTCTACCGCCCGGATCAACTCTACCAGCGTGGCCTCGCCCTCACCGAAGACGGCCATATCGAAGGCCGGGAAATCGCGCAGGGTCTCGGCCGGGAGAGCAGTGGCGTGTACCCCGCCCACCACGACGGTCACCTGGGGCAGGGCCGCCTTGATGGCCGCCGCCAGGTCCGCCGCGACGCCGATCTCGTGGGTCATGGCGGTGAGGCCCACCAGGTCCGGGCGCAAGCGACGGAGCCGGGCTACTGCCTCGTGAGCGGTGACGCGCTCCAGCTTGCCGTCCAGGATCGTTACTGGTATGTTGTGCGCCCGCAGGTTCGCCGCCAGATACCCCAGCCCGATATGGGGATAGTCCGGGCGATCCCAACGTTCAGTGCGTCGCGGCGGGGGCGGGTTGACCAGGGCAACTTGCACGAGCTTGGCCTCAACTCCTTTCAAAGCGGCGCCTCGCCCCTACCGTGGTCGCTCACTCAAGGTCACGGTGAGCTTGTGCTCCCGGCCATCGCGGTTGATGGTGATCTGCACCGTATCGCCGGGTCGGTAGCGCAGGAGGATGTTGATGAACAGGTGGTCCTCGTCAATGACCTGGTCATCCAGGGCGATGATGATGTCGCCGGGGCGTAGCCCGCCCTGGGCGGCTGGCGTGCCGCTCACGACCTCGGTGACCAGTTCGCCCCACTTGATCGGCAGGTCATAATAGCTGGCGAGTTGGGGCGTGATGGGCCGATGTTTGATCCCCAGATAGGGGCGGGAGACATAGCCCTTCTCGATGATTTGAGGCACTACCAGGCGGGCGGTGTTGCTGGGGATGGCGAAGCCCAGCCCCTCGGCGATGCTGGATGACGTGACCCCACCGCGAATGATGGCTGTGTTGATGCCGATAACCTGGCCTTGCAGGTTCAACAGCGGCCCGCCGGAGTTCCCGTGGTTGATGGCCGCGTCGGTCTGGATGAGACCTTCCAGGGCGTAGCCCTCGCCGGTGTCCAGGTTGCGGCCCAGGGCACTGACCACGCCGGTCGTGACCGTGTTGCGAAAGTCGCCCAACGCACTGCCGATGGCGATCACCCGTTCGCCGGGCCGCAGGGCATCCGAATCGCCCAGGGTGGCATAGGGCAGGTTAGACCCCTCGACCTGGATGACAGCCAGGTCGGTGAACAGGTCTGTGCCCACCAGCCGGGCTGCCAGCTTGGTGCCGTCCTGCAAGATCACGCTCAGGTCCTGGGCACCTTCTACCACATGGTTATTGGTGATGATATAGCCCCGGGGGTCAATGAGCACGCCGGAGCCACGGGCCTCGGGCTGGGCGATCTGGCCCCACAGGTTGCGTTGCGGGGGCAGGGTGTTGATCACGGTGACCACGGTCGGCGATACCCGGGCTACCACCTCGATGGTCGCTGATTCCTCGTACAGGGTCAGGGTGCCGGTGCCCCCTGCTGTCGGCAGCAGGGCCGGCGTGGGCCAGGCATACGGTGCGGCCGGGGTCATAGCAGCCTGCGGCGGGTTGGCCCGGAGCGCGGAGAACATCACCAGGGCCCCGATCCCGCCCCCGGCGCAGCTCCCGGCCAGCAGGCTCAGCACGATGACCAGGCTCAGAGAAGCACAACTCAAGCGCTCGCGGTTCATAGTTTTCCACCTCACGGCAAGATACAGGCAATTCTACCACAGGGACGGGGAGTTGGCAAGGGGTGAATTCGACGTTTTGTTGTATGAGTTTGCAGGGAGAAACGTCATGCGTCATGCGTCATGCGTCAAACGGCAGGCATGAGATGACGTTTGACGTTTTGACGTTGACGCTCTCGCTTGCCGGCCCGTGCAAAAAGCGGTATAATCAACCTGGCTGCCCCAAACAGCCCAAGTCATTCACTCAAGGAGGAGCAACTATGAAGACCGACAGCTTTCGCGGTCGTGATTTCCTGACCCTGTTGGATTGGACCCGGGAGGAGGTGGAGACGATCCTGGACGTGGCCCTGGATTTGAAACGCCGACGGGCTATCGGCGAGGCCCACAACCACATCTTGCCGGGCAAGACGCTGTTCATGATCTTTTACAACCAATCCCTGCGCACCCGCAACAGCTTTGAGGCCGGGATGACGCAGCTCGGTGGTCATGCTCACTTTTTGGACCCGGGCAAGATCTATACCCCGGCCCTGCCGGGCAAGGAGGTGGCCTATTCCACCGAGCGCGTCAGTGATGTGGCGCGCACCCTCTCCCGCATGGGTGATGCCATCGCCATCCGCTGCTACGGTGATCCGGTGGACTGGGTCTATGGCGGCGCGCACGAGATGATCCGCAATTTCGCTTATTGGGCCAACATCCCGGTACTGAACATGGAATGCGATAAATATCACCCCTTCCAGGCCCTGGCGGACATCCTCACGGTCAAGGAAAAGTTCGGCACGTTCCGGGGTATCCGCTTCGTCATGAGCTGGGCCTATAGCCCCAGCATCCACAAGCCGCGCGCCGTGCCCCAGAGCGCCATCATTGCTGCCACCATGATGGGCATGAATGTGACCCTGGCCCACCCCAAGGGCATGGAGCTGGACCCGGCGGTGTTGGAAGCGTGCCGGAGCTACGCCCAACGCTATGGCGGCTCATTCGACATCAGTTACGATATGCGCCAGGCGTTCGAGGGGGCCCACGTGGTCTATCCCAAGGCCTGGGCGGCTACCCCGATCTTTAAACCCCCGGTGGGCGAGGACGATCCCCAAAAGACGCAGCGGATCTTTGACGCTAACAAGGACTGGATCTGCGACGCGGCCAAGATGCGTCTCACGGCCCCAGAGAGCATCTACCTGCACTGCCTGCCATGTGACCGGGGCTTTGAGGTGACGGACGAGGTGATTGACAACGAGGTGCGCAGCCCGGACCGCCCCTGGCTCTCGGCCGTCTTTGATGAGGCGGAAAACCGCCTGCATGTGCAAAAGGCTGTGATGAGCCTGGTGATGCGGTGAGCACCGACCATTGACGCCGGACCGCCGGCCGGTGCGCGGAGTATGGCCCTGGCCGGCGGTCTGCGACCGGTGGTTAGTACCTGCAACCGCATCTCGTCATTCTGAGGAGCGAAGCGACAAAGAATCCCGTTATTGTGGTAAAGAACCGCCTGCCAGGAACGAGATTCTTCGCTCCCTTCGGTCGCTCAGAATGACCGCTTGGGCCAGATGCGGTTGTAGTATTAGCGGTCTCGGAATCGGGCCGGAGAAAGACGAAGATGCTGAACTGGCGGCAGGAGATCATCGCCATCTGTGCAGCCACGATGGAGGTGTGCTGGCTGCGACCGCTACTGGTCTATTTGCACCAGGGGCGGGCCGATGACGCTCTGCCGCCGATGGCGATCTTGTTCCTGTTGCTGCTGGCCTACTGGCTGAGCCGCCTGCTCGTCGCCAGCCGGTGGTCTTTGCGGCGGGTCCGGGTGCTTATCCTGAGCACGGCAGTCCTGTCCCTGGTGGGCACCCTGTGGTTCTGGCGTTATGACGCCTATTTCCCCCTGGACCCGGCCTGGCTGGGCCGGCTTCTGGGAAATCTGAGCCAGGCGTTGCACAGCCTGCACCAGCCGGACCTGGTGGCTCTCCTGGCAGGCGTCTACCTGTGGTGGCGCGGCATCGTCATGGCGCGGACTGGCCAGACCTTCGCGCGAACCTTTGATGGGTTCCGCATCGGTCTGGCCCTGCTCCTCCTGGCCGGGCTGGCCCAGAGCCTCAGCGGACTGGAGTTGCAGGTCGTCCCCTACGCCTTCGAGTTCTTCTTCTGCGGCCTGGCGGCCATCGCCCTCAGCCGGCTGGACGAGATCGATCAACGGGGACAGGTGCGATTGCGACGAGACCGCTACTGGGTGGTGATCCTGATGGGGGTCATTGGCCTGGTGCTGGGCCTGGGGTTAGCCTCCGCCTCCCTGTTCGGCCTGAACCTGAGGGGAGTCGTGATGGCGATCCTGGGACCTGTCGGCTGGGTCTTGCAGGTGCTGGCTTACCTGGTCTTGTTGATCCTGGGCTATTTTGCCCAGCTCATCGTGGGCCTGATCCGGGTGGTTTTCCCGCCCCTGCCAGAGGGGGTCACGGTAGACAGCACCATCGGCCAGCTCCAGCCGCAGCCCACGCCGGTGGTGGTGGAGCCGTATGGCCTGCCGCCGGCCATCCAGTTCACCGGCCAGCTCATCGGGGGCCTGGCCCTGGCCCTGCTGCTGCTGTATATCCTGGCCCGGGCCATCCGGCGGTGGCAGGAGAGCACCCCTGCTGGCACCCAGGAGACTCACGAATCGCTCCTGTCCGCCGCCACCCTGGGGCAGGACCTGAGCGGCTGGCTGCGCCAGTTGTGGCACAACTGGACCGCCCCTCGCCGCCGGCACGGCGCCGGCCTGCCCTTGCCAGACGAGGATGACCCCCTGTACCCCAGCCTGGCCATCCGCCGTATCTACGCCGAGTTGCTCAAGCTGGCAGCCGGGGCGGGACTGACCCGCGCAGCCGACCAGACCCCCCACGAATACCTGTCCCGGCTATGCCTGGCCCTGCCGCAACACGGGGCGGCCCTGCACGACCTGACGACCGCCTATAACCGGGCGCGCTACGATGCCCGTCGGACCACCCGGGCCGAGTTGGGGATCGCCCGCGCCGCCTGGGCGCAGGTCCGCGAGGCCCTGCGGCTTTTGCCGGCGCCGGAGGAAGCGCCGGCCGATGCCGGCTATACTCAGGACATGGACGAGATGACCATGTTGCTGGTCAAGGGGCGGCCCGGCGCCTAACTGTTCCTCACTCGCACGCCCAGCAAAGCCCCGATGGAGAGCAGGAACAGCAGCCCATAGATCACGAACAGCGGCGTGTACCCCACGTGGTCCGCGATGGGGCCGCCGATGTACGCGCCGATGGCTCCCGCCCCGGCCCCGGCCAGGTTGGACAGCCCCAGGAACCGGGCCGCCTGCTCCGGCGGCACCAGGTCCGTGCCCAACGCCCAGTTCGCCGAGTAGAACAACCCCACCGCCGCCCCGATCAGGCACGCCCCCACGTTCATCACCAGCAGATCAGGGCCGATCACCACGATGAAGGTCCCCAATGCCGCCACCAGACCGCTGATGACGATGAGCGGCTTTTTCCCAAAGCGGTCGGCCAGCCACCCGCTGGGCAGGGCCGTCAGCAGGACAAAGACGCCCACCAGCATGACCACGGTGGCCGTGGGGCCGGCCGCCTTCTCGCCCGGCAGGTCCGGGAACCGCTCCTGGAGGAAATAGAGGACGAAACTCGCCAGGTTGGTCGAGGCCACCAGGAAGGCCAGTCGGTTGACCACCCACCAGGCGAACGAGGAATGCACTCCGCGCGCAGCGTCCCGGCCGACGCCGATGACGAGGCTGATCCAGACCCCCAGCCCGATCGCCAGGGCCATGCCGAGCAGCCCGGCCGTCCCCAGCAGGACGCGATCCATCCCCGGCGGAAGGGCCAGCGGCGCGCTGATCAGCAGGGTAACCGCCCACCCCACCCCCAGGATGATGGCGGTGAACGCCGCCGTCATCACCACCAGGCGCAGGAACGGCCCCCAGTTCAGGGCAAAGGGGGCCTCGGTGAGCCGCCGCTCCGGGATGAACAGGCTCACCACCATGCAGACCACCAGCACCCCCATGACCGCCAGCAAGGCCCCCCACAGGTTGCCGGCGCTGACCAGCCGGGCCACCACGAACGAGACGAAGACCAGCGGCACCGGCAGCTCCAGGAGCGCCTTGACCCCGGAGAAGCGGCCGCGCCTGTCCTCCGGCACCAGGTCTGGGATCAACCCCTGCGTGGCGGCGTGGGCCGTGTTCGAGGAGAGCATAGACAGGATGTACAGGGCGAACAGCACCCAGTAGCCGGTCATGCCCGCCAGCCCGGCCGTGAAGCCGATCAGGGTGAACACCACCAGCTCGCCCAGCGTGCCGGCCACGATGAACGGCCGGCGCCGGCCCCAGGGCAGCGTGCTCCGGTCGGAGAGCAGCCCCATGAGGGCCTGGATCAGGACCGCCGCCATCAACGCCCAGAGGCGGATGATGCCCACGTAGGTCCCCTTGACCTCTTCCCCCACGAACTGCTGCACCAACAGGGGGATGACCAGCGGGGCCAACACCTGGGAGCGCGTGGTCAACGCAAACCAGTAGATGTTGACGGTGATATAGTCGTACCAACGAATGGCCCGGTTCATGATAACCTCCTCTGAAAATAGAATCCTTACTGCTGGCGGCGGCGACCATAGGGAGTGCGACCCGCCGCCAGCGCGGGGTGGCACACCCCGCGCGAGCACACGGGCGATCATCGCGGTGGCCCTGGCCGGGCCGGGGCCGGTAGGGGCGACCCTGGCGGTCGCCCTGGGCCGGGGCCGGTAGGGGCGACCCTCGCGGTCGCCCTGGGCAGGGGCAAGCCCTGGGCAGGGGCCAGCCCTGCCCCTACGTGCGCCACGCCCTGGGCCGGGACACGCCCTGTTGGGCAGGGGCCAGCCTTGCCCCTACGTGCGCCACGCCCTGGGCCGGGACACGCCCTGGGCAGGGGCAAGCCCTGCCCCTACGTGCGCCACGATTTGTCGCCAACGCGGACACGCCCTGGGCAGGGGCAAGCCCTGGGCCGGGGCAAGCCCTGGGCAGGGGCAAGCCCTGGGCCGGGGCAAGCCCTGGGCAGGGGCAAGCCCTGCCCCTACGTCTCCTTCAGACAGAAGATGCGCCACGTCGCCCGGCGCGGCCCGGCCGAACAAGATACCTGGTCTCCATGCGCCTCGGCGCGCAGCTCGGTCCCGTCAAAGAGCGTGAACGACGACACGCCCTCGGCCGGGTAGAGCCAGACCTCCAGCTCGTCGTCCAGACGGCCCACGCGGGCGGTTGGCGTCTCGTCGAACGTGTCAAAGGCCCGGGCGAAACGCGGCAGGATGTGGCCCCTTCGCAGGAAGCGCGGCGTCTGGCCCAACGGCGCGTCTACCACGATGCGCGCCGGGCCGCGCACCGGCCGGCCCTCGCTCAGCGACCACCACTCGCCGGGCGGCAGGAGCACCGCGCGCTGCGTCTGCCCCGGCCGCACCACGGGCGCCACGTAGAGCGCGTCCCCCAGCAGCCAGGCGTCCTCGATCTCGTACAACTCGGGCACGTGGGGCCAGAGGAGGGCCGGGTGCCGCACCAGCGGCGCCCCGGTCCGGCTCGCCTCACACGCCAGCGAGTACAGGTACGGGAACAGCCGCACGTGCTCCTCCGAGAGCGCGCGGTAGATGTCCACCGTCTCCTGGTCGAACTTCCACGGCTCGCGGTTGCGATAGACCGGCCCGCCGTGGGCGCGCATCAGCGGCGAGTAGGCCCCCACCTCGGCCCAGCGCAGGAACAGCTCCTTGGTGGTGGCCGGCGTGTACCAGTCGCACCAGCCCCCGATGTCTGAGCCGTGGACCGGGAAGCCGCACAGGGAGACGTTGAGCATGGCCCGCACGGCGGCCGGCAGCCCGTCGCCGTCATCCCAATCGGTGTCCTGGTCGCCGGGCCATTGCAGGGTGATGAATCGCTGCGATCCGGCGTACCCGGCGCGCGGGTAGATGATGTGGTCGTCGCCCAACACGTCCTGGGCGGCGCGCTGCATGGCCTGGACGTAGAGCACCGGGTAGGCGTTGCGGATCGCCAGGCCGGGCTGGCCGTTGTAGCCCACGCAGTCCGGCGGCACCGACTCGGCGTAATCGGTCATGGCCCCCTGGAAGCCGCGCTCGCTGCGCTCGTAGAAGGCTTTCTTGACGATGGCCTGGTGCCAGGCGGCGGCGTGGGGGTTGGTGTAGTCTATCACCGTGGCGATGCCGTGAAAGATGCGTTGCTGGTAGGGCAGGCCCAGGCGATTACGGAGGAAATAGCCGCGCCGCATGCCCTCACGGTGCGCGGCCGAGCCAGCGTTCATGTACGGAAAGTGCCAGACGGTGATGCGGCAGCCGGCCGCCCGGGACTCGGCGATGAGGTCGTCTATGTGCGGATACCACTGCGAGGCGAACTCGTAGGAGCCGCGCACCTCCTGCCAGTGCTCGATGCCCACGTGGGCCAGGGGGATGCCCAACTCGCGGAAGCGGCGCAGGTCCTCCCGCGTGTCGGCTTCGGTGACCGGGCCGGTGCGGGTCTTCCACGGCAACAAGGCCCAGGGCGGCGGCGGGTCGGAGCGGCCGGTCAGGTCGGTGTACTGGCGGATGGCGTCCAGCGCGGTGGGGCCGGCGCACAGGTAGAGGTCCAGGCTATCGTCCAGGACGGTGAGGCGCGTCACGCCCCGGCGCGCGATGCTGGCCCAGGAGGGCCGGTAGGTGTTCCAGAACAGGCCGACGGTGGCCCCGCTTTCGCGGCTGGTGAGGAAGAACGGCACCGGGAAGCCGGTGCACTGCTCGCCGTTGGGGAACGTGCCGCGCGCGCCAAAGACATGCTTCAGGATCGGGGCCAGGGGGCCGTAGCCAAAGCCGCCCTCCTCCACCAGGAAGTAGGTCTCCTCGCCGCGCTGGTCGAACCGGTTGAAGCGCTGGCCGAAGCCCAGGTAGTGCGCGTCGGCCGGGGCGACGAGGGCCAGGGAGAGGGCGTTGGATACCCTCACCCCCGGCCCACCTGCCCCCTTCAGGGGGTCTCCCTGAGAGGGAGAGGGGAGGACCGTCAGGCGCAACACATCTTCTGCGTGGAACGACAGGCGCAGCGTGGCGGCGCCCAGCGTGACGCGCAGCGCGTCGCCGTCGGCCTCGATGGACGTGACGGGCGACAGGGGCCGGCTCCACGCCCGCCACTTGAGCTTCATGGTGTTGCCGGTGTAGAGCAGTGGGATGGAGACGATCTTGTGCAGGAGCACGTCGCGCGTCAGGCCCTTCGGGGCGAGCTGGCAGAGGGTCTCGCCCTGGGCGTTCTGCACCGTCAGGCCGAACGGGGCGCGGGTCACGGCCACGCGCACCTGGGCGGTGCTCATCGTGGCCCCGGCCTCGGTGACGGCGATGGCCGGCCGCACGCCGGCCGGCCGGCCCACCACCAGCGGCGGCGGGGCTACGGCATCCGGGCCACGGGCCGGGCCGGGCAGTCGCCAGGCCAGCAGCAGGGCGACCAGGGCCAGCGCGCCCAGGCCCAGGGCCACGTTTTCCAGCCCGGCCAGGCCCGGCCAGATCGCGTCGGGCGACACGCTCCCGGCCAGCCAGCCGTAGCCGGCCAGCGCGCCCACGAGCAGGAGCGTGGAGACCGCCGCGTGCGCCAACGAGCCGACGACCGGGATCACGCGCAGGAAGAAGGCCAGCGCGCGCAGCAGGAAGACGACCAGGGCCAGCGCGCCGGCCGGGAGGAAGAACGGCCACAGCAGGCGCAGCCACAGGGCAAGGGCCGCCTTCCAGTCCGGCGCGGCGGCCAGGGCCACCGCCAGCAGCACGGCCGCCACGGCCCCCGCGCCGGCGATCAGCGCGGGGACGGCGCGCCGGGCCATGAGGCCCAGGTTCGGGAAGCGGATCACGGCGTCGTTGACGGCGTGGTGCGCCCCGGCCGCCAGCAGCGCGGCGAGCGCGCCGGCCGGCAGCGTCCGCGCCAGCCGGGCCAGCGGCGCGTCCCCCGGCGACTGCGGCCATAGCCCCAGCGCCAGCAGCAGCAGGAGCAGCCCGGCGCAGACGTCCAGCGCGACGACGGCCCAGTAGCGCGGGGCCGGCCGGGCGCCCCATAGCACGGCTCGGAGATTGCTCTCCCGCTCGAACGGGGAAAAGTGGTGGAAGTAGATGAGAGCCGTTTGCAGGAGTATGACGTAGAGCAACAGCGTGATCTGGGTCACAGGCCCTCCGATCCCCGGCGCGCCCACGCGGAGCACGCCAGCCCTGGTCTCCTGAACTCGCCCCTACGCTCTGCGTAGGGGCCTGTCCCCTGTTCGGCGGGGGGCATATTTTATCTCACCACAAAGGACACGAAGGACACAAAGGATGGTCCATGGTCGCAGCCCTGGCCCCCACGCGGAGCACACCGGCCCTGGCCCCCACGCTCTGCGTGGGGGCCGGCGCACCCACGCGGAGCACACCGGCCCTGGCCCCCACGCTCTGCGTGGGGGCCTGTCCCCTGTTCGGCGGGGGGCATATTTTATCTCACCACAAAGGACACGAAGGACACAAAGGATGGTCCATGGTCGCAGCCCTGGCCCCCACGCGGAGCACACCAGACCTGGCCTCCACGCTCTGCGTGGGGGCCGGCGCGCCCACGCGGAGCGTGGGCGCGAGTGCACGGCCCTGGCGCACCCACGCGGAGCACACCAGCCCTGGCCCCCACGCTCTGCGTGGGGGCCGGCGCGCCCACGCGGAGCACACCAGACCTGGCCCCCACGCTCTGCGTGGGGGCCGGCGCGCCCACGCGGAGCGTGGGCGCGAGTGCACGGCCCCGGCGCGCCCACGCGGAGCGCTCTGCGTGGGGGCCAGCGCACCCTCAGCGCCCACGCGGAGCGTGGGCGCGAGTGCAACCCGCAGCTCCCTGTTCGGCGGGGGTCTGGAGACCCCCGCCGGGCGGGGCCGCCAGCGCCTCCACCGCCTCCACGGCCTTGCGCAGGATGAGATAGTCCGTGCGGTCCAGGTCCAGTTCGTCGGCCAGGGCATCGGCGTCGCGGGCGCCGGCCAGGACGCGGCGCAGGGCGGCGGCCAGGTTGCGCCAGTCGGCGGTTTGGGCGAGCTGATCCAGCAGGCCGTGGCTCCAGCCTCCCGCAGGTTCCGAACCTGCGGGAGGCTGGGCGGCGGCGGCCAGGGCCTGAACCACCGGCCCCCACTGCCGCTCCAGCCGCGCCCAACCGCCGGGGAAGGCGAGGAAGGCCGCCCGCTCCTGGCGCCGCCAGGCCCGCGCCCCCGCCCCGTCCCCCCGCGCTTCGGCGATGCCGGCCAGGATGCTGTAATCCTTCCAGATTTCCACCGAAGGGTCGCCAATGGCCTCGTCAATCTCCACGGCCTGCCGCGCCCACCGCTCCGCCTCGGCCAGGAGGTCCCGGCCGGCGAACTCGGGCGGGCGCGCCCCGGCCGGCTGGCCGTGGACGGAGAGGAGGAGGAAGGCCAGGTTGTTGTAGTCTATCGCCAGCTCTTTGGGATTGTCCACCTGGCTGTCTAGCTCAATCGCCCGGCGATACCAGCGTTCGGCGTCGGCCGGGCGGCCGGCCAGCTGGGCGACGATGGCGAGCTGGTTGGCGGTCTTGGCCGCGCCGGCCGCATCGCCCAGGGCCTCCTCCAGGCGCAGGCTCTCCTGGTAGGCGGCCTCGGCCTCTTGCAGGAGCGCAGCCCGCTGGGGGCCGGCGGCCCGGCCCGCCGCCTCCTCTGCGACCCTCCCCAACTGGTACAGGCAGATGGCCTGGGAGCGGGTCTCGCCCAGGGCGCGGAACTGGGCCAGGGCCTCCCGGTAGCGGCGCGCGGCCTCCGCATGGTCGCCCTCCATCAGGGCCAGGGCGCCCAGTTGGCCCAGGACGACGGCCGCGCCTCGCTCGTCGCCCAATGCTTGGTCAATCTCCAGCGCCGCCTGGTAGTGCTCCCGCGCCTCCGGGTAGCGGCCCTGGTGCCGCAGCACGTCGGCCAGGTCGGTGTGGACGGCGCCGGTCTCGCGGCGCACGGCGGGGGCAGACGCAGGGTCTGCCCCTACGGCCAGGCCGGCCAGGACCTCGAGCGCGCGGCGGTATTCGGCCTCGGCCTGGCCGGGGCGGCCCTGGCGCGCCAGGCTGCGGCCCAGGTTGCGGAGGGTTTGGGCGCGGTTATAGGCCCACATCTCTCCCTCACCCCCCGGCCCCCTCTCCCGCTGGGAGAGGGGGGGAGCTGGGAGAGGGGGGAGCATCCGCGCCAGGAGGCGGCGGAAGAGGGCCTCGGCGTCGCGGGCGCGGCCCTGGTCCAGGAGCAGCTCCCCCTGGCGGCTCTCCAGGAGGAAGGCGGCATAGGTCAGGGGGGCGTCGGGGGCCGCGTGCTGCGCCCCCACGGCGGCCTGGACCCGGGCCATCATGGCCTCCCGCTCCCGCCAGCGGCCCAAGACGTTCAGGAAACGCTCCACGTTGTCGGCAAACGCGGCGGCGGCGGGGTCCCCGGCGTCCAGGGCCAGGTCCAGGGCGCGGCGGAGGTTGGGCAGCTCGCGGGCGGCCACGGCCCGGGCCTGGTGGGGGCTGCGGGAGTCGGCGTGGTAGAGGAGGAGGGACAGCTCGTAATACGCCTGGCGGTAGCGCGCCTCCAGGGCCTGGCGGTCGGCGTCGCTCAGGCGGCGGCGCAGGTGCGGGGCCAGGGTGGGGTGGAAGCGGTAGTAGGGGACCGGCGCGGCCTCCGTGTCCATCCCCGGGGGCAGGGTCTGGCCGCTCATGGCCGCCAGCGCCGCTATGGGGAACGGCAGCACCTCGGCCGTGACCAGCCCGGCCTGGATCAACTCGCCCATGAAGGTCTCGCGGGCCTCGGCCCACTCCTCCATCTCCATGCCGGCCACCATTGGGATCATGAAATCCAGCGCGCCGCCGGCAAAGACGCCCAGGGCCGGGAGTCGCTCTTGCGCCGCGTCGCTCAGGCGGCGCAGGGAGAAGGACAGGCTCACCGCCAGGGATTCGTGGCGCGCCGTGGCCTGGCCCTCGGTAAAGCCGGGGTACAGCTCCTCGAATCGCTCGATGACGGTCGCCACGTCGGGATAGTCCTTGAGGTGCGGCGTCACCAACTGGATGGAGAGGGGGTGGCCGCCCAGGAACTCCAGCAGGCGTTGCAGGTCGGGGCGGGGCGGGCGGTCATGGCTCCGGGCGTCCAGGATGGCCCCGGCCAGGTCCAGGGCCTCGCCGGGGAGCAGGCCGCCCAGTTCCAGGA